>WNFR01008439.1_pt1 | contig 17598 bp, 17 predicted proteins | sample 5400221 | NCBI WGS metagenome assembly WNFR01 (sample SAMN13153357, study PRJNA577476) | soil metagenome | isolation source: 40 cm soil under Madrone tree | place: USA:California | collected 2016-06-14
TTGAGCGAAAAGCAGACTCCCCGATTTGTTGGAAACGTTAGTAGTTAGAAGTGGTGGATGGAGTTGTTGGAGTCGAGGGGTGTGCGCCCAAGGCAGGCGCGCTACCAGGCTGCGCTACGCCCCGACATGAAGTGCACTATTGATTCTAAAGCACTTTCCAACTCTACTGCTACTCCGGTCCCTGACATTTTCATCCACTGTACCAAACACTCTCATTGGACCACCGCTGTACCAGAATCCAGCGCCATTTCGTTGGCTAGCCGTTCATTCTCTTCAAATAGCGTTCGGTCGAGGGTGACCCTGCAAGCTGAGAATCTTGGAGCTGAAAAACAAGACCTCAAGAGTGAAACGGTTCGTCGGTTCCGTGCACTATGTTGCCATAGAAGAAGCCTGCGGAGACCCTAGAGCCCGATCTAAGTGGGCTATGTTGACTCGGTTTTGATCGAGTTGACCGAACCTGTGCAGAGGAACGCAATTTTTGACGCGGTGTCCCTTGAGCAGATGACGTCGACGGCCTGCGACGCTGACGCGATGCCACTTGAGGGGCCGTACTCGACGGTATTTGTATCAAAACACTTATGGCAATTTGGTCTGCCTAGGCCACTACCTGCTTTTGTAAGGTCGGCGACTTCAGAGAATAGCCAGGGGCATCCGCCGCGATATCGGTCGGTACAGAAACTTCCACTTCGGTACCGGCTGCTCGCCTGCTCCATATACGGAGCTGCGCGCCGATACATCTGGCCCTCTGGTGCATACCTAAAAGACCCCAGTGCGAATCCCCCTCCCGGCGAAGCATCTGCGGCTCGATGCCGCAGCCATTGTCACGCACGACCACGCGCAACTGACGACGTTGGTATTCAACGTCAGCTTCGATGCATGTAGCTTTGGAATGACGCAACGCGTTCACGAGCGCTTCCCGAACGATCAAGTAGATTTGCTCCTGGATTGCCGGCTTTAATGTCTTCGGCTGTCCCATGACGAGGATTCGGAACCCTGCGCAACTAGGAGTAAATTCGTTCCCAACGTCGGAAAGCGCCTCTTCAAGACTTGTCGAAGCCATCCCAGAGTCGTGTAACTTGTGCGCGATGCGCGCATGCTCGCTTCGTCGTTCTTCCAAAGGAAGATTCAGTTGCCCGTTCAATTGTTCGTGATTGGGGCGACGGAACCATCCTTCAATTCGTCCGGCTGTGAACGGGACCACATCACGAGTCGACCCGGCGCCAATTCTTGCATTCGGGGATCCCTCAGAATTGTGGTTCATGACTCACACCCTCCCGGTTTCTATCCATTCCCGGACATAAAATGGGCAATTCCTCAGGCCGATACCTCGGGCTTCGCAGGCTGCGAGAAACCTCACGACTTCCCGATCCACAAGCCTCACTTCTTCCAAATCCAAAGCGGTCCTTGCAACCTCCGGTTCGCCCGCGAGAAGCTCTTGCAGTTCCGATACGTTCTGTTCTTCGATTCGGCCACTCAGAGCGAATATTGCCAGCCCGCCGTCTTCGAATCGTCGAATCTTCAGCATTCTTTCGCACTGTCGAGCAACACGAGTTCCATCAGTGAATTACTGATTCCGGAGAACTTAGATTACTACTAGAACTCACGAAATTCGTGAAATCACGAAGTTCGTGAGTTCTGCATGTGAATAGGAAGCGCGCTATTCCGTCTTGAAGCGGTGCTTGTTGATCTTGAAAGCTTTGATCTTAGAGTCGAGCGTGGAGGGAGGAATGCCAAGCTTAGCGGCAGCGCCCGACGCTCCTGATACCCTACCTTGGGCGTGGGCGAGCGCCGCCTCGATCGTCTGCTTCTCCTGGGATGGGGACATCTTGGAGAGTGGTCCTCCGGCCTGGGTTGTCTCTTCGTGCGCCCTGGAAAGCCAACTCTCATCGACCGTGAAGTTCTCGGTTTCACAAACAATGACGGACCGCTCGATCACGTTTTGAAGCTCACGAATGTTGCCAGGCCACGTGTACGACTTGAGCATTTCAAGCGCCGCCCTGCTGATGCCTCGTATCTTCTTTCCAGCTTTATTGGCATAGCGATCGATGAAATACTCGACCAGGAGCGGGATGTCTTCTCTTCTTTTCCGCAGGGGCGGCATCTCAATCGGAAAGACGTTGAGCCTATAGTAGAGGTCGCTGCGAAACGTGCCGGCCTCAATAGAGCCCTGCAGGTCACGATTGGTGGCGGCAATCACGCGCACGTTCGCACGAATCACTTTGGCGCCGCCCACGCGTTCAAACTCGCGCTCCTGCAGCACACGTAGCAGGGCGATCTGGGTATCCAGGGGAAGTTCCCCGATTTCGTCGAGGAAAATAGTGCCCCCTTCCGCCAGCTCGAAACGGCCGAGGCGGCGCTGAATCGCGCCTGTGAACGCCCCTTTCTCATGACCGAACAATTCCGACGCGATCAACGAAGGCGGGATAGCGGCACAATTAACACTAACGAAGGCCCGTGCGCCTCGCTGCGACCGCTTGTGAATCGCGCGCGCAATCAGCTCCTTGCCCGTTCCCGTCTCGCCGGTGATTAGGACTGTGGAATCGGCCGGTGCGACCTTGACAACATGCGCCAGGACGGCTTGCAAAGCGGGCGACTCGCCCACGATCTCCTCAAACATCGAAGAACGGTCGATCTCTTCGCGCAACGCGACGTTCTCATTGTAAAGCTGGTCCTTTAACGTCTTTATTTGTTCAAACGCAGTCTCCAGAGCCGCTCGCGCTTGATGCTGCTCGGTCACATCCATGACCGTGCCAATGACCTCAGTGATTTCCCCCGACTCATCCGGGACCGCATGAGCGATGGTGTGAAGGTGCTTGATGCTTCCGTCCGGAAGAACAATTCGAAAATCACCCACAGAATCTGCCCTTTCCTTCTGTGTGGTCTCGATTTTCGCTCTCTGCTCGACCCCTGCTCGATCTTCAGGGTGAACCCTTTCAAGGATACGCGACCAAGTGGGCGTGATTGTTTCGGGGTCATAATCATAAATGCGAAAGATCTCTTGCGACCAGAAGATAGCGCCGGTATGCACATTCCACGCCCAACTCCCTGTATGAGCCAGCCTCTGTGCTTCAGCTAAGTAACCCTCGCTTCGCCGCAGAGCCGCTTGTGCTTCGTGCTGCTGGGTCACATCCACAGCTGTACCAAAGTATTCCACAATGTCGCCCGAAGCGTTGAAAACCGGATGACCCGTCGAGCGAATGTACTTAATCGCTCCGTCTGGAAAGACGATTCGGTAATCCACGTCAAAATCGGAGCCTTTGTCCGGCCTTTCAACAAAAACTTCTCTGCGCACCCTGTCTCGATCTTCTGGATGCACGCGCTGGTGAAATGCTTCGTCCGACGGTATCCCCTCTTTCGGATCGAAGCCGAATACACGGTAATGTTCCTGTGACCAGTAGAGGCTATGCCTAGCGGCCAAGTTCCACGCCCAGCTGCCTGTGCGGGTCAACTTCTGCGCCTCAGCTAAGTAACCTTCGCTTCGTCGCAACGCTTCTTCCGTCCGCCTGCTCTCGGTGATGTCCGTAACCGCTCCCACGAACTCAAAGCGGCGTCCTTCGTCCTTTGAGGGATGGCCCATGACCCGCAGGTACTTGACGGATCCATCAGGCATCAGCAATCGATGTTCGAAATCCCACTCCTTCCTCTCGCGTGAAACGCGCTCGATCAGTTGCTGCACAGCCGCTCTGTCTTCCGGGTGAGTACGTTGCAAGACCATATTAATCGTAGCCTTGGCCGCTGGCTCGTATCCGAATATCCGGAAGGTTTCTCGAGACCAGTAGATCTCCCCGCTGGAAACGTCCCAGCCGAAACTGCCTGTGTGGCTGAGTTTCTGCGCTTCGGCCAGGTAAACTTCACTGCGTCGCAGCTTCTCTTCCGCATGTTTTGTAGCGGTGACATCCATCACCGCCCCAATAAACTCGATGATTCCTGATTCTTTTTTTGTTGCATGAGCCACAATACGGACATGCTTGACCGAATCGTCAGGCAACAAGAGGCGACATTCGACATGGCAACCCGTACCGCCGCGGGACGCCCGATCGATTTGCTCCTGAACTAAAGGTTTGTCTTCCGGGTGGATCCGTTGGAGAACGCGTTCCAACGCGGGTCGAGTGGATCCGTCGTATGCATAGATTCGAAAGGTTTCTTCCGACCAGAACATCTCGCCTGTGGAAAGTGTGCAACCGAAGCTGCCGGTCTGGCTCAGTCGCTGCGCTTCGGCCAAGTACGCTTCACTTCGTCGCAGCTTCTCATCTGTTTGCTTGCGTTCCGCTCTTTCTCTGGCTTCACGTATCGCGCGGACCACCGACGGCACGAGCCTTGATAGCCGCGTCTTCACCACATAATCGGTGGCCCCGATTTTCAGCGCTTCAATCGCTACTTCTTCGCCGAGTGTTCCAGAAACAAAGAGGAACGGCACTTCCGGGCAGGTTTTCATTGCGAGCTTCAATGCGGAAAGGCCGTCGAATGTGGGAAGGGTGTAATCCGCCAGAATCAGGTCAATTCCGCCTTGCTCGAGCGAGGCCTCCAGCGCAGCCTGACTATCAACTCGCGTCACTTCGCAGACGATGTCTTCTGTCTCGAGCAGATCCTGAATCAGCTCCGTGTCCTTGGGATCGTCTTCAATCGACAGAATCCGCAATGGGTTCCGCATGCTCGCTTCCTTACGCCGCTCGCTTCCTTACGCTCGCTTCCTTACGCTCGCTTCCTTACGCCGCTCACTTCCTTTACGCCGCTCACTTCCTTACGTTTTTGTAACTTGCCACCATGTCCCTTTCCTCTCGATGCGGTCAGCACCGCTACTGGAATCATTCTCAGATCCTCGTCGGCGGAATGGGCAAATTGCAATTGAAGTTTCGGCTGGGCAATGGCCCCTTCACTTCGACACTTTGCAGCATTTCTCGGCGCCCGATTATAACGCCGTTTCGGCTCCATCCAATGCGACGCGTGCGGCCCAACCACGTATCTTAAGCTCTGCCTTTGGCGTTTTGATTCTTCCCGCCATAGTGCAGGGGCTGACATTCAAACCCGCTTTAAGGATCCTTGTGGTGGCCGATCTCCTCCAGAGTGATGAAACCAAATCGCCCTAGTTGGCGTTACAATACCAGCCATGCTGGCCACCCCGCCCGTCCGCAATCACTTTCGCACGCAACAAGGAGGTCCTGTGCAAGCCACGCTCCTCGATCGCCGCAGTTTTCTCCGCGTCTCCGCTGTCGCTGGTGGAGGTATTCTCGTCGCTCTTCATTTCGAGCCTGTCGCCCAAGTCTTTGCGCAAACGCCGCAGGCCCCGCCCGCTGCTTTCCAGCCCACTGCGTTTCTTCGCGTCGCCGCTGACGGCATCGTCACCATAATGAGCAAGAATCCCGAAGTCGGTCAGGGAGTCAAGACTCATCTCCCCATGCTCATCGCCGATGAACTCGACGTTGATTGGAAAGATGTTCGCATCGAGCAAGCCGATCTCGACGAAACGAAATTCGGTCCGCAGCGCGCTGGCGGCAGCACATCGACTCCCACCAACTGGGATCCACTTCGCCGTGTTGGCGCCGCCTGCCGCCAGATGTTTGTCACCGCTGCCGCGCAAAGCTGGTCCGTCCCTGAATCCGAATGCCAGACGTCGTCCGGCCGCGTGACTCATCTGCCGACAAAGCGCACGCTCACATACGGCGCACTCGCCGAAAAAGCTGCCGCGCTGCCCGCACCCGACCTCAAGTCCGTAAAACTCAAGGATCCCAAGGACTACAAAATCATCGGCCACTCCATTCACAGCGTGGACAATCCGTCTATCGTCACCGGAAAAAATCTCTACAGCATTGACTTTAAAGTTCCGGGAATGTTGTACGCCGTGTACGACAAGTGCCCCGTCTACGCTGGCAAATTTGTCAGCGCCAATTTCGACGAACTCAAGACGATGCCGGGCGTCCGCCATGCTTTCGCCGTGGCCGGAACTTCCGATCTGCTCGGCTTGCACTGCGGCGTAGCCATAGTCGGCGACACGTGGTGGCAGGCCAACGCCGCCCGCAAGAATCTGCGCGCCAAGTGGGAGGAAGGCCCGACCGCGCAGCAAAGCAGCGAAGGTTTTGCGCGCAGGGCCGAGGAACTTTCCAAGCAGTCGCCTTCGATCACCCTTCGCAAGGACGGAGACGCCGACAAGGCTCTCCAGTCCGCCACAAAGACTGTCGAGGCTGCCTACTCCTACCCGTTCCTCGCGCACGCTCCCATGGAGCCCGAAAACTGCCTCGCTCACTACCACGACGGCAAGCTCGAGTTCTGGTCGCCCAGTCAGACGCCTGAAAATGGCCGCCTGCTCGTCTCCAAAGTTCTAGATATTCCCCACGACGACATCATCGTTCACTTGAAGCGCGCCGGCGGTGGATTCGGCCGCCGCCTCACTAACGATTACATGCTCGAAGCCGGCGCCATCGCCAAACAGGTTGGCGTTCCAGTCAAACTCCTCTGGACTCGCGAAGACGACTTTCATCACGACCACTATCGCCCTGCCGGTTTTCATTTCCTCAAGGGCGGTGTCGATTCTTCCGGCAAACTAGTCGCCTGGCACAATCATTTTGTCAGTTTCGGCGAAGGTGAGAAGTTCGCCCCCTCCGCTGGCATCGCCGGCAACCAATTTCCCGGCACATTCCTTCAGGACTTTTTCTTCGGTGCTTCCCTTATGCCTCTCGGCATTCCGACCTACGCTCTGCGCGCTCCCGGTACCAATGCCTATTCCTGGGTTTTTCAATCCTTCACCGACGAGCTCGCCCACGCCGCCGGAAAAGATCCCGTCCAGTTCCGCTTGGATCTTCTCAGCACGCCTCGCGTCCCCAGCGCTTCGCCCTCTTCCAATCCGGGCGATGTCGATCTCGATGCTTCCCGCATGCAAGGTGTGTTGGAACTCGTCGCCGAGAAGTCTGGTTGGGGCAAGCGCGCTCTGCCCAAGGACACTGCCATGGGCGTCGCCTTCCAATTCGCGCATCGCGGCTATTTTGCCGAAGTTGTCGAGCTTCGCGTCGACGCCCAGAAAAAAATCAAGATCAACAAAATCTGGGTTGCCGGCGACGTCGGCAGCCAGATCATCAATCCGATCAACGCTGAAAATCAGGTTCGCGGCGGCGTCATTGAAGGGCTAAGTTCCGTCATGTCATACGAAATCACGATTGACAGTGGCCGCGCGGTCCAAAGCAATTTCAACGAATATCCCCCGGTCCGCATGAACCAAGTGCCGGCAGAAATCGAAGTCCATTTCCTCAAGACTGACAACTCACCCACCGGTCTCGGCGAACCCGCTCTCCCGCCGGTTCTCCCGGCCGTGTGCAACGCCATTTTTGCCGTCAACGGAGAGCGCATTCGCTCTTTGCCGCTCTCTAAACACGGCTACTCTTGGGCCTAACTCGGCACAGGTTGTTCTTACGTTCGCTACTCGTACCGCAACGCAACCAGCGGGTCTACGTTCGCCGCCCGCCGCGCGGGAAGCCAACACGCAACCAGGCCGGTAATGATCAGCAACACCGGAACGCATGTCAGCGTCCACGGGTCGTACGCCGATACTCCCCAGAGTTGTGTCGCGATCACCCGCCCCAGCGCCAGGCTGGCGAGCAGACCAAGACCAACGCCAATCCCCACCAATCGCAGGCCCATTCGAATCACTAGTCCAAGAACATCCGAGCTTTTCGCTCCTAGCGCCAGGCGAATCCCTATCTCCTGTGTTCTTCGCGCGGTCGTGTATGCCAGGACGCTATAGACTCCCAGCGTCACCAGTACCAGCCCAATCGAGCTGAAGATCGTCATCAGAAAGAATCCAAATCGTGGCCCCGCATACGAAAACTGGCTGATGTAACCCTCCAGTGTTCCTGTGAACGTCAACGCCACGTTGCTATCGGTTGCCCAAATTTCATGCTCCACCGCGTTCATCATCGTCAGGGGTTCCCTCGCTGTCCGCACCAGAATCCCGCGGAACGCCGAACCCGTCACGGTATACGGCACCCAAATTTCCGGATCGATCGGGTCCTGCAATCCCTGGTTTTTCACATCTGCCACGAGGCCGATAATTTCAAACAGGGGCTCTTTCACTGCGTCATCGAATTCCGCAAGCTGCGCGATTCGCACTTGCTTCCCGATCGGATTCTCGTTCCCCAGGTATTTTTTCACAAAGGTCTGGTTCACAATCGCGAGCTTGCGCGCTCCGCTCACCTCCGCTTCCGTGAAGCCCCTTCCGCCCACGAACTGGATTTTCAGCACCGAAAAATATCCCTCGCTGACCAGTTGAAACATCGCCTTCCATTTCTCTGCATGCGTCTTTCCTGGAATCTCGATGTCGCTCGGAATCCCTCCAAACGGTGGCAGCGTACTGGTTTCGGTCGCCTCCAGAACGCCGGGCAACGCTTTCAGCCGCTGCAGCAGCGGCCGGTAGAATCCCGCCACCTGGTCCGCCGTCTTGTAGCGATCTAACGGCAACGGCAGCCTCGCCACTAGTACATGATCGGGTTGCAAGCCGAGCTTCACCTCGCGAAGCGCCACAAAACTTCTCATCAGCAGCCCCGCTGCAACCAGCAGCGTCAACGAAAGTCCCACTTCCAGAACCACCACCGCGTCGCGCAACTTCCCGTGCCGGAATCCCCCGCTGATCCCTTTGCCGCTGTCCCGCAACGGGTCGTTAATGTCCTTCCGTGCCGCTTTGAGCGCCGGTACCAGGCCAAACACCAGCGCCGTCAGCACGGCCACGCCCAGCGTGAACCCCAGCACCGGCGTATTCAGCCGGATCACCGCTTCCGCTGGAATAATATTTTGCGGCATCAGCGCCACCAAAAACTTCAGGCCTCCCCACGCCATCAGCGTGCCCACTGCGGCTCCGCCAATTGCCAGAAGCCAGCTCTCCACCAGAAGTTGCCGTATTAATCTCCAGCGGCTGGCCCCCAGCGCCGACCGGATTGCAAACTCCTTTTCCCGCGTCGTCGCCCGCGCCAGCAGCAGATTTGCCACATTCCCGCAGCCAATCAGCAATAACAACCCCACGGCGGCCAACACGATATAGAGGGTCGTCCTAAACCGGCCCACCACCATATTCGTCAGTGAATCCATCTGCACCGTAAAATGTTTCGGGTATTCGGTCGGGTACACCGCGGCCAGCCGCTTTGCTATGACCGTAAAATCCGCCTCCCCCTCTTTCACTGTGACCCCCGGCTTCAGGTGTCCCAGCATCCACCAGTGCTGCTGAAAGGCTCCAGCAATGACTTTTCCCGTCGCCGCCCGGCTCGGCTTGGCCGGAATCCACATGTCTGCGTCGCCCCATCCGAATCGCGGCGGCATAATTCCAACCAGCGTTCGCGATACGCCGTTCAGCACAAACGTCTTGTCTACAATTGCTGGATCGGCGCCAAAGCTCTTTACCCACGTCTTGTAGCGGAGCACGAACACCGGCGGAGCCCCCGGCTCGTAATCCGCTGGCTGCATCACTCGCCCGAGCAGCGCCGGCATCCCCAAAAACTCGAAAGTTCCCGGTGTCACGAAGTACCCCTCGAAGCGTTGCGTCCCTTCTCCAGACCGGTACAACACGTCCATCTGGTCATTCGCAATCACCCGGTCAAACACATGATTCTGTTTCATATAATCCAAAAGTTCCGGGCCGATGAATGCAGGCCGCCCTCCAGGCTCGCTCCGCTCCGTATCATGGATAAATACCGAATAGAATCGCTGCGCATCCGGGTAAGGGAAGGGCTCCATAAGGATGTTGTCCATCACGCTGAAAATCGCCGTCGACGCTCCGATTCCCAGCGCCAGCGTAAGTACGGCGATCACCGCAAATCCTGGCGTCTTGCGAAGGTTCCTCACGGCATGCCGGATGTCGTGCCCAAACGTCTCCATGTTCATCCCCCCGTTCACTCGATCCCCGCTTCGATCAACCCCTACTTCCGGGGCTCGAGGCCCCGCCTATCCCGTGGAGGCGGGCTTCAGCCCGGCTCTTTGTAGTGGCGGGTCTTTTGACCCGTTCCTTCTTCTCTCTCATCTACGCACACACGCCCCGTTAAGTTCGACGCCAAGACACTCAAAAAGTTGCCAAATCTTCGAAACGCGCCCTACAAACACGCATCCCTCCTCGCGGCTGCCTAATAACGGCTATCCTTAACTTGTAATTCATATTCTTGGTGGGGAGCGGACTTCCGTCCCCCCTTGTTTCCGGACTTCTTAGTTTAGTGGGGCGCGCAGTTCGTCAACCTGTCTTTCGCACCGGCAGCGGTGCTGGCTCTCCCTGTCCCAATCCCCAAATTTTCTTTGTCTTTCCTGATACACTACTTTCCAGATATATCTGGGTTGCTTTGCGATCCCAGTTCCCCCGCAGCCGACGCTTTCGGCTAAGCCATTTAGAATCAACACTTGCAAAATGCTCTGAAATTGGCGACCCTAACTCCCTTTAGAATCAAAGGTACGGAAGTACTATTGCTGCTTTGGCATGTTTTTGGCATGATGAAAACAGGTTGGAGGCAGCAAATTGGCAACCATAGCCGTTGAAAACATTACGCGCACAGCCACCGTTTTTGTGCGCCACTCCGCGAACTGTCCGCAGATCGCGCAAGGCAGTGAATGGCGGAAATGCAATTGCCGGAAGTCTCTTTTGCTGTATGACGGCGCAACGAAAAAACAGCGGAAGGTTTCCGCTAAGTCCCGTTCATGGGAAAAGGCCGAGGATAAGGCCCGTCAGTGGATCGAGCAATTCGATCCCGTGAAGGTGGAACTGAAACGACTTCAGGCCGAAAAACAATCTCGCACTGTATCAATCGAACAAGCCGTAGCCGCCTACAACGCGGACATGAAATTTCGCCAGCTTTCAGAAAGCACATTGAACCGCGCCCGCACGCTGCTTGGCGATGTAGATTCGGAAGGCAACGTTACGCACAACGGAAAGTTTTTTGATTGGCTGGACAAGCAGGTTCCCCGGCCCACATGCATTGCGGACATCACGCCCGCACATCTGACTACCTGGCGTGCGACGTGGAATTACGGTAGCGATCTGACCGCAGCGATTAGTTGGGATGGCGTGAAGACGTTCTTCAAATTTTGCGTCGGACAGGGTTGGATAAACGCTAATCCGGCAAATGGGGCACGCCGACCAAAAGTCGAAAAAGGCAACCGCACCGCCACATTCAGCGATGAACAATACGAGAAGATTCTTGCCGCTACAAAGGGCGACCGACTTCTTGAAGCCTTCTTGGAGCTTCTACGGTGGAGCGGCATGGCGCTGATTGACGGAGTTCTCTTTGAACACGGCCTGGTAGACGACAGTGGCGTGCTTTCCTATAAGCGGGAGAAAACCGGGGAGCTGGCCACGGTGAAATTGCCTAATCATGTTGTCGTACTTCTGCGCGGATTGCCGCCGCGTCCATTCCGAAACACAGCGGTTGCGCTACAAACGAATCTCCAGCAATGGCGGCGCAAGCTTCAGGATTTGTTCGGGGATGCGGGGATCACGCGGGTCAAGACAGAAGTAGGCGAGCGCAATGCACATCCCCACATGCTCCGCGACACTTGCGCGGTTTGGTTCTTGTGTCATGGCGTGGACATCTATGGCGTGGCGAAGATTCTTGGACACAGCAACCCCATGATTACCGCGAAGCATTACGCGCCCTTTGTCAAAGAACTGAAAACGGCCCACATTGCCAAGATGGACGCGGTGCTGGAAGCGGCCAAACCCAAGACCTCGGGCAACGTGGTTGCCTTCACTCGGTAATTTAAAAATTTCCATCGGGCCGGACTTACGCGCCGTAAATTTATTTTTCACCTACCCCATTGGACGGTTGCTTTTCCCCCAACATTGTGGGCGCGTCCACTGAAACGAACTCAAATTCACTCAAACGCATTCAAATACAAGTATGGCCGACGAGATAGGAATATATTTGTCGCGGTACTGTACGTCCGGTCCAGTTGACGGCCAACCTCGAAGCAGTTTATCGTGTCTGCGAAACAACTGATGTGCCGCCTACCCGCTTCGTTCGTATCCACGCGGAAGAAGCTACTGACGGAACAAATAGAAAAATCGCTGGACCATAGTGGGTCATCTTGTGCCCGCGTGTGTCCGCGTGGAGAAAAATTGGAAATGGTAGCAACGGAAAAGCATTACACGGTTGCCGAAGTTGCAGAAAAGTGGGGACTGTCGGATGAGAAAGTGCGGGAGCTTTTCCGGGACGAGCCGGGAGTCTTGAAACTGGCCTGCCCCGAGACGCTTCGCAAGCGCGGATATTGCACATTACGAATACCCGAAAGCGTGTTGAACAGACTGCACCAAAGGCTACATGGGAGGGCTGCGTGATGAATTGCATCAAGAAGAGTTATCCCTCCAGAGGAGCAGCGGAGGAATTTGCAGCCGATCTCAGAAATCGTTATCCCGATCAAGTTCAGCAATACGCGTATGTTTGTGAAGAGTGCCCCAACTGGCACCTTTCAAGTATGCCGCCAGAGGCGTACGAGTTATCGAAGTCTCACCCGGCTCCTGCAATCCCTCCGGCGCACAAAAGTACCAGCACACGCGACCGGGTTCTCGATCTGAAACGACAGGGCCTAGGTTTCAGTGAAATAGCTAGGCAGACGGGAGTTGTGTATCAAACCGCGTACAAGTATTGCGTGGATGCTGGTCTACACGTTCCGCTCCCACAGCCGCGCTCAGCCAGTTCGTCGATCAAACCTGCCATGACGGTTGAGTCCCTGTCTACAGAAGAACGGGAACTGCAAGCAAAGCTGGAGGACATTAAGCGGAAGAAAGAGCAATTGATCGAAGCAAAGGCTCTGAAAATCGGCCCGTGGTTTGGCAATCAGGGTGTCCGCATCGAAAAAGAAGGCAACGTCTTGGCTCTTTCTTTGGCCGATGCGGAACAACTAATAGAAAAGCTGTCTGACTATCTCACCGCGCCTCAGCCAGCGTCGGCGATTCAGCGTGGCGGCAGGGAGGAAGCATCGGCGGCTTGCGTCTAACGGCGATGGAGTACCGAGCATGCAGCGCTTGCGCCGAAATTACGAAGACCCGGATCGCACAGCGCAGAGCGACAACGAAGAAGAGGAACGAGCAGCAAATCAGTTCAGAAAGAAAGGAAAAAGAATGATCTTCGGGAAAAGAAAACACAAGCTGCCTGAGACGCGGGAAGAATATGATGCAGCGATAAGCAAGGGACTGGCCGCGATCATCCAGACAGATATCACGACGGACATCGACATTGACGACGGCCCGCTCGACGGAGACCCATTGACGGTGCTGATCTATGACGGTGGATTCACCCGGGTCAAATTTCCAAGTGGCAGGGTGATGGAGGCCCAATGCCAAGACGTGGAGAGTGCAATTCAATCAAGTCTTGAAGCAGCAGAAACGTCAGCGAGCATTGCCGTTGCCCATTCGGGTTCCTGCCGCTTCCCGCGTATCGAAGTCCACCGCCGTCCTGCCAACGCCAAAGAGCTTGATTGGGTGCGTTCCATCGGCATGCTAGTTAGGTTTCAAAGGCCAGACGGCACTTGGGCGGAATGGGAGTGAGCGGTGGGCCGGGACTGAACCATGTTTTTGCCTCTTTAGTGGGACGCGAGTACTTCATCTCGCGCAGCTAGTCCCGTATGACTAGCAAGCTGGGCTGCAATGCTCAGGAGTGGGGCGCGGCGATACTTCACCACGCGCACGATTCCAAGAAAGGAAAAAATGCAGGACATCAGCGCAGTAAATATCGTCACAAATCCCAAGCTCTATAAGATGCTTTGCAAGTTCTACGCCGCTGGATACGAGTGTCGGCGCTATCCGCGCCCGCTGAACAAGCTACGTCATTCGATGCGAGACCCGCTCCGACAAGCCTACAGCGAGGGCGTGTCGCAGCGCCGCACGGAAGCACGGCTGGCCCGCGTGCTGTACGGAGCGTAAATTGGAACGCATCAATATCAGCAAAATACCCGGCCTGCACGGCTGGAAACTCAGCCAGATAGTCAACCACTTGAAATTTATCAAGCCGAGCCTCCGGTATCCAAACCGAGTGGACCGGACAAAAAGCAATGTGCTTCGAGCTTTATGTGACCACTATCCGAACGTATGGCCGGGGTTGCCCGAGATCGCAGACAAAGCACACTGTAGCACCGCACAAGCCCGCCGTGCTCTGCGCGAACTTGAGTTCAAAGACCGGCTGATTGTCGATATAAACTCGCGCTTGGAATGGCGTCAGGATGATAACGGACGCTGGACCCTGCAAGGACCCACTGGGCATACGCAAGGCAAAAGGGGCGGGCGGGGCAAGAACGCCACCGTTCAGTATTTCATCTGCGACCGCAGAATTCTGGACATCTATCTTCAACAAAAAGCCTACAAGCACGAGGGCAAAGAAGCACGCTCATGGGAGCTAAAAGAACTCAATCATGGGAGCCAGGACAGCCCACCTAAACTCAATCACGGGAACCAGCAAGCCCAATCACCGGAGCAGGAAAGCCCAATCATGGGAGCACCAAAACAGCCCCAAGCACCCCCTCCCATGATTGAGGAACCTACCAAGGTTTTAACCGACCATAAGAACCAACCACCACCAACCGAAAACCTTTGGGGGCGGATGGTGGACGTATGGAAAGAAGTACGCAAGGAAAACCTGAGTAAAGCCGGATGGAAAAAGGTTCAAGCCCTGCCAGCAGACGGAGACACGATTGTTCGAGCTTGGGCATACTGGATAAAAAACAGAAACCTAGATGGATTGGTGCATCCCCTGATTATGTTCGCAGAGGAATTCCCTGAGACACTGGCCGCTCTCCAAGAGCACAACCAGCGGCAAGCCGCAAAAGCCGCGAATGACCGGAAGGTTGATGAATCAGCGGCGGCGTGCGCCAACTGGCGGAAAAGTCTTGAAGCGTTCGCAAAGCAAGCCAAGTCCGGCGAGATTGATTCGTGGGTTCAGGAAAACCCCGCGCCGCCCATGCTGGTGCAAAGCGACGAAGGTATCGCAAGGGTGGAGTACGCGGACGGTATAATTAGCATGTGCAAGTCCATGGCGGAACGGCGAGCGGAAAAAGACCGAGAACGGGAGCATGACGATTATGGGTTCTGTGCATGCCCAAAGTGTCAGCCAGATTTTTGGAAAGAAGAGCGCGAGCAGTTCGAAGCATCTGTTTGAGGAATAGCCATTCGCCGCGCCGGACTGTCGCCAAGAGGGGGTACTACTCTTCTTCTATTTGTGTAGAAGAGGTTTGCTCCTTCGTAGGATTTCTTCAGTTTTCACTAAGTAACAAACGCCTCCCAAATTACGGGAGTCGGACCACCGTTTTGGGTGATGCCTGAACGGTCAGAGGGGAAAAGCGTGATGACTATACGAGTTTCCGATTTTGCACCAAACCGAGCTTCATCACCTCGGTCCATCGTCACGCCGGGCAGGATTCGCAAGAGTCCTGCCCACCCCTATTTCCGGGGGAACGTGATGATTCGATGGCACAGTTTCGTGATGATTCTTTAGGCGATTGGTTTTCGGATTTGCGGTGGGCATGGAACGAAGATTCCTGCCGCGCCCTTTTGGTTGATATCTTTTCCCGCCGCATTCGATTTAGTCCCGTGCAAGGGCGGCTGTGGTGCCGCGTCATCCATTTGTACTGGCGGGCGGGATGGACAGCACGACAGATCGGCGACCAGTTCGGCGTCAGCCTGCAAAATATCCGCCGCATTATCCAAAGCCTGCGGCGCGAGGCTGCAAGATTTTTTGGTCAATCGGTTCAACCAGAAAAGCCAAGAGTCGAACCCCCGAAGAAAAACCACGCGCAAATCGAGCCAGACCCCGCCAACGAAACGCAGGAACATTGGGAAGCAGTCCTGGCAAGTCACGGACTCTTCAATCCAGACAAGCGAGCAAGAGGTTGGAGCTGGAAGGACCCCCAATACAAATTCACTTGGCCCAGCAGGACAAGCGTACATGCCGAGGCGTGGGCGGAGTTCTACGAAACCCAAGCAAAACCGAAGCCGACCCTCCATGCCCAACAGAAAACCGGAGGGACGGGGAGCTGGGGCAAGGCCAACCAGGTCGGCACAAAAACCGTTGAGATCGACGGCAAGAGTTATGACGTGCGGGTATTCGAAGCTGGCCGAGCTTGTACCTTCGGTTGGGCTGCCGATCCCCGCCGCAATGCAGGTTCTCCAGCCGATAAAGGTTATCTTGCGCATACGGTGACAGACCGTGCGATTGACGGCGACCGAGAAGCCAGAGAGTACTTGCGGGAGTACGACCGGCTGGAAGCCGAAAAGTACACGGACGAAAAGCTATTCAAGATCGTGCCCGCCATTGCAGACCCGTGCGAGGGCCGCCCGTTCATTCAGGACTTCGCGGTTGCTCCCACAAGCAGAGGCATCGACGTGCGGATTGACCGGAACGGAACTGTTCACAAAAAGGGAAGCAACCAGATTTGCGGCAAGATTGAAAGGGCCGATTCCTATTTTTTGGACGAACGGAATCCACAACAGTTAGAGGAGCCAATGCAATTCCAGCAAGCAGCCGAAATAATCAAGCGTCACGACATTCCGCGCTCGACAGTGGCTCGTCTTAGTGGCGTAGTGACTTGAGCGGATGGCTGAATGGGCGCACCGATCTGTCCCAAGACAAGATCGAGCGCGTCAGCACCGTTGTTGCCGACGTCGCCAAGATGATTCAGGCGATGGGGACATTGAGCATCAAAGTTGATTTGTCCGACGTGGAGAACGTGCGGCTTCTCGTTCGAAAGATCAACGACGCTGAGATGCAAATGGACTTGGCGCTGGACTCGCCATTGCGAATGAAGCCCATGCCGGGCGAAACAGGAGCAGCGGCATGATGGTCCACTCGCTGGGGAAGCAGGCTTTTGAGGATGGGATCGCACTGTGGATACGGACATCAAGCCGGGAACTCGACGCTACATGCTACTTTTTTGACAGAAGTCGCAACCGCGCATTGTCCACATCCGAATAATCCTGAAATACGCGAGTACTCATGGCTTCATAGAGGTCCTCTGGCCGACCAAGCCTTACCACGCCCGGAGTATTGAACAGAAACTGCTTGCTGCGTTGTTTGCGTATCGAGGCGAACAGCTCCTCGCGTGCAGCATACGCAGTCGGATTCTTAAATTCCGTCAACAACATAATGCTCCGGTCGGTGTCTCCGCTGCCTTCTACGATACGGTAATAACTCACGACAGCACCTTGGCGTTTAGCTTCCTCTCGCACGCGCATCCAGTTGTCGTCCAAATAACCCAGTGTGAAGCCGAACATTTGGGGCTTCGCTTTAATAACTTCCATCGTCCACACTGGCCTATCGTCGCCCACTTGGAATTGCTGCGCTCCGCCATCGGACACCATGAAGAGAGAGGCAAGAAAAAGACATGCGAACATACGTCTTTGCATGAAAGCACCTCCACCTACTTAGACGCACAATAGCAGCAGGGGCCGTAACAGCCAAGAAACTTCTCCCGGCCCTTCCAACCTCCGCACAATCACGGGCACTTGATGTCCGGTAACCGCGTTAACCAGGACTTAGGCAAAATCGACGGTTACTTGTCTCGATTCCATCCGAGAAATTCTTCCAACGATTCACTCACGAGTTCAACGTCGCTCCCGTCGTGATGGTAGTACATTACCGGGCATCGGTTTGATTC
>WNFR01003057.1_pt1 | contig 17594 bp, 16 predicted proteins | sample 5400221 | NCBI WGS metagenome assembly WNFR01 (sample SAMN13153357, study PRJNA577476) | soil metagenome | isolation source: 40 cm soil under Madrone tree | place: USA:California | collected 2016-06-14
ACCGCGCTGAGCAGTCCGCGACAAGGGATCTTTCCGGGACAGAGTGCTCTGATCAACCTCGCGGGCGAGGAGGCTTCGAAACTCGTGCTGCGGGCGCCGGTCGCGCTGACGGTCCAGTTCAGCTCAGGCGGGGGCTTCGGCGGTGGGTATCCCGGCTCGCTGATGGGCACCGTCGCTTACATCCGGCAGTCGTTCTACGATGCGATTCGCTACCGCGATGAGGTTGACCGCTACAACCGCATCAAGCGCGGAGTGCCCAGACCCGAGCACGACAAGCGGCTTGCGGCGCTTCAGCCGGCGCTCAGAGGCGAGTTGCCGGTCCTGTTCGTCGCGAATTCGGAGGGCGACATTCGCCGCGCCTTGATGATCGCCGACGAGTTCAAACTCAAGCCGATGATCGCCGGCGCAATGTATGGCTATCGAGTCGCGGACCTGCTCAAGACCAGGAACGTGCCGGTGATTCTTTCGGTGGATTTTCCTAAGCGCGCGGCCGATCTGCCCGATGACGAAGATGAAACGCTTCGAGCGTTGCGCCAACGCGCTGAAACGCCAAAGGGCGCAGCCCGGCTTGCGCAGGCAGGAGTGAAGTTCGCTTTCACTTCCGGCTCGCTACGGCCGCAGGACTTTATCGCCAACGTGCAGAAGGCGGTCGAGAACGGTCTGTCGAAGGACGAAGCTGTGCGCGCGCTGACAATCAACGCGGCTGAAATGTTTGGCGCAGCAGATCAGCTCGGCACGATCGAGGTCGGTAAGATTGCCAATCTGGTTGTCGTGAGCGGTGATCTTCTGGCGAAGGACACAAAGGTCAGACACGTCTTCATCGATGGGGATCAGATCGAGTTGAAGAAGCCCGACGCTGCGCCGGTGCGCGGCGGCGGAATGGGCGGCAGGCCCGGCGGCCCGCCGAGCGCGTCGGCCGTTGATCCGTCTGGTACGTGGTCGCTGGTCGTTCAGTCGCCTCAGGGGGACATCGGCGCTCAGCTGACTCTGACGAAAGACGGAGAGCAAATAGGCGGCACACTGGGGACGCATATGGGGAACGTAGCGATCAAGACCGGACGAGTCACAGGAAATCAGATTCGGTTGACGGCAACCATCGACATGGGCGGCGAGTCCGTTGACGCGATACTTAGCGGCACCATCGAAGGCGATTCCATGCGCGGCACTATCGTGATGGGCGCGATGGGCTCGTTCGAGTTCACGGGCACTCGGGCGAGGTGAAGCGAATTTCGAATTGGGATTTCAGATTCCAGATTCCCAGATTGCAGATTTCAGATTCCAGATTCCAGATTCCAGATTTTGGATTTCGGATTTCGGAACAGTCGGACTCTATGTTAATCAGCAATTCAAATCCAGAATTTGGAATCTGCAATCTGGAATCTGCAATCTGGGAATCTGGAATCCGAAATCCCAATTCGCAATTCGAAATTTGCAATCTGGAATTTGCAATCTGGACTTTGCAATCTGGAATCTGGAATCTGGAATCTGAGATCTGAAAACTCGAGTCCGCAAGCCGCGATTGGCTGGGGGGGGATGATGAAAAAGACTAACGCGATTCTGTCATCGCTGCTGACGCTGGCGATGGTTGCTTCGGCGTTCGCGCAGGCCGGTGGTAACGCGAAACTGGCTGCTGGAGCCAGTTCTGGCGTCACCGCGACTGCGCCCGGGGAAACCCTTATCAAGAACGCAACCATAATGACTGCCTCGCACGGCACGATCAACAACGGGTCGATCCTGATCCGCGACGGCAAGATCGCCGAGGTCGGACCGAACGTGAAGGCGCGCGACCCGAACGCCCGCGTCATCGATGCCACCGGCAAGTATGTGACACCGGGCATCATCGATTGTCATTCGCACACCGGGGTCGAAGGCAGCGTGAACGAGGGCTCGCTTTCGGTGACCGCGATGGTGCGCATTCGCGACGTGATCGATCCTTACAGCCCCGCTATCTATCGCGAGCTTGCCGGCGGAACCACCACGGCTAATGTGTTGCACGGGTCAGCGAACTCGATAGGCGGGCAGAACGCAGTGGTCAAGTGGAAGATCGGGAAGCCGGTTGATCAGTGGCTGGTGCCCGATGCTCCGCAAGGAATCAAGTTCGCGCTTGGCGAGAACCCGAAGCAGTCCAACTCTCAGGGCAGACCGGGGGCTACCGCCGCACGGCGCTATCCCGCGACTCGCATGGGCGTCGAAGAAACAATACGCGAGGCGTTCGTCAGAGCGAAGGATTATAGGCGCGAGTGGCAGGAGTACGACGCGAAGAAAGCTAGCGACAAGACGGCGATTCCTCCGCGGCGCGACCTGATGCTCGATGCGTTGGTCGAAATCCTCGAGGGAAAGCGAATGGTCCACTCGCACAGCTACCGCGACGATGAGATCTTGATGCTGCTCAATCTCAGCGATGAGCTGGGGTTTCACGTGCAGACGCTTCAGCACGTGCTTGAAGGCTACAAGGTCGCAAAGGAAATGGCCGCGCACAAGACTGGTGGCTCGACTTTCTCTGACTGGTGGGCGTACAAGCTCGAAGCTTACGACGCGATTCCGTACAACGCTGCGCTGATGGCGTCGCGCGGAGTGATCGTCTCGATGAATTCCGACTCCGATGAGCTTGCCCGTCGGCTCTATCTGGAAGCGGCGAAGGCAATGAAATACGGCGGCGTAAGCGAAGAAGAGGCACTACGGATGGTAACGCTCAATCCGGCTATTCAGCTTGGCATAGACAAGCGAACGGGCTCGATTGATGTCGGAAAAGACGCTGACCTGGTGATCTTCAGCCAGCATCCGTTTCCGGTCTACACCATGGCCGAAATGACGATGATTGAAGGCGAGGTCTACTTTGCTCGGAATGAGGACCTCAAGCAGCGCGAGGTGCTCAAGCGCGAACGAGATCAGCGGGGCGGCTCTCGGCAGCCTCGCATCGAAAGGCCGGACGAGCCGCAGCCTCGCCCGAATGAATCGCCTCGCCCGAATGAAAAGGAGCCGTAAGAGTGATGTCGGACATACTTTGATGTCCGACAAACTTCAGTTTGTCGGACGCCTGGAGACCAATGATGAAGAGCAAGACCCTGGTTTTTATGTTCATCGCTTTCACCTGCGCTGTTGCGCTCGGGTTCTTTGGGCTGGCCGAATCATGCGTGCGCGTCGCTTTGGCCCAGAGCCCGACGGACACTTACGCGATCCGCAACGTGCGAATTGTAAAAGTGACGGGGCCGGTGATTGAGAGCGGAACGGTGGTGATTGCTAACGGAAAGATTGCTGCTGTTGGGGCGAATGCGTCAGTTCCCTCGGGCGCTAAGGTCATCGACGGGAAGGGGCTGTCGGTTTATCCCGGAATGATGGACGCGGACACGGAGATTGGGTTAACCGAAATCGGGTCGGTTGCCGGATCTGTTGACACCAACGAGATAGGCGATAACAACGCGAACATTCACGTAGACGTCGCCGTTCGTCCCGACAGTTCGCACATCGCAGTGACTCGCGTTAACGGAGTCACGAGCGCGCTCACTGCGGCGCGCGGCGGGTTGATTGCAGGGCAAAGCGCGATCCTAAACCTCGACGGTTGGACTCCACGCGAGATGGTTTTGAAGTCGCCGGTCGCGATGCACATCAACTGGCCCGGCGGAGGGGGCGGGCGCGGATTTGGAGGGGAATTCGGCGGGCAGCAGCGGTCGGCCACCGAGCTGCGCCGGGAACAAGAGAGGCAAATTGAAAGCTTGAAGAAGATTCTGCGAGACGCCGCGGCGTATGGTGACGCGAGAGACGCGCGGGCGAAGGATCCAAGCCTGCCGAAACAAAACGTTGATTTGAAGCTCGAAGCTCTGATCCCCGTCGTGCGCGGCCAGATGCCCGTGGTGATAAACGCCAACCTCGAGCGTGACATCAAGAGCGCCATAGCGTTTGTTGGCGAGATGAAACTCAAGGCGATCATCTCGGGCGGGGCCGAGGCCTACAAGGTCGCCGACCAGCTCAAGGCTAAGAACATTCCAGTGATCGTAGGGCCGGTGCTGCGAGTGCCGGTGCGGGAAGACGATCCGTACGATGCGGCTTTCGCGAACGCAGGTTTGCTTTCGAAGGCGGGTGTGAAGATCGCCTTCCAGACGAACGACTCTGCTTACTCGAGGAACCTGCCTTATCACGCCGGAATGGCCGCTGCGTTTGGACTGCCAAAAGAAGAAGCGCTCAAGGCGGTCACGATCTATCCGGCGGAGATTTTCGGGATCGCCGACCGCGTCGGGTCGATCGAGCAGGGGAAGATTGCAAACCTGATTGTGACTGACGGTGACCCGCTCGAGATAAGGACTCAAATCAAGCACGTGTTCATCAACGGACGCGACATACCCCTCACCAGCAGGCACACGGAGCTCTACGAGAAGTACAAGGCCCGTCCGTAAGGACCAAGGTTCTAGGGAGAGAGCAGAAGGCAGAAGGCAGTAGGCAGTAGGCAGAAAGCAGTAGGCAGAAAGGAGTTGCCTTCCGCCTTTATCTTCGCCTTCTGGCTTCCGCCTTCTGCCTTCCGACTTCCTGTTGATACATCACTCACCCTTGCTGAGGCGTTCAGTAACAGCGCTGTGTCTGAGCACTCAGTTCCGCGGTGCGACCCCGCGAGGTGTTTTGCGCGGAAGCGAAGCTTTATTCTCTATTCAAGTTACGGGAGACGCGTTTCTTGCTCAGGGAACGTGTCTTGCTTCGAATGCCACAGCTTCAAGTCGGGAGAGGGTTCTGACTAGTGCGAACGCACCGGGGATGGATTTGCTACAACTTGGATCCAGTTGGTGGTGGCTCGTCGCCGCTCTTGCTCTGTTTGGGCTTGTGGCGTTGGTGTTCGTGATCTATCTGAGAATGCTGAGGCAAAGGCGTCGGCTTAGGGGGACTAATCTGGGCTCCGTTGAGGTGGCGTCGCGCGATGATCCTAAGTGGGTATCCCGCGAGATTGAACGGCTGTGCTCGGGTGAAGACCTGAACGAGCTGCTGATAAAAAAAATGTCCGCTGAAGAGCGAGCGTTGTTTGAGGTATCAATCATCGATGCTCTGAACAGCACCACGCGCGAAGGCCAGCACCGGCTGCGCTCGGCGCTCATCAAATACGGCTACGATGAGCAATGCTCGCGACGCGTTATGAGCCAAGACCTCTCTGACCGGGTCCGAGCCACCGCGCTTCTTAACTTGCTGCGTCCGCAAGAGCGAGACGCGAAGGATGACCCGGAGCAGCGAACGAGCGGTGAGGGAACGCTGCGGGCTCGCGCGGCCAGCCGTGCAAGCGGGCCTCTCGACCTGGAGTGATGAGAGTTCGTGCGATTGCTGCGGTGAGCGTGAACCAAGCGCCGGCTTCGCCTGTCACTCTGATGTGTTCTGTCCGTTAGACGATAGGATTTGAGATTGAGCCTTGTTTACGGGACGCTTGAACATTTCTAAACGGTTGCCGCACTGATTAAAACGGACTTCATCCATTATGTGGTTGATGAGCAGAAGCCCGCGGCCGCTTGGCTCGAGCAGCCTGCAGGGCTCGGTAGGATCAGGTACTTTCTCCAGCTCGAATCCAGCGCCTTCATCGGCGACGATGAATCGGACGCCGTCGACGCTGAAGTCCGCGACGATATGAACGGCCTTCGCCGGATCGCACTTATTCCCATGCTTGATCGCATTCACGATGGCCTCGTCTAAGGCGATCAACACTTCCGAGTCGTCGGAATTAACAATGCCTAGGCGAAGCATTCGCTCGTTCAAATAATCCAACACACCGTCGAGGTGCCTAAGATCGCTGGGCATCTTGAATGCTATTCGTTCCTCAAGAAATGGAAGAAGCGCGTCCAGACGTATGCGCTCGGATTTATGGCTATCGAAGTCGGCGGCGTCGTAGCCGCCGCTAATGTCGCTGAAGTCGCGTTGTGGCGAATCGTCCACACGCGCAGTTACCTGATCTGAGTTGACTTCGTCTTTGTGCATCAACGAGCAGCTCTTTATCCAATCGAATCAGCCTGAATGTACAGGGGCCGCTGAAAGAGCATCCATGCCTCCTGCCTGCTCCTTCCGAGCGATTATTTTATAACATACGCTGGAGGATTTATCTACGGTCGCCGCCTGCCACCGAAAATTACGAGTTGGATCCCTAAATGTTCCGGTAGACGAGCCGTCTCATCTCCGCGACGAGATCACGGGTTTCCTTTGGCCATCCGAGCGACAGCGCTAGCCGTACCGCACACTGAAGTCAATGAATGCTTCAGCGGCGCTGGTTGATGTGGCGTCCGTACTTGTGTGGCCTTCTCAAAATCCAAACCCGCAAGCAAGTTTTCCGCTGACTTGCTGGTGGGTTTGGCTAAGCCTCTTGTTTGCGCGCTTACTGCTTCACGAAGAACACATCCCACGCCCATCTGCCGACATGCGCACCGTGTGTATCAAACACTTTTGCGCGATACCGGAACCGGTTACCATACTGGTCGGTTCGCCTCGATTCGATATAGTTGAGGCTGATCGCATAAACTCCTAGCTGCGGCAAGGTGTGGAGTTCGCTGGGCTCGGAGATGCCGTTATGATTCGCATCCTGCCACAGGCGCAGAGAGGAAAAGATTGCATCGCGGCTGTCGATACGTCCGTCGTCATTTCCGCCCTTCGCTGGTTTGTCATATGCTGCCAGCGCCAGGAACCCATTTGGAGTGGCCGACTCAGGCTGAGGTGTGTGATTCCCGAACAATTCCGCGGCGTTATCTATCGCGCCATTGCCACTCCGATCAACCAAACTGGAGCAAACGGTCTGTCGTCTCAAGCCGTCTCGATAGAATACGGGCGGAGACTCAACAGACAAAATCACAGCCTGGCAACAAGATTCTCGCAGGTTTCTTTGACGCCTACCATTCTTTCCTTAAGGCTTAGACCGTGGTCAGACTGGTCGAGCCACCGCAACGCGGCGTTTATGTCGCTGGAGTCGGCCGGGTCACTAGAAAGGGACGAGATTCGAGATCTCAGCTCATCAAACACGGTCTCATCAATGGTTCGGGGCGAGTTTAGATCTTCGGTTAACAGATCAACGATACGTGTCAGTACTCGTTTGCTTTTGTGCCGATCGTGGAGAATGCCTGCAACCGCTTTCTCATCCCCATCACTGCTCTTATCATCAAATACTACAGCAAGAACATTGATATCGAAGTCATCTCGCGCCGCGGCGCCGCGATTGATGGAGCGATCAACATATGAGAACCCGCTGGTATAGACCGCTCCAGGAGCAATCGCACGTTGATCTTCGCCCTCGCTATAAGCGAAATCAGTCATAACTATTAATCCATTTACAGTCACTGTGAAGGCGGTGATTTTCTTGTCATACCCATTTCTAAGCGATAACTCCGGCCCCGCGCCCTCCAAGCCTCGATTTCGTCGTGCTTGAGTGAGTTCGAATGACCGGGTCCTATTCTGTGCTCGCGGAGTAATGCTTTGTATTTGTGCAGACCCGTCTGTCTTTCTTGGCCCATTTCCACTCTTTCGCGCCGCGCCGAGGACGAGAACTAGCGCGCAGATAGAAACCAAGATAATAATCAGGATCCTTGGACTCCGAAGAAACTTTCCAGTTCCAGATATCATAAGCCCTCCAGACTAGAGGTCAGAGTTCGTGTGGGCGGATTAGATCACAACCGCCCGATCTGCGTCAAGAAAATAACCCACCATTGTGTTAGGAAAGTTATAAAACGGTTGGTTAAACAAATTACAGATAAAACTAGGAATTGGCTGATCCAAGGGTTATCTCGAGATCCTGCCCGACGCTCTCAAGGACGCTGCACAACGATCACTTCTTATGAAGCAAGATGCGCCCTGCGAACGCGGTTAGGGTGAGCCGAGAGCCGCCCTTGAGGTACGTGCCAGAGACGCCTTTAGGCCCGCGCGACGAGCCAGTCAGGCTCGAGAGAAAGGAGCCGAGGTTGATGTTCTCGCTGAGAGCCCGAGCATTGAGGTTGAAGGGTGTTGCGCCGGGCAGCGTGACGTCAAGGTCGCCTTTCATCGATTGAAGGCTGTAGGAACCGCCTTCGTGCAGCTCCCCGTCGAAGACGATGTCCCCGCTGGTCACTAACACCTCCACCGCCGGGCTATTCACTCTGACTAGGTGAACATCGCTATCGATCGAGTGGACGCTCACATGGCCGGTGATTCCGCGAAGTTCGATATTGCCCACGATGTTTTTGATCGTCACCGATGTTTCAGGCGGCACGGAAACATCGAAGTCCGCCCGTCCCAATCTGAGGTTGCGCTTCGTCGTGATCGTAATATTGTCGCCAATGAACTGATCTTCGATCGAGACGTAAGGAGCGGCGCTAGCGCGCGCGACGATTGTTTTCCTGTCCCAGGAGACGACGTGGATGCTGCCGTTCACATTTGAGATCGTCAGATGAGCAGAGCGTTCTGGCGCGTAGGTGCGTTCGAACCGCGTAGTCGAATCAGCGGCGATCGTAACGATCGCGAAACAGAGGAAGACCGAGAGATAAAGCGGTATCGAGTACCTCATCGTTGTGCGTCTCGTGTGGCTGCTCTCTTGATCATCGTTGGCGACACCAGACCCTCAACGCAGGGAGCTTTACCGCCTGAGGCATCAGAACTTTTCAAAGCCTTCCAGCAGACGGACTTTCTCCCGGTATGCGTTGAGCATCAACTCCTGCGATACATCATCGGCCGGATTGTCACTCAACTGATGCCGGCACTCGACCAGCGACTGGTCAATGTATAAGAGATTTCGCTCAAACGCGGTCCGAAGCTCCGGACCCCAGGAGTCTTTGCGCTGCTCGACCGTTTGGCTTAGTTCATTGATCTGCTTCTCGAGCTGCTGGATGTCCGCCCTTGAGAGGGGTGTGACTTGGGGGGGCGCAGCAAGCCCCGCGTTTAAGGATGGGCCAACGGGACCGTTGTCGTGGCGCGACACAATAAAACCGATTGAGACGACTACTGCCAGGGCCGCCGCGCCCGCAATCAACTGCGGGACCGAGAAGTTGAAGTTGAGCGTTCTGAAGCCGGCCAACCACCTCAGCGGGCGGGACCAGAAGCTGGGCTGCAGCTCGGCGAGATCTGAGCTAATACGCGGCCACAAAGCCGTCGACGGCGATTGCGTAGGAAGTTGCTGGCTGAAGTGAACTATCTGGAGCAAGTCGTCGCGGACAGCCCGGCACGGCTCACAGTCGCCGAGGTGACGCTCGATGTTGACCTGCTCACCAAGCTCGAGCGCTCCGTCGATATATTCGGATAGTAGTTCTTGACACTGCTTGCAAACCATTTGACCTTACCTGATGCCCTCGTTCATTTGGTCAACAGCTCGCGCAGCCGCATGCGCGCTTTGTGAAGCTGTGACTTCGACGTTCCGATGCTGACCTCCAGCAGGCTTGAGATCTCGCCATGCTCATAGCCCTCAACATCGTGAAGAACAAACACCGTTCGGTAGCCAGGAGGCAATTGCGAAATGGCCTTCTCGAGCGCGAGCTTGTCGACCATCGAGATTCGCCGGGTGCTCTGCAATGGCGTTTCAACGACATTCGTGAAGTCGCCCTCCTCGCTCGTATGCTCGAGCTTAACCCCACGCTTCCGGAAGTGCATCAGCACCTGATTCACGGTCAACCGGTGCAGCCAGGTCGTGAAGGCTGACTCGCCGCGAAAGCTCCCAATCTTCTTGTAGACTTGCAGGAAGACCTCCTGAGTCAGGTCTTCCGCGTGCGAACCGTTCCCGAGCATCCTCAGACAGAGCGAGTAGACTCGCCTATGATGATGCTCATACAGTTTTTCAAACGCCGCCGAATCACCAGCGGCCGCCGCCCTGGCCAGTTCCTGGTCCGACGCTGGTTGGATTCGTTCGCCGGTCACGGGCATTGTCAACGTGTGTGTGATGTAGGCCATGACCTCACAGCTTGTGATGCAATGACCCTAAATCCGGTTGCTCCAGGATTATAGCACTTAACCTGTCTGGAACGAATTTGTTACGGAGGGTAGGCCTCGCTTTAGCGAGACTCGTCAGTAGGAGGAAAGGAAATCCTAGGTGGCGGCCATCACGGGGACAAGTGATAGCCGCCAAGTGCGCCAATAATCACAGTAGTTCGGCAACCGTGACTATGGATTCTGTGTTGAGCGAGCAGCCGCTCCCGAAGTGCCGGACCGTGTCGGCGCACGGTCGACGACGGCATTGGTCAGGAGATGGATCTCAACACGGCGAGGCAATGTTTGCGCGTTGCCAGAAGAAGATGATTCACTCGTGGATGCATTCTGAATCAACGGCCTCGCAGCGCCAAAGCCGACTGCAAACATTCGCATCAGCGGAACGTTGTCTTTGTCCGCGAGGTATCGCTGAACCGCCTCGGCCCTCATCTGCGCGAGGCTCTGATTGTAGTTGGTTGCCTTAGCTGAATCGCCATACCCTACAATCTCGAGCACAAACCCGCGACGGTCGGTGATCTGCGACGCGAACGTGTCAAGCTGCGCCATCGCCTCTTTGGTCAGCACCGCGCTCCCCGGCCGGAAGAAGACCATCGACGTTGCCTGCATCGTGTATTTATCGAGATTCGCGCGCAGATCTTCGACGTTGCGCTCAACGCCCGAGACTCGGGTGTTAGCCTGCTCAGCAGAAGTCGATGCGTGGTCGGCCGCAGCTTGAGCCCTGTCTGCTCGCATGCGGGCATCATCAACGCCTGTTCTGAGCTGGCCAATCTGCTGAGTGTTTCTGCGCGAGGTTTCCTCTAACTCACCTGTGCGGCTTTCGACCGGCGTGACTCGTTCCGCGACTCGGTTGCGCACGTACTTCTTGGTGGCGCAACCCGACTCGAATGCAATCCCAAGCGTCATCAAGAGAGTGACATAAACCAACTTATTCATCGTTTCTACCTCCTGAGGTTCGATAGTTCGACGATAAAGATTAAGCCAGCTAAACGTTCGGCGCGCCCGGCTTACGGTTGTGTGCTGCGAGCACCGTGCCACTGCCGGTCGAGTGGGCCATACGCTCTGCCGATCAAAAACGGGGGTTCCGAGCTGGCGGCCTTGGATAATTCGCAGTTCAACTGTAGGAGTTTCCATCTTCGTATGAAAAAACTACATAGTCGTTTCGCCGGCTCTAAACCTGCCAATGCGCGCTCAAATGCAGAGAGTAGAGCAAGATGAAAAGAATTGACTCCCGCGGTTCGCAAGGTAGAATTGGAGCGAGGCTGTTTCAGTCCCCACGCGGCTTAACCCCGAATTCCAGAGAACTCCTGCTTTCATGCATTCGCTTTATTATGTGCTCACCGACCAGCACCGCGAGGAGTTCGCTCCGGTGCGCTGCAACGAGCAAACGGTGTCGCGTCTCGTCCGTTACTTTGAAGACGTCGTAACCGAGAACAAACTGTCCGCACTTGTGATCGAGGGTCGTTGCTTGAGCGGTGAGCCGGCGCGACAGAAGAAACGCCTGGCAACGCTGGCTGCCGCGTCGCGCCGCGTCTACCTTTTCTCATGCGACTCGGAGTGCAGCGGGCGCGTCTGGCAACCCGAGGAAGGCTTAAGGCTCACGGCTTTGGAGGAACGTGATTATCACGCAATCGAAACCGGTCCGTTCATACTCGTAATGGAGCCCCGCTTCTGCGGGCTGCTGACTTCGTGTGTAGTTCCCGGTGAGATGATAGGCCTCACACCGGCTTATGACATGGTCTGGACATTTGATCCCAATGTCGTGTTCACCGCCATCGAATACCTAATGGCGCGGGTAAGCGTTCAGACACCACAGGAGCGCGAGAGGTTTGAAACCCTGGTGAACGCTTGCACTCCGCGAAGTTCATCGTTAAGGCTCGCGTTGACCTTCACGACCAAGGTGACGATGCTTATGCAGCGTCAGAACGAACTCGAGATGGCGACCAATCGCATAAGCTCGGCGATTTCAAGCACGCTCGAGATCGGGCTCATACTTCAGTCGGCAGTTGAGGAGGTCGGCCGCGCGTTAAGGGCGCGCAGTGCGGCTATCGTACTCTGGCAAGAAGGAACAAACACGCTCGAGGGCATGAGTGTCTACGAGCGGCCTGAAGACCCTCAACGCGACGGTAATGATCCCGGCACGCATCCCAAAACGGTGGTCGCAGGCGCAGCGAACGGCCAGAAGAAAGAAGCGAATTCTGCACAGGAGGTGGCAAAACGCTCGAACGGTGAGCGGGTGTCCGAAACCTTTCGCGCGAACCCGCCCGGCGCCGGAGATAGCGATGAGCCGTTGGCAACGCCGTGCGCTCTGGAGGTGCCGATCACCTATCGCAACACCGTTATCGGTGGGCTTCGGATCGAGGACGATACAGCCTTTCGCAATTGGGAAGACGAAGAAGTACTGATGGTCAATACCGTTTCCGATCAGCTCTCCGTCGCGATAAGTCACGCGCGCCTGTTTCGGCACGTGCAGACTCAAGCGATGACCGATGCGCTAACCGGGCTGTTCAACCACGGGTGCTTTCAAGACCGACTCGATCGCGAAACGAAGCTCGCCGATCGCAACAATCAACAGGTCTCGCTCATTCTGCTCGACCTCGATCATCTCAAACGCATCAACGACAGCCACGGTCATCGCTCCGGAGATGTGACGCTGTGCCATGTCGCTGCGATAATGAAAGGGACTGTGCGCGATACTGATATTTGTGCCCGCTACGGCGGCGAGGAGTTTGTCATAATTCTTCCTCAGTGTGATCGCGAAGATGCTATGGAGGTAGCCGACCGGCTGCGGCAGTCGATAGCTTCGACGCCGGTGCACAAAGTGGGGCAGGTGACTGCCAGCATTGGGGTAGCGACTTACCCAACGGGCGCGAAGAGTAAAGAGGAGCTGGTTGAGATGGCGGACCGTGCGATGTACCTTGCGAAAGCCGCCGGGCGCAACCGCGTACGAACGCTAGCCCACCGAAGCTACTCAGGCATCGACGTCAGATGAGACGAGGAATAGAAAATAGAAAATAGAAACAATTTGCAATCTAAATTTTCTATTTGTTAGAGCCTCTTGCAAAACCCCCAACTTCAGTTGGGGGATCGTTAAGTTCAGCCTACGCGTTGTGGGTGACGATTGTTCGGTCTGGTCCGCTCCTCTCCCGCGGCGCCACTCGCGCCGCGGGAGAGGAGCTAAAAATCGGCGGAGAGGAAGCGCGGTGATGTCCGTAGGTAGAAATGAAAGATCCCCCAACTGAAGTTGGGGGTTTTGCAAGAGGCTCGTTATTTTCTATTTTTCATTTTCTATTCTGGGCCGCCGTGAATACACCTTAATGTTCCCGGCCGAAAACTGCTGCGAAAACTCCGCCGCCAGATCACCTGTCAGATTCGGGTTCTCACCTATTCGCAGGTCGAGCGGATCACCCTGTTGTACCATCACCGTCGCTACATCCTTAGGAATTCCCTCGCTGAGTTGATGCCAGCGTACCGTGCCTTCATGAATAATGTCCGAGAAGCGCAGGCCTCCCTGTGACACAACCGGTCCAAGCGCGCCGCTGTGCATCAGTATCAACCGAGCTGGCGGATTCGCTTTCAGGAACGAAGCGACCCGCGCGCGCTCTCGTACCGGCCGCGCGTTCACGCCGTTGCGATAGCCCTCTTGATAGACCGCGAGCTGCGCAGGTCCCTCCGAAATCAAGTATCCATACTGTGCGGCGACGATCAGGCACACGATGCCGCCCGCCCATCGCTTGGCCGAGCCTTTGAAGAGCAGAACGGACGCAGGCGCAAACAGCGCAACACCCAATAGGTGAGGCAAGCCGTATCGAACATTGAGCAGTCCGAAAGCGCTCAAGGGGACTACCTGAATTTCTCCTCGGTACAGGCCGAAGGCGTGAAAGAAGAACGGTAGGATCAGCAAGATTAGCGGTGAGTGTTGCAGTAACGACTTGCGTCTTGCGGCGAGCGATCTTGCGAAGCCGGCGGCGCTCAGCAACAGAACCAACGGACCGGCGCACACGGCGGTGGCAGCTGCCATGGTCAAGACGTCCAGCCCGGCGTGCCCAACGAATATCGCCGACCAGTTGAAGTTTATTCGATTCTGGAGATGGATCCCTCGCGCCGAGTTCGGCCCCGAAAGGAACTCGAGCGCGTTGCCATAGATCGCCCAGTTGTGCCACATCCAGTAGACCGGACCGACTGCTACCAGTGCTGCGAATAGGGCGCTGCTTTTGATTTTTGCCATCCATTCGCCGTGTGAGGTCAGCGCGACGATGAGAACCGAGAGCACCGCGACCGGCCAGGCTTCATACCGCGTTAACGTAGCAACGGTCATTGCTGTTCCCGCGACCGCCAGCCGTTTCGCCGACTGATCGTTCAGCCATCGTTGCAGCAAGTAAACCGCGGCAACCATCGCCGCCATGAAAACGAGCTCGCTCATCGGCGTCGACTGCATGTACAGCGCGCTGGGATTAAGAATGAAGATTGTGGCAGACAGGGCCGGCAGTCCTTCGCTCCACCGCTTGTCCTCTTTTCCATAGAAGCTCCTGGCGAGCAGGTAAAGTGACACGGCCGCGACGACGAACGCGATCATTGAAACTATGCTGCCCGCGACTCCCGTTCTCCACATCCAGTCGTTGACCACCAGCGGCCACATCGCGACCGTCTGGAGTGGAAGCCACGGAGAACCAATCTGAATGTAACGCTGCCACAGCGAGTCGTCGGGTGAATCGACAACCTTACGAGCGATGTTGACGTGAGCTACTCCATCGCCGTAGACATTCGTCATCCCGCTTGAGAACAAGTACAAAAATGAGAGGAGAGACACAACCGCCGCGATCGCCGCCACCACCAGGACCGGACTTGACTTGACGGACGAAGTCAGTTTGCGAAGAGGGTTGGATTGACGACCAAATGATAAATGGAAAATGGAAAATGGAGAACGGAGCCAAGCAACAATAGGTAGCTCAGTTCGTTTTCCATTTTCCATTCGTCATTTTCCATTTGTCATTTCAGTTCCACATCACATACGGCTCGCATCAGCTTCCGCGATCACCTTGTGTATTGCGTGGACCTCGGCGACCAGTTGCTTGAACATTTCTGGCAACAGCGCTTGCGGGCCATCCGACAGAGCTTGCTCGGGATGATTGTGGACTTCGACCATGATCCCGTCGGCGCCGGCGGCTACCGCTGCGCGCGCGAGAGGAATCACCTTGTGACGTTTGCCCGTTCCGTGAGAAGGATCGACGATGATCGGAAGATGAGAGCGATGCTGCACCGCCGGTACGATCGACAAGTCCAGAGTGTTACGCGTGTGGTCCGCGAACGTGCGTACGCCTCGCTCGCACAGAATCACGTTGTAGTTGCCCTCAGCCATGATGTATTCAGCCGCAAGCAGCAGTTCGTCGAGCGTCGCCGACATTCCGCGCTTGAGCATCACCGGCTTGCGACCCTGGCCAACACGGCGCAGCAGCGAGAAGTTCTGCATGTTTCGCGCTCCGACTTGCACAATGTCCGCGTATTGTTCGACGAGATCAGCGGTTTCGGTGTCCAGCACTTCGGTCACGATGCTGAGTCCGAATCGATCACGGGCCTCCGCGAGAATCTTCAAACCCTCTTCGCCCAGGCCCTGAAACGAGTAAGGCGAAGTGCGAGGTTTGAAGGCGCCGCCTCGAAAGAGCTTGACGCCACACGACGCAACAATCTCTGCAATCGCCATGGTCTGCTCATATGATTCAACCGCGCAGGGTCCGGCGATGATTGCCGGATCCGGTCCTCCGATCTCGATGTCTCCGACGCGGACGATAGTGTCGTCGTGTTTCAGGTCGCGTCCGACGAGCTTGTAGGGCTTTGAGACCCTGATGGCTTCGGCGACTCCCGAAAGCATCTCGAAGTGAGCAGGATCGATCGCACCCGGGTTGCCGGTTATCCCGATAGCGGTGCGGGTAGCTCCGGGCATCGGATGCGGCTTGAACCCGAGCCCGCGAATGACGTCGAGCACCTCTTCCACTTGAGCTTCGGTGGCGCCGGGTTTCATTACGATGAGCATGATGTTCCTTGTGCTCGGGCTGTATGCAGCACCCGAACCTGATTTCCTCACTGAGACTCGCTTGCTCAATTGCTAAGGATAGCCCAACACAATAGAGTGCCAACCGCCAGGAGAAAACCCCAACTTCAGTTGGGAACAACCCCGAAAGGGGTTGCAGCCCACAGCCCAGGGTTGCCGTACTCGGCTACCCTGGGTGACAGTGCCGCGCCGAGGCCGCGTCGGTCGTTGGCGGCAACCCTGAAAGGGTTGCGGCCTCACGGCGGTCGTTACACAACGCTGCCACGTTTGGTTGTTCATCACTCGAGGCGCGAAAGGCACAACCCCGTTGGGGTTGGAACCAATCGCGATCTGATGTCTCAAGGTAGCCGAGTACAGCAACCTTGGGCTCTGAGACGCAATCCCGGTGGGATTGCCCTCACGACTGGCTCTCAACGTACTGGTGGGCGCGGGCCTTGACGAGTTGCATGAAATGTTCGACGTCGCCGAAAAGCTCTAGCTCAGCCGTTTCCTCGGGCGTCAGGGTGCCGGCCTTGTTCTTCGCCAGCAGATAGCGCGCCCGCTCCTGCGCCTCAGCGGAGGGATGGTATCCGAGCACGGCCGTCGAACTGGTTCCGCGCGCGAAGAAATCGACGATCTCGTCGTAGGCCTTTCTATGGACTGACATTGCTGACCACCGTTTTTCGCGAGCTAATTATACAACCGCATTCGGGTCACTTCGCAAACCGCCTGCCGTGTCCTTCACATCCTTTCAGGAGCCTCAATTCCCAGAACATCCAATGCCCGAATCAACTGTCGGCGAACGACCGTCGTTATCGCGACCAGCAATGCGCGGCGCTCGGGATCTTGTTCCGAGAGAATATGATGATTGTGATAAAAGATGTTGAACCGCTGTGCGAGCTGAAACGCCCACTTCGCGACAACTGCCGGCTCGAGCGCCGCGACCGCTCCGCGGACAATATCAGCGAGCCGTTCAGCTAGATAAACAACCGACCACAGATCGTCGCCGTCCTGGCCGCTGAGCAATTCGCCCAGGCGCTCGCTGCTCACTTCGTGAATACCCGAAGTGCTCACGTCTATGCCCGCGTCCGTCAGCTTGCGAAAGATTGAGTTCGCGCGCACGACCGAGTACTGAAGGTACGGGCCGGTTTCGCCGTCGAACGCCAGCGCTTCCTTGAAGTCGAACGAGATTATTGAATTGCGTGTGAACTTGAGCAGGAAGTAGCGCAGCGCCCCCACGGCGATCTTGTGCGCCGCCTCGCGCTGGTCCTCAGCGCTCAACTCCGGATGACGGCTCGCGACTTCGGCCAGAGCGTTCGCTTCAAGCAGATCGATGAAGTCATCGGTCTTCACGCCGAGTCCTTTGCGTCCGGACATACTCACCACGCCGCGCTTGCGGTCTTCCTCTGAAACTTGTTGTCCGAGCTGCTCCGCGGTCGCAGTGGTCCACGTTGAAGTAGGCCGCGCCGCTTCCGAACTTCGGATGAGCCGGATCTTCGTCGTTCGGATCGGAACTCGTGATCCACGCGACGTGCTGGTCCGGATACGTGTGAAACTTCTTGTAATAGAAATCGATATCGAGCTGTCCGAGCTTCCAAAGGTGAAAACTGATGTCCTTACCGGTGTAGGTCACTGTGCCGTTCGAACGCACGATCACCTTGTCCAATTCGTGCTC
>WNFR01008853.1_pt1 | contig 17593 bp, 16 predicted proteins | sample 5400221 | NCBI WGS metagenome assembly WNFR01 (sample SAMN13153357, study PRJNA577476) | soil metagenome | isolation source: 40 cm soil under Madrone tree | place: USA:California | collected 2016-06-14
TCGAAGCGCGGGCGGAAAGTTGTCCGGAGCGTTGCGCGAGCCAGATCGAGAACCTTCGTTCCTGCGTCGGAGCTACTCACGGTGCCGACGCGCTGGGTGAAATTTATTTTTGCGATTTTCCTGCTCCCAATCTGCGCAATTCTCACCCAAACATTTTTTACCGCTTTTGCGCGCGCGACGGTAACGCAACGCCTCTGGGCGGGCGAAGAATTCTGGTTCTTTTCACTGGGCGCAGTGCTGTGGGTGATTGCGTTCTTCGGTCTTCCGCGCCCCATCGTAATCTATGTTTTCGGACACGAACTTACTCACGCGCTCTGGGTTTGGATGATGGGGGGACGCGTCAGCCGGTTTCGCGTTAGTAGCGAAGGAGGACACGTCATCACAAGCAAAGCCAACTTCTGGATCGCACTGGCCCCGTATTTTTTCCCACTCTACAGCATTCTCGCAATCGCCATTTACGGCGCACTCAATGTTTTCGTAAACATGCAGCCGTACGGGCAACTGCTTTACGCGGTCGTCGGCGCAACGTGGGCGTTTCACTTCACCTTCACATGCTGGATGATTCTGAAAAATCAGACGGACCTGAGTGATCAAGGCACTTTTTTTTCCTTGGTCGTGATCTATTTGATGAACCTGTTATTGCTTAGCGTGATGTTGACACATCACGTTTGCCAGCTTCAGCGCGGATTTGCTGACGAATCTTGGCAACTTCACGCAATGGATCAGCGAACTGATCCACAGCTTCACGCAGCGCTAGTCGGAACATAGGGTTGTAGCCTGTGCGGCCAGCGGGTTTGTAACCCGCTGCCAGAGCAGCGCACAACATGTGCGCTGGGCACACAGACCTAGAGATCTATGTTCCGCAAAGCGCAAGCGAGGATACTCGCGCCAGTCTCAAAGGTTCGTGATGACCGCGAAAGGCAAGGTCGCCAGGATATCGGCGAGTTTCACTTGTCGAATCTCCGATAGGCGGGAAACCAAGGCGCGAAGAGAGCCGCGGCGCGATGACAGCAATCCATTCGTCTGCCAGGTGTCGCGCGAAACCGACGCAACATTCCGCAAAGATTCCGCCCGCGAGGAGCGGCAGATATTCGCCACGCTGGAAAAGATCAGCGTGCTCGCGGCGAAATCGCAACACTCGCTGTGTCAGAAACATCTTGATCCGCCCGTCCGGCCACGCGTGCATCAGGTCGTCGGGCGTTGCGGTCTCGAGCGTTTCGAGCATTTCCCGGCGCTGGGCGTAATCGACCGGACGCCGATTGTCTGGATCCACCAGACTGTAATCCCAGATCTCGGTACCCTGATAAATGTCGGGAACGCCGGGGGACGTCAGCTTGAGTAATGTTTGCGTGAGCGAGTTGACGGCGCCAAGACGCGCGATCTCCTGGGCAACCGGCAAAAAGATCGGCAGAAACTTGTTTCGCGCTGAGGGGTCCAAAATCTTCGCGACGAAAGTTCCCACCGCTGCGTCCCATTCTTCGTTGGGTTGGATCCAGCTCGTGTTGATCTTCGCTTCATGCAGCGCTTTCGCCATGTACGCCTGAATCCGTTCGACATACTCAGCCGACGGCACCGGTTCCAGTTCACCGGTTGCCCGCATAGGCCAAGTCCCTAACAGCGTCTGGTACAGCAAACATTCTTCGTTCGCGTCTGGCGCTTCGGCGTCGTTAATCGTTCGTTTCCAGCGGCGATTCGCAACGCTCCAACGCTGCAACGAACGTCGCCAAAGGTCTGGGATTTCCGAAATCGCTACGATTCGCGCGCGCACATCTTCGCTGCGTTTTGTGTCGTGCGTGGAAGTGGCCAGCAACGTCGCCGACCAATTGCGTTGCCGATCGAGATTGCGCTCGTGAAATGCCTCAATGCTCAGTCCAAACTGTTGCGGTTGGCCGCCTACATCGTTGAGGGCTGTCAACCGGTTATAAATATAAAACACCGTATCCTCCAGTCCCTTCGCCATGATTGGCCCCGTCGTTTGTTGAAACTTCAGAACGAAGTGCGTGTGCGCAGCGCGTCCTGTGGCGTCGAGATTTGCTGGAAAACGAAAGAGCAACACGTCGCGCAGAAAATTGAAAATCGATTCGTCCATCGCAGGGTTTCGGCGTTTGGCTCCGCTGATGGCGCGTTCGACGATTTCACGATCTTCTTCGCTGACGGGCTGACCCGGAGCGAGATAGGTTCGGTAAACAGGAAAACAGGCGATGGTCTCGCGCACAGTACGCGAGAGCGCCTCGAGCGTGAAATCACGGTACCAGCGGCTCCGCTCCGAAAGCCGATCGAGCATGTTGCCGAGCACATCGACGTCGTTCGCCAACGCGAGCTTCATCACCTGGAGCTTTTTCGCATACAGCAGATGACCAAAAGGCACCGAGTGACCGATGAAACGATGAAACGTTTTTGTGATCGCTTCCTCGGCCGAGGAATCGACGAGCAATTGTGTCACTTGATTGGCAAAATCGTAGCCAGTGGTGCCGTGCAAGCGCCAATCGTTACGCAATCCCTCGGAACCCGTGAGGATTTTCTCGGCGACCATGTAAATAGCGCGCCCATCTTTGGGTAGCGCGATTCCGAGCGCTTTCGCGCAGCGCTGCTGGAGCTTTTCGAAATACTCGCCCGGCAAGTAAAGGCCATCCGGATGATCGATGCGAAGGCCTGTGACCGCGCCGGCACTCACCAAATCCAGAAGAAACCGATGAACAGCGTCAAACACCTTTGGCAATTCGATCCGAATCGCTGCCAAATCATTTACGTCGAAAAAACGGCGGTAATTGATCTCTTCGGCTGCGACACGCCAAAACGCCAGTCGATAGGATTGCGCGTTGAGCAATTCATCGAGCGCGTCAAAACTGCGGGCGTCACCAGCTTTCCCGTTAATCTGTGCCAACGCCTTTTCGATCGCCTGTTGCACCTGCGGCGCTTCGGCACAAAGCCGTTCCAGCCGCCGCTTGATGATCTCCCTTTCTCGAATGCGCTCGGTGATCCGTTTGGGATCGGTCTCGGTGCGCTTGGGCAGATATTCGAGCGCAGTCAGAATGCTTTGCAGTTCCGCGTAAAAATCCTCTCCGCCGTGTTCAGCAAGATTTTGTAACGCAATTCCAAGAACGTAGCGATACGTTCCCGGCGCGATCGGCAGTGTTCGCTCGCCGTAGAGCAAATAAAATGTTCCCTCTTCAAACCACAATTGCAATTCACCGCGCTCAAGAACGCGGCCGTATTGGTCGCTCAGAATTGGCAGGAGAACCTTGTCGCGCAGATCAAATTTCCGCGGTTGCCAGTCGATGTCGAAATAGGGCGCGTATCTGGAACTGAGGCCGTTCTCCAGCACCGCCATCCACCAGGCATTGCGCGAGTCGGCGATGCCGACGTGATTCGGGACAAAATCAAGCACCTGTCCTATGGAATGAGCATGCAGTTCCGCGATCCACGCGTCGTAATCCGCGCGCGAGCCTATCGCAGTGTTTAGCTTGTTATGGTCGGTGATGTCGTACCCGTGCAGACTATCGGGGCTCGCCTGAAAATACGGGGATGCATAAACATCACTTACTCCCAGCGCGCCGAGATACGACACGATCTGGCGCGCCTGTGAGAAAGTGAACCAGCGATTGAATTGCAATCGGTAAGTGCACGTGGGGATGCGGGGATGTTGTTGCCTTGTCATGCCGCGCGTGATCGCGACTACATCTTAAATGACGAACGTCGAATGACGAATGACGAAACAAATCCGAACGACGAAATCCAAAACCGTTCATGGCCCATCACAGGCTTCTTGCCATTCGGGTTTTGTCATTCCTTCGTCACTCGACATTGGTGCTTAGTCATTTTGCTATCACATCCTCTCGGGTACTTTGATCCCGAGCAGATCCAACCCGCGCTGCAAAACCCGCGCGGTAAGATCGCACAACGCCAGACGCGAGCTGCGCGCCGGCTCTTCGGATTTCAGGACGGGACACGCTTCGTAAAATGTGTGGAAGCTGTTCGCCAATTCGAAGAGGTAGTTGGCCAAAATATTTGGACGAAACCCGTTCAACACTTGAGGAACAATCTCGGCGAACTGACAAAGTCGTTTGGCAAGATTAATTTCCGCAGCATCGGCGAAGATTAGCTTGCCGATTTTCAGCGGAGGGTTACCGGCTTTGCGAAAAATCGAGCGAATCCGGACGTACGCGTTCTGCAAATACGGCGCGGTATTCCCGTGCAGAGAAAGCATCTTGTCCCACGAAAAAATGTAATCCGTCGTCCGGTACTGAGAGAGATCCGCGTATTTCACTGCGCCGATGCCTATCTTCGCCGCGATGTCGTTCTTCTCCTCTTCGCCCAGGTCCGGATTTTTTTCCTCGATGATTTTCCGGGCGCGCCTACATGCTTCCTCGAGAAGGTCGCGCAAAGGGACATTCTCGCCCGAGCGCGTCTTCATCAGTTTCCTGTCTTCGCCAAGAACATTGCCGAATACTATGTGGCGGAGATCGGCCGTGTAACCTTCACGCCGACCGATCTCGAAAATTTGTTTGAAATGCAATGTCTGCGGCGCGCCAACTACGTACCAAATCGCGTCGGCTTTCAGATCGTTGACGCGATAATCGATTGTCGCGATATCCGTCGTCGCATAATTAAAGCCGCCGTCCCGTTTCCGGATGATCAGGGGTTTATCAGCAAGTTCGGGAACATCTCGGAAGAAAACGACCACCGCACCTTCGCTGATCTCAGCGATGCCGCCTTTGAGGAGGCGTTCGACCACGCCGGGCAGCCTATCGTGGTAAAAACTTTCGCCGCATTGAATGTCGTAATGGATGTCGAGTAATTTGTAAGTGTGCTCGAAATCCTGCATTGAGAACGCAACGCATTCGTTCCAGATATCAAGGTTCTCCTTGTCGCCGGCCTGGAGCCTTATCAATTCCTGGCGGCACGCTTCGCGAACACCGGGGTCGTTGCTCGCTCGGTGGTTTGTCTCTTTGTAAATGCGCACGATCTCAGCCAGTGGATTGCGCTGCAGCGCCTGCCGATCCAGGAGGTTTTTCCAACCCCAAATGACCATTCCAAATTGCGTGCCCCAGTCGCCAATGTGATTATCGCGGATCACTTCGTGCCCAAGGAACTGCGCGATGCGCGCCAGAGCGTCGCCAAGGAGCGTGCTGCGGATGTGACCGACGTGCATCGGCTTGGCCGCGTTGGGCGAGCCAAAATCAATCACAATACGCCGTGGCGATTCTGTCTCAGTGACACCGAGCCGCTCGTCGCCGAGCACCTCCATTGTTTTTTCACCAACTGCGCCGGGACGCAGAGCGAAGTTGATAAACCCTGGACCCGCCACGCCTGGGGGTTCGCAAAGATCGTCCGCGTCGAAGTGCGCGACGATTTTCTCTGCGACGGCGCGCGGATTTTCGCCACGCTGTTTTGCCAGGACTAGAGCGGCGTTGGTCTGGTAATCGCCGAAACGCGAATCGGTTGCTGGCGTTAATTCGCCAGCGTCGGGCAAATCAGCCGCTTTCAAAGCATCCGAAAGCTTTTTTGCAAGCAGTGACTGAAATGTTTCCATGATTCGTTAGCCACAGATTTCCACAGATGGAACACACATAAAGCTTAGTTTCATTGCACGTTTTTATCGGCGCGATTGGATCATAGATCTCCAGATCTGTATGCCCAACGGAGTTGCACTCCGCTGACACGCGCGAAGCAGCGGGTTGCAAACCCGCTGGGCGCACAGGCTATAAGCCTATGTTCCTTTCACTCTTTTCACGAGCGATCGCGAAAGATCGACAAAATCTCGTCTGCGGATTTCGCGCTGGCGAGGCTCTCGCGCACGGAGCGGTCGTTCAAAAACTTTGCAATGGAGGCTAACGTGCGCAGGTGGGTCTGAAATTGGTTTTTGGGCACGATGAAAAGAACGACGAACTTCACCGGAGCATTATCGAGCGCATCAAATTCGATGCCAGTTGTGGATCGCCCGAACGCGGCGACGACTTCATCGAGCCGGTCGGACGAACAATGTGGAATCGCGATCCCGAATCCGATTCCTGTGCTCATGGTTTCTTCGCGCTGCCGAAGGGCTGCAAGAATGGGATCTCGATCCTGGGGCTTGATTTTTCCAAGACGAACAAGCAAATCGATCAACTCGACGATGGCCGCCCAGCGCTCCGTTGCTTTCATCTCCGGGATGATCTGCTCGGCAGAAAGTAAATTGGCCAAGGACATGCGGATTCCCAGTGCGGGAGGCCAAGCTTAGCGGCAGCGCCTAGGTTGACAAGCGCGTTTTGACACAACGTACCGCTTAAGGCTCGCGCACCTTGTGGGTCAATCGGCGGGAAAGTAGCCAGCGCACGCCGAACATATCGATTGTCGCCCGGAATGCGCGGTTACCGAGTCCATATTTGCTTTGGCCGAATCGACGCGGCCGATGGCTCACCGGGATTTCCACGAGCCGGTAGCCCGCGCCTTTGACTAACGCTGGAATGAAGCGATGCATTCCCTTGAAGGGCACCAACACGGTCACACATTCGCGTCGCATGGCCTTCAGCGTACAACCGGTGTCGCGCACGCCATCTTTAGTAAAACGGCTGCGGACCGCGTTGGCTATCCAGCTTGTCAGCCGTTTGACAACGGTATCTCTGCGCTGCGTGCGATAGCCGCAGACGAGATCGGCGCCGTGTGAAATTTCAGCAAGCAGCTTTGGAATGTCAGCGGGATCATTTTGCAAATCGCCGTCGATAAGAACCACCGTTGCGCCGCGCGCTTCTTTAAGGCCGGCGTAAATCGCCGCGCTTTGACCGGCGTTCTTTTCAAACCGGATCACGCGCAGGTTCGTTCCAGATTCAATGCGTTCAACTGTGTGGTCGGTCGATCCGTCGTCGACGAAAATGATCTCGTAAGTGAAGTTCTTGAGCGCTGCGCACAGCTCTGATTGCAGAATCGGAACGTTCTCTTCTTCGTTGTACAAAGGAACGATAACGGAAACCGCGAGAGAGTGCGTCGCCTGCATTATCGGAATTTAAAGCGCTGTAGAGTCCGCTGTCCTCAGCGGAAATCCACAGAGCACGCTCTTATGGGATGCGCTGAGGACAGCGGACGCTACAGCCAGACGTCTGTCGAAATATTTTCTCATAATGGTAGAGTGCGATAATTACGGCAAAGAAACACCTGCCAAACCCGCAGCCGCTTCCCGTAACGCAAAACTTCGATGGTTCCAACCGGCTCAGTTGATTGAAATGCCGCTCCGATATTGTGCGGCACGTGGTCCTTCTCGCCGCTGCGAACAAAGAGAGCATCACGGCCAACGAAACGGTTAATGCCGTTCTCTTCGGTATAGGTTTCGCCCTCTGGCCGCGGCATGCCGGGTTTTAATTCGACGAATTCATCGTAGCGCGGCCAAAACGAGAACTGGTTTACCATGTCCTGCGATTCGGGGATATACGCCGGCGGATGACCCGGTCCTTCGACCTGTTTGTCGCGCAAATAAAAGGAAATCTCTGATGCGCGGTCGCGGGCGTCGGCGATGAGAAAAAGCTTTTCGTCCAATTTCGCTTCCAAATCGCTACGCATTTTTTCAAGCGCATTCGTAGCGCTTTTCCATCCGCGCATCCGATCGCTTGGATCGGTTCGCTCGAACCGATGTCCCGTGACCCGCAGCAAGTCTGTGTCCAGCGCGATCACACTCATGGTGAGCGAAACCAGTATCGCAATAACCGCGCCCAGCCGTAAAATCACGCTAGCTTCGAGTTTTTCCCACCAGAAATGAACCGCCAAAAGACCAAAGCCCAGAAAAGCCAAGCCGTCCCAATTTGGCGCAGCGGCTTTGTTCAATGAAAGAAGCAAGTAAAAGAGAAACACCGGTAACCCAAACCACATCAAGAACAGCACTTTGAATTGCTGATTAACGCGCCGCCAGCTTGCAATGACGCCCCAGGCCAGTGCTAGAAAAAGAAACGGCGAGTACGCCAGAAAATGCTCGCCCAGAAAGGAAAGCACCTCAGCCGGATGAAAACCAAATCCGTGCTCAAGACTTCCGCGCGAGCGCAAATGCGCAAGGGTGATCCAAGCATGCTGCTGGTTCCAGACTATCGGCGGCACCATGCAGAGCGCGAACACGCCAAGCAATGAGTATAGACCAGGGCGTGCAAACTCTTGCCTGAGCCGCGGAGCCAAACAAAGCACCAATACGATCGAGATAAGCGCAAGTGCGTTTGTGTATTTGGAAAGGAACCCGAGCCCAGTCAACAATCCCGTAACAGGCCAATACCACGAAAAACGCGGACTTTTTTCCACAGCCAACCAAAACGTGAACATCGCCGCCAGCCAAAAGAAAACTGACAACGCATCAATGGTCATTAGAAACGCGCCGATGTTAAATATCGGCGTGACGTTCAACGCGATCACCGCCCACAAGCCAGCGGTGCCATTGAATAAACGCCGGGCGAAATAGAACAGCAGCAGACTTGTTCCTGCTGCCAACAACGGACTAAAGAAGCGGACGCCAAACTCGTTCGCCCCAAACAGCGCAGTGCTGGCGCGGATGGCAAAAGCAATGGCTGGTCCCTTGCTAAAGTATGCCGGCGCGAGGCGCTCCGACCACATCCAGTAATGCGCCTCGTCGAATTCCAGATCAGTGGTCGGCAGCATTGACCATCGGATCGCCGTGAGCGCGACGATGAAAATCCAGACCGCGCGCGTGGTGCTCATGCAGGAAATTGCGGCGCGCGTTGGCGAGGGCGGGCGGGCTTTGGCTGGGCGTTATCATTTGAATCGCCAACCAATGTCGGATGGCGCGCAGAAAGCTGCGGCATCCATTTGGGTCCGAAGATCCTCCAGATTAATTCGAACACGGCGAGCAACAACAGCGATTCACCAATTCCGAGGAAAACAGTAGCAATCACATCGCTGGGCCAATGCGAGCCGAGATAAATTCGCGAATAACCGACTGCAGCGGTGACGAACCAGTAGAGCCAGCCGCGCCGCCGATAAAACAGCGTGCAAAAAACGGCAATTATGGTGTTGTTCGTCACGTGCCCCGACGGAAAGGATGGTCCTGATTGGTTCCGATCGGAAGAATCGGAAAAGCGAGTAGTCGGTCTCTTGAAGAGAGTGAGGAATTTAGGGTGCGCCTTTTGCAACTGTACCATCCGAACACTTTGTATCTGTTTCGGTCGACGACGATCGACGGCCGACTTTAATCCGCTGGTCACAAGTGCTCCGATTAACAAGGACAATGCCAGGCAGATCACGAATGCACGCGTTTTAAACCCGTCGACAAAGAGCGCGACAACTCCTACGGCAATAAACAACGGCCTCCAAATCTCGCTGTCGCTCACCGCCGCCATGAACAAGTCCAGAAATGGGCTTGTCCATTGTTGGTTAATCAAAGGAAACAGAGACTGGTCCATGCGAGTCAACTCGATCGGGTTAAGGTTTAATCGCTACCCGTCTATTAAACAAACGCGTGGCAATCTCGAAGCACGAATGACGAGTGAAGCTAATGACGAATGCCAAGTGTCGAATATCGAAGGAATGACAAATCCCGAAGCCGTAGCAAGTAGACAAAAACTTCGGATGGTGCGTTCGTCATTTGAGCATTCGAGTTTGTTTCGTCATTCGTCATTCGTCATTCGTCGTTTGGTTCTCGCCATTTGTTTGGCCGTTCCACTATCAACACGTGGCCAGTCTCCCCCCTCTGCGAAGGACATCCTCGCTTCTGTGCGAATGATGGAGTCGCGCCAACAGATCGATCTGCAGGGGCAGCTTCGACAAAATGACGTCGTAATTCCATTTCGGCTTGTGCAAAACGGGCCGCTAATTCGTTACTCATTCTCGAATCCGGATGAGACCTTGCAGTTGCGTCTCGGTGAAAATAGTTCGCGGCTTGATGTTGTGAGCGACGCTGGGACCGAAAAATTCGCGGGCTCGAAACTTAATGAAAGAATCCGCGACACGAGCGTGACGTACGAAGACTTGGCGTTCAAATTCCTCTACTGGCCGGCTGCGCGCGTCCTCGGCGAGGAAAAAGTTCGCACTCGCAATTGCTGGAAGCTGCAACTGCGTGCCCCGTCCCGTGAGTCTCAGTATTCAAATGTGCTGCTGTGGGTCGACAAGGCGAGCGGTGCACTGATGCGCATGGAAGGTTATGACTGGAACGCACAGTTGGCGAAGCGTTTTGAAGTAGTCTCGGCGCAGAAGATCGAAAAACGCTGGTTTCTAAAACAAATGCGGATCGAAGAATTCAAGCCAGGCACGAGCCACGTGGAGGCCCGCACGTATCTGGAGATTAAGAAGTAGGACGACGGCGCGGCAGCTTGCCGCGTCCACGACATCACAAGCCAGAGACATGCGCTATCTTAGCGCGTCTGATGCTGATCAGATTTTGCCCCGCTGACAACGAGTCTGCGACCGAGGAATTCCTTGTCGTGCAATTCCTCCACGGCGCGTTTTGCTTCCTCGATGCTTTGCATCTGCACAAAAGCAAAACCTTTCGAGCGCTGGTTGTGCCGGTAACTTACGACCTCCGCATTCTGCACATGTCCGACGCCGTTGAACAATTCAAAGAGATCGCTCTCAGTTGCGTCGAAGGACAAGTTCCCGACGTAAAGACGGGGCGAAGTCACGTCTATTCGTTCAGGCTTCCGCGCCGCGCGCTCTGGCTGCGCCCCATTGCGCGGCTGTACTACCGTTTTCTTTTTGTCTCCGCTGTTTCCAAAAAATTCGGCAACCCGCTGCCAGAATGTTTTTTTCTGCGTTTTCGCTGTTCCCTGCCGGTCCCGAAAGCGTTCGTTGTTTCCTCTGCGTCGGCCCCCACCGCGCGAGCGGTGTGAGCGTCTTCCGGATGAATAAGAGTTCATGTTGGTCCTCAAGTTTTTTCCAATTGTTAAAATGGCGGAGCGCCCCGAAAAGGTTCGGGACACCGTCCGCGGCGTGCGAATCATCGCGACTTGAGATATTCTCGCGGGCGCTCACCGCGGATCGGCTGCATGAAGTATCGCAACTCACGTCGGTTCAGCCTTGGCTCATACCCGAATTCCGGCATGAGTTCCCGGCAATGCCATTCGACCCATCCGATTTCATCTTTGGAAAGTTCACTTTGCCACCGCGTCGCTGGTTCTGAGCTGATCTGCGAAAAGTGAATTCGGGCCGCGGAGTTACCACTCCAGAACTGACCAACTTTCGTCGGCGTCAACACGGTGTCTGGATCGAAATCGATCTCCAAGTAATTGCAAACTTCGCCCATCGTCCTGGCCGGCTCGTACACCAATTTTTCATAGGGCACCACGAATCCGGGAACGTCTCCGTCGCGCACTCGCCTGGCCAGCCGCGCAGCGACCCGCCAATGCGCAATCACATAATAGGTCGAGAATCTTCCTGTTTGCCTCGTTTTCTCCAACGCGATTTGCGCCGCAAGAATGGCGCGCGGATCGCGAATCGTGACCAGGATTTTTGCGTGTGGGAAACGCCTGAGGATCTCCCGAATGTGGTTACGATTGGCCGGAGTCTTTTCCACCCAGCGTCCTACCGTATCCAACGGCCGTTGCAGCGTTGCCGCATATGCCTTGACCATGAGCACAAGCAGATCCTCCTGCGTATTCGCGGGATCAAATGCTGCGTGCTCAAAGGTCTCGAGAAATTTCTGGCTTGGAAACGTCGAGTAATTCCGCTTGCCCCATTTGCATGGGCCACCAAACAGCACGTTCGAAAGCGATTGTTTGGTCAGGTAATCAAACTGCGCCCGGCGACCGCGTGACGCGTATTTGGTCAGGATGGTAGGAAAATAAGCGGTTTCTTCCGGAAGAACGAGCAGCTGGGGATGATTATCGAGTAACGCCACCAAAAGCGTTGTGCCGGATTTCGCCTGACCTGCGATGAAACAGGCGCGTTGACCGAAGGACAACTCCTGGATCGAACTCTTCATTTGCCACTGCGCAAAAACCAATCGACAAAACGCGGGAGTCCGTCGCTTAATCGCGTGGTTGGATTGTAGCCGAGCAATTTTCTTGCCTTGGAAATGTCTGCGCAAGTCCGAGGCATATCGCCGTTTACCGAGTGCATTTTCGATCGCTGCGATAAGGTCTTTGAGCTGAATCGTCTCGCTCTCACCGAGGTTGAAGACGTCGAAGAGCAGGCCTTCGTACTCGAATGCGGCCATCGTTCCCTGAATCACGTCGTCGATGTAAGTGTAATCGCGGCGCGTGCTGCCATTTCCAAATTGGTCGATGGGAAGTCCGGCATAAATGCGCCGAGTGAATTGATGAATAGCCAGATCCGGCCGTTGTCGCGGACCGTAGACCGTGAAGTAACGAAGCGCCACTACACGCAAGTTGTAGAGATGCGAGTAAGTCGAGCAAAGAAATTCGCCTGCGACTTTCGTGGCTGCATACGGACTGAATGTCTGACTGAGATTTTCATCTTCAGAAAATGGTATTTTCTTCGCAGCTCCGTACACCGATGAACTCGAGGCAAAGATGAATCGCTCCACGCCAGTTACACGCGCCGCTTCAAGCAAGTGTAACGTGCCAGTGACGTTGGTATCGTAGTAGAGTCGCGGGTACTGAATGGAAGGTCGAACGCCTGCCCGCGCCGCCAGATGCGCGATGGAATCGACCTTCTCGCGATGAAATACATTTCGCACTGATTCGCCGTCACGAAGATCCACGTGGTGAATGGTCACGTCCTTGGCGAAACCGGCAATGTTGGCGTGCTTGATCTTCGGATCATAATAATCATTGAAATCGTCTAGGATGACGACCTCATGGCCGCTCACCAGCAGCTTCTCGACAAGGTGCGAGCCGATAAAGCCTGCGCCGCCTGTCACGAGAACACGCATGTGCCCAGAAGTTCAACCACGAAGCACACAGAGTGCACGAAGAAAATGATGATCGGTATTGTAGGGCGTCTGTGTCAGTCCCGAAAGCATTCGGGATTCGCAAAAAGCCCTACCGTTCAAAAGTTGTGCCAGTGCAGTAGCAAATAAGCCCAGTTTAGCGCAATCGCAGACATAACGGAGACACGCAAAAATGTATTTGCGCGCTTTGTCGAAACATGAATCCGCAGACGCGGCACGCGCATCGTGAGTGTTGCGAAAGCGTACAGATCGAAGGCTATTACACCGCACAGAAGTGCGAAAATCAGTGGATTCCATTTCAATGCGGCGGCAAAGTGGCCATGAAAGAATTGAATGGCGCATCGCGTCATTCCGCATGTCATACACGGCAAGCCAGTGAGCTCGTGAAAAATGCAAACCGGCCATGGCAACCCGATTGCCAGCCAGGCGGCAGCGAGGATCACGGATGAAACCGAGGCGCTTAGCCAGATCAACTCATGATCGACTTCACCTTGGGCCAGACGCCGAACGCGAAACTGCATTTGTAACTAGAAGTCAGTGATGCGAAGCGCTCCAGGCGCCTAATGCGCCGAACATGAACGCGACGAGCAAACCACCTCCGCAGCAAACAATCAGTGGAAGAAAAACGGCCAGAACAGCACGGCCGGTGTCGGTGTCATGGGCGCGTGCCAAGCCGATGCAGTTGCAAATGAGCGCCCACACGCCGGAGATCAACCCGCCGCAAATCGGGATCATCTGCAACGGACCAGTGGAGCCTTGAGAAAAAGCGAGAACGCGGAAAGTGGTTTCGAATGGTTGGTTTGCGCCGCCAACGATCATCAAACAGAGATGCACAATTGCACTGCCGATGAACAGTCCAATTACAACCAATAGAGGCAGCAGAATAATAAACGCAACGGAGCCAATGCCCATCCCAGCCATGGCGACGAGAGCGTTCTGACGGTCAGAGAAAAGGCCGATAGAGTGCAACCCGAGCGAGAAGAGAAACGACACGACAGCCCCGACGCATCCGCCGATGAGAGCGTAAATGAGCGGCTCTCCGAGACCGCCTTCGCGCCTCATCATCAGGAATGCCTCGCCCGGTTTCGTAAGCACTAGCATCAGGGTCTCAACGAATGCATTGAAAAAGCCGCGGTCCTGCCGGTGCTCCCAAGGCAGACCGCTGTGCGGAGCCGCCGCTGCTTCCGCTGGTACCTTTGTGCCAGTCTGGAGAGGTGGTGCGTCGGAGGCAACGCCGGCAAACTCCGCGAATTGAGATAACGGCTGCCAATTTGCCATTCCTTCGCGCCACCCGATGTCGCTGGAAGCGAAGCGGCCAGTGCGCAGGCCTTCGCGAATTTGCTCTTCAGAAAATACGCCCAAACTTGTTGCGCCGCGATTAACGTGGATCATGGCCATAAGCGTTCCTTCTAATGAAGCGCCGAACGAAGGGCAAGGTTAAATGGTTATAAGTGTTACAAACCGTTTTAACTTTGTAACTCTTCTGATTTGTCCAGCGCTCGCCAGAAATACCACGCCGCAACCGAGCGGTAGGGGCGCCATTTCTCGCCAATGTTCATCAGCTGCTTGGGCGTGGGAAGCTTTCGTTTGCCAAAAGTTTTCGCAAAACCTTTGCGCACGCCGTAATCATCCACCGGCCAGACGTCCGGCCGTCCCAGATCGAAAAGGAGAAGCATTTCGACTGTCCAACGGCCAATCCCACGTACCTGTGTAAGACGTGCAATGATTTCGTCATCGCTCATCCGAAGGAGTGCGCGGCCTGACGGCACGGTTCCATCGATCGTTTTCGCTGCGAGGTCTTTCAATGCGGCAGTTTTCGCACGCGAAAGGCCAGCAGCGCGAAGTCTTTCGTCCGATGTCGCGAGGACTTTTTCCGGATCGAGCCATTTTGCTTTGGGATAAAGCGCGCGGACGCGGTTCCAAATAGTTGCTGCGGCTTTGCCGTTTAGTTGCTGGTAAGCGATCGATTCGGCCAGCGCATCAAATGGGCGGAGCGATACGGCCGGCTGAATTTCATAGCGCCGCGACCGCGCGATAAGCGCAGCCATACGCGAATGACTCGCGTTGAGAAGCTGATGGGCGTGGTCGTGATCCATCTGCATGGAGCGTAAGTAAAATGACGAATGCGGAATGTCGAATGACGAATTAATGACAAATGACGAACTCTAGGACGTCTGTGTCAGACGCTACGCCGTTCCGCAGAAACGCCCTACAATTTATTCCAGCTTCGCCATTCGCGCTCATGCAGCTTGCTTGGCGAAATCTTTTCGGTTTGGTGATTTCCCATGGACACGCAACTCACATGGTACGGACAGTCGGCTTTTAAGATTATTACCACGAGCGGAAAAGTTCTGCTTGTCGATCCTTGGCTCTCAAATCCTGTTTTCGAAAACGCGAAGCGGGAGATTGCCGCACTTAAACACGTCGATCTCATTCTCGTTACGCATGGGCATTCCGATCATGTAGGCGATGCCGTTGAAATCGGGCAAAAGACCGGCGCAAAGTTGGTGGCGACGTTCGATTTGGCCGACGCGATAGTGAAACAACTCGGATATCCGGCTGAACAGGCGCAAGCGGACACCGTCGGTCATTTTGGCGGCGAACTGACCCTGCTGGATGGCGAAGTAAAAGTTGCTTTCGTTCGCGCGCATCACGGCTCTGGAGTCTCGGCTCATGATCGGGCCAGACTACGTCACGGTGGTTCGCCGGGCGGTTTTGTAATTACCATTCGCAGCGGCCCGACAATTTATCATACGGGCGACACAGATCTATTTTCCGATATGGCGCTGGTATCCCGCTTCCACAAGATCGACCTCATGCTGGTTTGCATCGGCGACCATTTTACGATGGGACCTGACCGGGCAGCGGAAGCAGTCAAGCTCGTTAATCCACGCGAAGTAATTCCGATGCACTACGGAACCTTTCCGATTTTGACAGGAACACCTGAAGCATTCGAACGCGAACTGAAAACGCGTAAATCAAAGGCGCAGCTAATTCCGATGCACTACGGAACCTTTCCGATTTTGACAGGAACACCTGAAGCATTCGAACGCGAACTGAAAACGCGTAAATCAAAGGCGCAGCTACGCGTGATGAAAATCGGCCAAACGCTCACTCTCGACGAAGCTAAAGATTCATAACGTACAAGCCTCAAAGCGCGGGCATCATCGCAAATAGCGAGCAATCTCTGCAGTTCGCGCGATGTTTGACAGTGACAAAGTCGATCAAGACAGCGACAGCAAGTGAGAAGCGCTTACCCGCCGTTCGTGTCTGTCACCCGGCAAGGCTTAGGCGAATTTGATTCAGATTCTGAACGCCCTAACTGGTGCGGCCCGCAGATGAGGATGACGTACTTTCTATTCCGAGGAACCCGAACCTGGAGAAGCGTTAAGCTGTTTGAGACCCTCCGGCGTGAATTCGGTGTCTGGGTAGCTCACACCGCGCTTAATGCGTGACCCGGTTATGTGAGTGACAGAACCGCGGGGGCCGTAAACTTTGAGATCGGCTGGAAGCGAATCACCTCCCTCGAGCAAAACACGGGTGGTATTGATGCGCCGAACAACTTTGCCTGAGGTGTCATATTTTTCGATGCGTAGAGGCACCAGCCGGCGCGAATCAACCCAGCTTTTCACACTGGAGTAAGACGAGGTGTGACCTTTGCCCGGTTTCGATTCCAGAATCTGGCAGGGAGTGCCATCCATGTCTTCCGTGCCTACAATTGCCTGCTGACTCCAGGCGAAGGGACTGTCAATTATCTCTTCGTAGGAAAGGTCGCTGCCAAAGAGCGATTGTTTCATCTCAGCCGACCCAATCGGTTTAAGATTGTTCGGCGGCGTGAACAATGTCCCACTGAATTTGTGTCCGGTTCGGTGAAGCAAAACCGATTCACCTTTTCGCTCTTTCGGAAAAAGTATTTGATAAACGATGTCGCCGGCCGCGTCGGAAACACGAGACTTGCTTTGAATCTGGAGCGTTTGTTTCTCGCCACTTCCGATCTCCATCCGAATCCGGACGAACATGGAACCGCTTTGTTTTGCACGCAGTCTAGCGGCTAACTCCGAGGCCGTGTCGGCGGCGGACACAAAGCACGGGAGGGCAAGGCCAAGACAGATGCCGGCGAAACAGGTTTTTCTAATGTGAAAATGAAGATTCATAAGTAATGCTACGAAGCGTTGTTGGTTTGTTCAGCCATGTAAGGCAAGGCTCGGCGTCAACCGCGAACTCCGCCATGCCGGATAAAAACCGCTCAGAACGCCGACGCAGACAGCGATGGTAACGGCCATCAGTATGAGATTAAAGCTAAGATCCGGTTCCAGCAGGCCGCGGATCGCAGGCGCAGCTTGCATCAGGTGAACACCGATAACGCCTAATCCTACGCCGATGATTCCACCGAGTAATCCCAGCATGGCAGACTCCAGTAAAATCATTCGCACGATCCGGCTGCGCTTCCACCCGAGTGCCAGCAAAATTGCGATCTCCTGCTTTCGTTCAAAAACGCTCATTAGCATGGTGTTTGTCACGCCGAGCACACCGACCAATATGGCCAGCAATGATGTGCCCCAACTCATTGCACTAATCACGCGATAGCCCTCGGTATGGGCCAGGTGTTCGCCCGCGGGCTCGGCATGGGCTTCCGGAATAAGCCGTGACATTTCTTCGCAAAGCCGCCGGATTTCGGCATCGTTAGTCCCAGCAGCGACTCGCACGTCAATCGCGCTGATTTTGTCCTGGTTTCCGGTTACCTGCTGCAGTAGCGGCCGATACTTTAATGTTCCGGCG
>WNFR01008332.1_pt1 | contig 17589 bp, 14 predicted proteins | sample 5400221 | NCBI WGS metagenome assembly WNFR01 (sample SAMN13153357, study PRJNA577476) | soil metagenome | isolation source: 40 cm soil under Madrone tree | place: USA:California | collected 2016-06-14
AGAGCGAAAGCATGCGGTGGTGAAAAAAATCGACAAACCGTACGAGAGTCTCGTCGCTGGCGTTGCGGACCCGTTCGCGCGCATATTCGGTGAAATGGAGGGGCAGGGCGCCGTTCGGGCCGAACATCCCGAAGAAATAAGTCGAGAGGCGCGCCGGGCGGCCCTCGCTCGGCGGCTGGAAGTCGGCGAGCGTCGACGGTGCGAAGATCAGCGCGGGCAGCTGGCCCAGGCGCAGGGGATCGTCTGCCGCCCGCGTCGCCGCGCCGAGGCGTGGAAGCTTGGAATGGACGGACTCGATACGGCGCAGCGCCTGAAAGAAATCGAAGGCATAGGGCGCGGCGCGCAATGCCTCGTACAATTCGGCGGTGCGGGGCGACACGCCTAGAGCGTGTGGCGGCGCCCGATCATCATCGGCCATCGCATCACCTCGCCGCGGTCGAGCGTCTTGATTACCGTCTCAGTAAAGGAATTGATGGAAACGTATCGCGCAAAGAATTGAGCGAGCACCATGCCAAGGACGAAGACGCCAATGCCCTGAAAGGCGGTTTCGTCGAGCGTGACTGTAATCTCAACGCCACGCGCGATCGCCGTCTGGCCGGCGCCGGGCAACCGACGGACGATCGGTGCCGAGGTCACCGATTTAATGCCTTCGATCTGCTTGGCGATCGCCATCTCGGCAATGTCTGCATAGAGCGAGAGGATGTCCCGCAGTGCCGCCGCGCCGTTGCCATCCTGCGCGTTGGTGATTGAAAGATAGTTGTGCGAGAGATGGCTTATCAGCCGCCACGCGATATCGCCGTGAGCCTGCGACGGCCGCGGTCGGGTCGGTCCGGCAACGCAGCGGATGGATTCGACCGGCGCGCCGATCTCCACGGTGAAATCAGTCTTTCCCTTGCCGATGGGCATCAGCAGCGGAAGGTCGCGATTGGTGCACAATGCCCGCAACGATAGCTGGCGCAGCTCGGCACGATAGGGCGCCTGATGGGCGTCAACCAGTGAGATATAGGCCTCGCTGCCGATGTAGTTCGTGCGCTCGCCCGTCCGCCGTTGCCGCGCCGACAGCATGCGCGGCAGGCGGCGGATCGTGTAGTACGCGCCGAGATCGCTGTCCCTGGTCAGGTCGCTGCGTGCGTAGAACGGTAGGAATTCCTGCTCGCGCTCCAAATCGACCCCTTGCCCGGTCACGCTCAAGAGCTGATAGATCTCGTAGTCGATCGGCCGATTGCGGTCGGGAATGACGTGATGCTCGTGTGTCTTCTCGGTGATATGGATGCGATCGAGCCGCTTCGGGAATACATTCACCGCCGGTGTGCAATTGAGCAGAAAATTCTCGGCGGTGAGGCCTTGTGCCAAGAGCTTGTTTTCACGGTCGAGCAGGATAAAGATGTCGAGCTCGTTGCCGGTTGTCCGTCGAATTGCCGGGCCGAGCTCGTTTAGGGTGAAGAAGAAGAAGCGTTCGGGAAACGCGAAATATTCGCTGAGCAGGCGATAACCTTGGAAAGAGCGCGGGCCATAAGGCAGCAAGGCCTCTTCCTCGCGCAAGCCTGCATGGACGATCTTGGATTTGGGTAAGCTCTGCTGCCAAGGTACCGGCCTGACCGGCGGGCGAAGGACGATACCGAGTGCATTGGCCAACACCTGCTCAAGGATGTTGGCCGAGGCATCGGTCGTCGCGCCGCGCACGAAGAATGCGAGCTGCTGAAGCGACAGCGCAGCGAACGGGATCTGGCCAATCGTCGACAGCCGCAATCGAAATGCCGCCTTGGCCCCACGCTGGTCGGCGAGGTTTAGGGCAGAGACGGCGGCGCTTCCCGCGAGGTATTCCACCTCGCGCAGCAGAATTGGCCACAGCGTCACGTCATGGGCGGTGCGGAACTCGCAGGCAGTTGCGTCGCCCTTGCCAAGGATACCCAGCAACTTGGTGTCGCGCGGAATGAGATAGCCGTTCTCGAACTTTCCGCCCTGAAGATCGGGCCGGAAGTTGACGACGGCCATGGAGGGTGTCGGAGCGAGGAAATGCGGATAGACGATGTCTAGGAGGTTCTGCGTGAAGGTCGGAAACTCGGCTTCGAGCTTCAGTTGCACACGCGCAGCCAGAAAGGCGAAGCCTTCGAGCAAACGCTCGACATAGGGATCGGCGCATTCGAAGGTATCAAGCCCAAGGCGTCCCGCGATCTTGGGAAACTCTGCGGCGAACTCGCCGCCGAGCTCGCGAACGAATGTCAGTTCTTGGTCGTAAAGTCTGAGGAGGCGCGGATCCATCAGCGCCGCCGGGACCTTGGTTTCTCTGGACGCGTCGCCTCGGTCTCGCTTCGCTCGACGAGCCGAGCGGTCCCGATCTCAAGATCGAGCTCCGTCCTCATATACATCTGCAGTGGCAGGGGTTGGCACCACAATTCGGCTTCGATCTCGAGGGCAATGGTGTTGTGGGCGTCCTCTCGCAAGCTGTTTTCAATGAGCTTGACCTTGATTGAACGAGGGAGAAGCCGCGGCTCGAACCGAAGGATGGCTTGCTTGATTGCGTCTTCCGTTTCACCGACACCGATCAGCGCGATCGAACGGCCAGTAAAGCTCGGGAGCCCATAATTCAGCACCGATCGCTGCACCGACGGGCATTCGGAGAGATCCTCGGTGGCCTCGAGGCGGACCGTGTTGAGGAGCCAAGACAGGTCGCGGAGGATGCACTGACGCAACTTGGCGAGCGAGATCACGCGCTGTTCGCGCGATTCCATGCGCTTGGTGGGCTCGTCATCGGTCAAACGATCAAGCAGGGCGGGTTGAAGCCGATCCTGCAGCGCGAGCTCAGCCATTCGCAGTGTCCTCAGCGGCTGGGCCGGTAGGGTCCAGGTCGATCGCGCGGATGTCCATTATCGGATATTCGCCGGTGTCCGTCGCCAAGATGCGCTGCCCCTTACCTTCGAAAGTGTCGGCAGCGACTTCCTGCCATTCGGTCTTGCGGGCCAGCCGCACCCGCGGATCGGCGCTCTGCTCGGAGCCGGGATATCGAGTCGGGATGAGACCGACTGTCTCGCCTCCATTGACGAGGAGCAGCTTTACCGGCATCCACACTTGGTCCCGCAGATCGCTCGGTGGCTCGATCACGATGCGCGCAATGCGCGTGAAGGGGAGCCAATAATAGCGGTCCTTGACGATGACCTCCATCATCGGACCGAGGCGGCTATCGGCGTCGGCAATCCAGGTGAAACTCCGATCGCTGATACGACCGGCGGTCGCTGGCGCCGCGTCGAAAGCGCGCGCGCGCAATGCTGCGGCTGCAGCGTGCTCGCCGCGGCGATTCAGGCGCAAAGCCTCGAAGAGTTGTGCCATCCAAGACTCTGGCTCGCCCAGGATGGTCGGCGTCAGATCGCCGGCGAAAACGTTGCGCCGATCGGTTTCACCGGCGATCGCATCGCTATAGATTCGTCCCATGAGCAGCGCGGCGCTGTCCATCTGGACCGCGACATCGAGTTGCGTTTTGGCGCGTGTCCAGTCGCCGACGACGCAGCTGAGCTGAAAGAGAAAGACCCGAAGCTTGGCATCGCCGGGATCGCCGCGAATTTGCTCGAGAAGCGCGGTCAGCGCTGCATCAGGCTCGTTTCGCCGCAACAGCTCTGCAGCATCCATGTCCCACCCCGCGAAGCGACGATGACGGCGCGGGTCGTCGCCAAACCGGCAACCCGCGCCCGAGGACCACTATTCGGGAACCTCGAACTCATCGGAATTGAGCAGCTTGCTCCACGAGACCGTCTTCGATCCGCCGGGATTCGACGCATCAGTGGTGATCGCAGCCTTGGGCGCACCCGACCTCTGCTGTGGACTGTAAGTTACGCGCATCGCGCCGTAATCGAACGTAATGTCCTCCTTCGGCGCGGTATCGTCGTGGCTCCAGGCGATTTCCGTGACGAAGACCATCTTGAAATCGAAGCGGAGATAAATCGAACCGCTGCGCTCCGCCGTGCCGCCGCCTTTGCGGACGTAGAGGGTGCATTGCTGATAGTGACCGCCCTGGGCGCAGGTCTGGAAGAAGAAGGGCGATGCTTTGTCGACTTGCTTGGTGATTTTGAAGGGCTGGAATTCGACCTTGCCGGCGCCGATGCCGCTCGAGCTGCTGCCGACGTTGACCTGTTGGCTTGCGCCGAACGTCCACGTCGATATGTCGAATGGCGTCGGCTTTAGCTTCTTCATCTCGATGTCCTGAGTCTCGCCGTCGAGCGTGACGGCACCAGGATGACCGCCATCGCTGAACTGAAGGAATGCATCGAGCGCCATTTCAGTCTCCCTCAATATTGCCGGCGGTGGGCCGCGCGGTATGTAGCGTCAGAACGATCTCGACCGAGAATTCGCTATTCGACGACGAACACGTTGGCATTCAAGACCTGGCTCCATTGGGTGATCTTATCACCCTTGGCCCCGACGTCGCCGGTGGCCGCCTGTTGCTTGTAAGTGAATTGGATCGCGCCGTAGACGAAGCTGACGTCCTCGGTCGGCGACGGGTCGTTGTGACTCCAAGTGACCTCCGATACGAAGGCCATGGCGAATTGCCACTGCAGGTACCAGGTGCCCGCCGTCTTGGGATCGCCGCCGGCCTTGCGGATCCACAGCGTCAGCAGCTGGTAATGGCCGCCGACGCAGAGCGTATGGAAGAGATCCGGCGTCGCATTGTCGATCGCCTTGGTGACCTTGAAGGGTTGAAACGTTGCTTTACCCGATCCCGCACCCATCGTTGCGCTGCTGATCGTCGCCGTGTTCGCGGTGCCGAAGTTCCAGGTTTGCAGCTCGAAGCAAGCTGGTCCGCCCTCCTTCTTCGGCGCCTTGAAATACGAATCCTGGGTTTCGCCAGTGATTTCCGTCGCAGCCGGTCCACCGGTTTTGGTGAACTGCAGAAATGCGTCGATCGCCATGCCAAGTCTCCCTGAAGCGTCCTACTCGATTATTGCGCGCGCTTCCGACCGCCGCCAACCCGGCTAGCGCATCGGCCTATACCTTTGCATGCTTACCTTTGAGTTCTCTCGCCACCCTCGCGACGATGTCTTCGAATTGGGAGTCGCTGATATCGCCACCCTTACGACGCCGTTTGGACGGTGCTCGCTGCCCGAGGTCTTCATCAGTCTGGATGGCTGTCTCGGTCAACTCCCCAGTCCGCTTCTGTGGTCGGTAATAGGCGGTGATCGTCTCATATGCGAGCGTAATGTCCTCGGTCGGGTAGCCTGATTCGGCGGCGCGCCATTTCAGGCTCTTGATCGCAACCGTGCCGAGCCTGATCTCCCAGAAATAGCCGCCGGACTGACCCTGTGTCCCGCCGGCCTTGCGTTGCGAGATCCAGACTTCGTCGTACTGGGCCGCCATGTGCAGGGCTTGCAGCAGCCTTGGGCTCGCCTTGTCGATGAACTTGCTGATGGTGACCGGCTGGAACTCGGGATTGTGTGCCACGCCCTCTCCGGTTTTGGTCACCGTCTCCTCGGTCTGCTCATCGACCATTTCGAAAGAGAGATCGTAGCTCTGGATCTGCATCGAGGACCAGTCCTTCTCGACGGCATCCTTCGTCTCGCCCTCGATGACCGGCGCCGCGCCGCGGCCGGCCTTCCCGCCCATGAAGGTGAGATATGCGTCAATGCCGCCTTCAGCCACGGCGCACCTCTAGAGCTCGGTTCGCGGCCAATGGTCCTATCTTCCCGATGGCATCTTGGAGACCAGCCGTAGCGATGCGGTCAACCCTTCGAGCTGGTAGTGCGGCCGGAGGTAGAAGCGGGCGTGATAGTAACCAGGGTTGCCCTCGACATCCTCGACTTCCACCTTCGCCTCACGCAGCGGCTTCATCGCCTTCATCGCCTCGCTCGAGATCTGGGGCGAACCGTCGACATACTTGCTGATCCAATTGTTGAGCCAAGTTTGCATGTCGTTCCGCTCTTTGAACGAGCCGACCTTGTCGCGCACGATGCATTTCAGGTAGTGCGCGAAGCGGCAGCTCGCGAAGAGATAGGGCAGCCGCGCCGAGATCTCAGCATTGGCTGTGGCGTCCGGGTTGTCGTACTGCGCCGGCTTCTGCAAGGACTGCGCGCCGATGAAGGCAGCATAGTCCGTGTTCTTGCGGTGGATCAGGGGAATGAAGCCGTTTTTGGCGAGTTCCTGTTCCCGCCGGTCGCCAATCGCGATCTCGGTCGGGCATTTCGATTCGACGCCGCCGTCATCGGTAGGGAACGTATGGGTCGGCAGCCCTTCGACGACGCCGCCCGATTCGACCCCGCGAATGCGCGAGCACCAGCCATAGAGCTTGAAGGAGCGGTTGATATTGACCGCCATGGCATAGGCCGAATTCGCCCAGCTGTATTTCGAGTGATCGGTCCCCTCGACATCCTCCTCGAAGGCGAACTCGTCGACCGGGCTGGTCTTGGCGCCATAGGGGTAGCGGGCGAGAAAGCGCGGCAGGGCGAGGCCGATATAGCGCGAATCCTCGCTTTCGCGCAGCGAGCGCCAGGGCGCGTATTCCGGCGTCTGAAAGATCTTGGTGAGGTCACGCGGGTTGGCGAGCTCCTGCCAGGATTCCATCCGCATCACCGCCGGATCGACGGCGCTGATGAACGGCGCGTGCGCCGCGGCCGCGATTTGCGCCATGCCGCCGAGCAGCTCGACATCCGGCGGGGTGTGATCGAAATAGTAGTCGCCGACGACGCAGCCATAAGGCTGTCCGCCGAGCTGATCATATTCTTCGCCATAGACCTTCTTAAAGATCGGACTCTGGTCCCAAGCCGTTCCCTTGAATTTTCTTAAGGTGGAAGCGAGCTCTTTCTTGGAGATGTTGAGGACGCGAATCTTCAGCATCTCGTCGGTCTCGGTGCTGGTGACAAGATAATGCAGACCCCGCCACGCCGATTCCAGGCGCTGGAAGTCGGGGTGGTGAATAATCTTGTTGATTTGCTCGGTGAGCTTCTGGTCGAGGGCGGCGATGATCGCCTCGATCGTGCGCAACGCATCCGACCCGATCAGCCTGGTATCGGCGAGTGCCTGCTCGGCAAGCGTCTGGACGGCGGTCGCCACCGCTTCCCGAGCGGTGTCGGTCTTCGGCTTGAACTCCTTCTGCAGCAGCGAGGTGAACTCGCTGAGCTCAACCTGCTCGCCGGCATTGGCGGTTTGGACCGCAGTCTCCGGGCTGGCCATGGCTCACACTCCTTCCTTGCTATCGGGCGTGGGCGTCCCCTTGGGCGCGGCGGCGAGCGCCTGCATCAAGGCAGGTTGCGAGAGGACCTTGCTGAGCAGGTCCTCCGCGCCGGTCTTGCCGTCCATGTAGGTCAAGAGGTTTGAGAGCTGGGTGCGCGCGTCCAGCAGTTGGCGCAGCGCGTCGACCTTGCGCGCCACCGCCGCCGGAGAAAAATCGTCCATGCTCTCGAAGGTGAGCTCGACTGCAAGGTTGCCGTCGCCGGTCAAGGTGTTCTCGACATTGAAGGCGACGCGCGGCTTCATCGATTTGAGGCGAGCGTCGAAATTGTCGACGTCGATCTCGAGCATCTTACGGTCGGCGACAGGCGCCAGCGGCTCGGACGGCTTGCCGGACAAGTCGCTCATCACGCCCATCACGAAGGGCAGCTCGATCTTTCGTTCCGAGCCGTAGGTTTCGACGTCATATTCGATCTGGACCCGCGGCGCGCGGTTCCTGCCGATAAATTTCTGACTGTTGGCCTTGGCCATCTCTCTTCCCTCTCCTCGCTGCCGGCTTCCCCCGCCCACGCGGCATCTGCCGCTCTGTCCTCCCGAATTTACTCTTCTTCCTTGATGCCGGCGATAACCCCGAATTCAGAAACGCCGGCCGGCGTCAGGTCCTTGAGAATATCAAAAAAGCTCATCGTCACCAGTCGTTTCGTACGGTTCAAGATCAGTGGTACCGGGCTCGACGGCTCGTGGTCGCTATAGTAGCGGCAAATCTTGTCAAGCAGCAGCAAGACGTCCTCGCGGCTGCGCACGCCGGCGCTTGTCAGGCTGCCAAGGCCTGCCGCCGGACCGGCGCCGGCAGATTCCCCACCCTGGGCGCCCATCCCCGCTGCCAAGTCTTGGGCCTCGTTGGCGCCGCGTTTTGACAATTCGCGGTCGAGCACCCCCTTGATCTCGCGAAGCAGCGTCTCCAGCGGTGCAAGATCGGGACCTTTGCCGATGCCGGCGGCTTCCTCCACCGCGGCGACGATCGCTTCCACGCTACCGAGCGAGGAGTCGACCGCCCGCTGCGCCTCGACCAGCGCCTCGAGAGAGGTGTCGTCAAAGGCTGCCTGGACCCGCATGGTGTCCGGCAACTGCTCGTCGCCGTGTCTGACGCTGGGCGCCGGTATCAAGCCTGCTGCAATGGCGTAGTCGCGATAGCAAATGCGTCCGAATTGGCGTGACTGAGCGAGCGGCGCTACGCGCAACTCGCGAAGGATCGTCGAATGATCGCGGAGCGCGGCGAGTGCGTTGACCCGAATGCTGGAATCGTTGTCGTCGGTGGGGTCGAGTTGAGGATGGACGCTCGCCCAGAACTGACCAAGATACCCGGCGATGAGGGCCACGACATCGGCAAAGCCCGGCAAACCAGCAAGCGCGAGTTCTGCGCGGCCGAGGTAAATTGCTACCCGAAGGTCCTTCGCCTTGGCGCAGAGGTCGAGCGCGATACGCTCGACCTCGTGCCAATCCGGCTCTTCCGCCTCGCGGACGACCTTGCCCTCGGCGTCCTCCTCTTGCGTGACACCACGCGCGAGACGTTCCAGGTCCAGATACTGTTCGTCGTACTCGATCGGGGGGCCGCAAGGAGGGGCCGCTGAAGTGGGCGCGAGCAATGCAGCAAGATCGATCGCCGTCATGCGACTCCATCCGGGAGTCGAGGCCGTCGGCCACCGCGCCCAGCGCCCCTTCGGGCAAGGCACTCCTCAGCCAAAGGTGCGGTCTGAAACCGAACGCCTATATCGAAACTCGGCATGGACATCTCTGCCGCGTCTTTAGCGAATGTCTCCGAGGCATAATCGCAAAGCGCTATAATGACGCTGCCGCGTCTTCTTACTAAAATCAATTGAAATCTTGAGCTAAAATCGTCCAAGTTCTTGGCACAGCCTGCCGCATCACTCGCCTTGTTGCGAATTAACCTCCGCTCTGCAGCCGCGCGCGCGACAAGCTTAACACTTCGCATCCTGCTCGCCCAACGCCGCGCCGACATGTACGGCTAAGACTGTGATGTTGTCGTGCCCGCCGTGCGAGAGGGCGGACTCGATCAAGGCCTGGGGAACAAGTCGCAGCGGCGTGCTGCGCAGGATTTCCGCGATCTCCCTTGCTGGTACCATCTTGGAGAGCCCATCGGTGCAGAGCAGGAACAGATCATCGGGCACCAGCCGGTCGGTTACCTTGTCGAGGACGAGGACGGGCTGGGCGCCGACAGCCCTGGTGATGACGTTGGCCGCGGAATGCCGTTCGGCTGCTGCCTCGTCGAGCACCCCGGCCTCGACCATCTCCCATACCTGGCTGTGATCCCGCGTCAGTTGCACGAGTTCGCCGTTCCGCAGTCGATAGAGGCGGCTGTCGCCCGCCCACAAGCAAGCATAGAACCCGCCTTGCGCCAGCAACACTACAACGGTGCTACCCACGACAGGGGTGCCGCGGCGCGCGGCTTCCTCGATCAGCTTCAGATTAGCGTCGCTCAGCCGGGTCCGCACCTCGGCAATGAACCCGCTCGGATTCGTCGGCGCGGCGATAGCGCGCAAACTGTTGATGATGAGCTGGCTCGCTACCTCTCCTGCCGCGTGGCCGCCCATGCCGTCGGCTACAGCCCACAGCCCAATCTCGCGGCGGTCGAGGCCGGAATCTTCGTTATGCCGCCGAACCGCCCCCACATGGGTCGCCATGGCGGAGACGAGTTCGAAATCGCAGGGTGACGGCATGAATACCTCTCTCTCCCGCTTGGAACTCGACTTAGCCCGGGCAATCCCCCCGGGTGCTCGCCGCGAGCGTCGTCATGGTCCAGCCGTGCTGCCGCCACGTGCCGTCGAGCATGGCGGTAAATTTGTCGGCAGCCGGCATGCCGCCGCAGATCAGGAGGCAGGGCGTGATATGCGCTGAGCCTGCCGTCCACCATAGCGTCTGCCGATGAGATCCCTGGTCCAAGCGGTTGCGGCAGAACTCGGCTGGATCAGACGCTCCATCTAGCACGATGTGCTGGCACGGGACGTCGGGCACCTCGGTGGCGAGCGAGATCCCGCGCGGGGGCGGCACCTCAAGCGCCAGCGGCTCGTCCAGCAACTCCAGCGGGGACTTCGGTTGCAAGGTCGCCAGGGCGAGATCCTCGACCGCCTGGTACCATGCGAAGGCGCGCGGCAGGAACCCACCAAGATCGAGACCGGGATCGAGTTCGCGCCCAACCATGAGCGGAAAATAGCGCCCGACGGCATCCACGCTCGGCATTAAGACGCCGACCACGGTGTTGGGGCCGCAGGAGCCCGGCACGAGCGCAAAGCTTTGCGCTCGTGCCGGCCAACGCGAAGCTAGAGCGTTGCGGCTGGTGAGGATGCCTTCGCGCAGCCATTTGTCCCAAGTCTCCGTGAAGGAACGCCCCAACCGGCGCGTAACAAAGTCGCCGCGCGCGGCGAGCTTGCCATAGAAGCCGGCGGCCTCTGCGGTAACCGTTACAGCTTCGGCGGACAGCGGAAAAGCTCCAGTTGGTTCGATCCGAACGGGTTGATGACGCTATTGGCGCGGACCTCGAATGCTGCGCTGCGCTGCCCGACCTTGAAGGTCGCGAGATAGCGATCCGCTCCGCCCGACTGCTTGATCTGGCTTTCCTGGAGCACGCGGAACCATGCCCAGACGCCGTCTTTCTCAATCGTCGTCGCTTCACCCGCCGACGGTGGGCTGAAGGCGATCCGCACATGACCGACGCCACTCGGCCCTGGCCATGTCATCTTGACCGGCCGCGGCGGACCGTGATCGTAACTCGTCGTCTGGCCGTCGACCTCGAGCACCACCTCGGTCGATTTCGCATCGAGGCTTATCGGTACGATCTCGAAGCTGACGCCAGGTTTGCCGCCGGCGAACATGTTGTCGCGGATCCAGGCGGCGCGTTGGAAGTGGAGAAGGGTCGCTTGCGGAATGCCGAGTTCGAGATTGTCGACCTTCTGCCAGATCCACGGATTCTTCGAAACATCGACGAATTGGCGCAAATTGGCGTTAAAGAAGCCGTCGATGAGGCCGCCACTGGTGAACAACCGAGAGAAATCATCGAGCGTCATTTCGTTGCTCGCCGTGCGAAAAACCGCGTAGCGGTTCTCCAAGAAGCTATGGCAGGTCGGCGCGACCGACGCCGTCCATAGAGCATTGAGCTGTGCCCGCGCGCCGCCGACCGTGAGCGCCGAGATCGACTTGGTCAGAGAGGCGAGCATCGTCTGCATCGGCTCGGGCACGCGGGCGACCTCAGCTTGCAGCTTCGTCATTCCACCGCCCTCGGCGAGGCCTTTGACCGGATCGGGTGCCGCGCCAACCCGGTTTATCGCCAAATAGAGGGCGTTGATGCTTGCCATGGCGCCGTCGATCGCTGGCGGCGCGGTGCCGTTCCCGGCGACCAGCTCGTGCAGCGCCTTGAAGCGTTTGTCGGTGAAGGGACCGGCCACATCGTCCGCCGCCGCGCTCGGCGCGGAGAGAACCGAGGCAAGCTGCTGCTCGGCGAGGCTCTTGCCCACGGGGGGGACGCCCTTCGGGGCGTTCTTCTCGGCGGCCTTTGCCGCCTGTTGGGCGGCGAGCGCCGCTGCCTGGGCAAGGTCGCTGCCGGGTGGCGGCGCGGGGCTGTCGGGTACGTGCGAGAGCCAGGTTTCCTCGGCGGCGCTGACCATGAGCGCACGTAACGGCGAGTCCGGGGCGGAGAGAACGTTGAGGATCTGAGTCGCCTGACTGACGGTGCCGAAGGGCGCGATCGCGATATCGGCGAGGAGGCGATCCCATTGTGCCGCGAAATCCTCAAGGTAAAGGCTCGTTATGTCTCGTTGCAAGCGCGCGGCAAAAGCGGGGTCGTCGCTCGTCTTCACGGGCATACCCAGGACCCAGCTCTCCTGGGCGACTTCCTTTGCGGCTTGCGGCAGCAGCGGCCGGAAGGCAAAGAAGTAACCGTCATGGGTATAGAGGCCAGGAATCCCCTCGGCCAGCGACTTGCCCGACGGGCGGACCAGGGCGCGCGCGACCGCTGGTCCCGCATGCTCGGAGATCCGCCATTCCGGCAGCGCCGTGATCTTCGGATGCGTGCGGATGAGGCCATAGGCGTGCTCGGCCAGGGGAACCCGCTGAAGGACCTGTCGGGTCTGATCGACGATGGCGCCGTTGAGGGCGATCGTCGTCAGCGGTTTCTCCAGCATCGCATCGAGGTGGTCGCGCAATGCGGTGCGTTTCTCCTCGTTCTCGGGGCCCGGCAGCAGTATCGCCCAATCACGCGTCGCCCATGCCTTGACGAGCGACTTGTCGAGCTTTCCCTGCTGCCCCAGCATCAAATAAACCTTGAGTGCCTCGTAGAGGAAATCCGGGCGGCTTCGGTTCTGCGCAAGCTGCTGCTCGAGACGCAGCAGCATGCGTGGCAGGAGCAGACGATTGAGATCGCGGCGGTAGACGGCGATCGCCTGCGAGCCGAGCTTATCGCCCTGGAATAGGCCGAGCTGCGTGATCAACGGCGAGGTCGCTTCGCGTGAGGAATAGCCGCCGGGCATGTCGCGCGCGACGGCAAGCAGCGGCAGGATTGGCCGCGGATCGCTATCCGCGACGCGATCGAGTTGCAGGGACTTGGCGCGGTCGTTATAGGCGGCGACCTGCTTCTCAATCGCGGTCATCATGCTGGTGTTGTCGAAATAAGCGACGATCCAGCCAGTGGCGACGAGAAGGATCACCGCGGCAGCGGTGCCGAGCACCGCATAATGGATCAAGCGGGCGCGCTTCTCGACCTTGCTGTCGGCGCTGACGAGGTTCGCTTCACCGAAAATGACGTTGCGCATGAGGCGCGACAAGAAGTAGCTGCGTCCGGTGCCGCTGAAGGCCGGGATCTGTTGACGCGAGATGCCGAAGCTCGCCGCCATGGCCCCCATCAGCCGGTCGATTGGAGTACCGTCCTGTGTGCCGCTGGTGAGATAGATGCCGCGCAGTCGGATGGGCTGCTGATAGCGGTTCGGTTGGAATACCTCCTTCAAGAAGCTGCTGGTGATCTCCTTGAGGCTCGCCACCTGCTGAGGGAAGCCGAAGATGAGCGCCCGGCGCTGAATATCCGTCTCCTGCTGCAGTCGCTCGATCAAGCGATCGTTGAGCCGGCCAACTAACCCGTCGAAATGGGTGGGATAGGTAGCGACTACACCGCCCTCCTCGACGTGAGCGTCGAGTTCGAAGGTCGCACCCCAAACCTGCTCGCGCCCCTCACGGCCGAGATCGTCGAAGAACTCGATAAAGCCGGCGATCAAATCGGCCTTGGTGAAGAGGACATAGACTGGGAAGCGAACACCGAGCTCGGAATAAAGCTCGTTGAGGCGCGCGCGAATTGCTTCGGCGTGCGCCGCACGCTGCGCCTCGCTCGCGGCAAGTAGGTCGGAGAGGCCAATCGCGACGATGGCGCCGTTAATGGGCTGCCGCTTGCGGAACTTCTTGAGCAGCTTAAGAAACCCGCCCCAGGCGCCGGCATCGGCAGTGGCATCGCTGTCTTGGGTTGTGTAACGGCCGGCGGTGTCGATGAGCACTGCATCGTCGGTAAACCACCAGTCGCAACTGCGCGTTCCGCCGATGCCGCGCACCGCGTTTTTACCGAGCTGGCCGGCGAGCGGGAAGTTGAGTCCGGAATTAGTGAGGGCAGTTGTCTTGCCGGACCCCGGAGGCCCGATGAACATGTACCAGGGCAGCTCGTAGAGCCAGCCGCTGCCCCATCGCCGGCGAACCTTGGTCTTCTTGAGCAGGTCGAGCGCCTCCTTCAGCCGGTTGCCGAGCTCGGCGGCTTCCTCGGCGCCGGCGGCGGTCGCCTTCGCGTGTGGCGTTTCCGTCAGGCTTTGCTGCAATTGGCTGTTGGTTCGGGCGTAGCGCGCATTGCTGAACACCGACCCGAGCCCCATGAGAGCCGGTATCAACGTGATAGCCAGCGTCCTCTGCAGCACGCTCGAAAGCGGCGCCGCGCCCCCGACGCCGATCAGCGGTCCGATGAACCAGATCAGCACCGCCGCGAAGAGCATGCCGAGAATGTACAGCAACATGCGCGACAGAAAGATCTTCCCGAGGAGGGCTTTAATTCGCGTCATCTGAATCTCACGATAGCCTTGCTACAAGCATCGGTTGGTACCTCATTATTCCGCCTTCGTCAGGATGAGCTCGATCCGGCGGTTATGCTCTCGACCTTCGGGCGTGGCGTTCGACGCGATCGGCTGGCTGTCGGCAGCGCCGTCCGCGCTGAGCCTAGAAGGGTCGCCGACCTTCTGTGTGAGAATCTGAAGCACCGCCTGGGCTCGCGCCAATGAGAGGTGGAAGTTCGATGGGAATTTGAGCGAGCGAATCGGCTGATTATCGGTGTGGCCGACAATCTGCAAGGATCCGGGCTCAAGGTTGACCGCATCGCCAATGCGCGCGAGCAGGGGGAGAAGGTTAGGCTCGACCGTCGCGCTGCCCGAGGGAAACATGCCGCTGCTGCGGATATTCACCGTGACCGTCTGCGCCTCCTCCCGCACGGTCACGAGACCCTGCTTGATCTCGGGTTCGAGGAACTGCCTGATCTTCTGCGATTGCGGCGGTGGCGGCAGCACCGGGGCAGCGCGAGCGAGCGTCACGGGGCCGGTCGGAGGCGTGGCGTTAAGCGCCTCGTAGGCAGCGTCGGATCGGCCGTTCAGCAGGAAGGTAAACATCGCATAGAGCAGTGCCAGAATGCCAAGCGTGGCCAGCCCGACCAACCAGCTCGGTAAGAGGTCGCGCAGTGCCCGGTGAGCAGCCGGCGCCCCTTCCCACTGAGGCGACAAACTACGCTCGAAATCGCCGCGGTTGTTGCGAATGAGGCGGTAGAGGTCCTCGCGCACGAGGATGAGCTCGGAGGCGCCTCGCGGCAGAACGCGGTATTTGCCCTCAAATCCGAGCGTGATGCAGAGATAGAGGAGTTCGAGCAGGTCAAGGTTGATCGCGGCGTCCTTCTTCCGCTCGTTCAGCAAATCCCAGAAGCGATCGCCGCCGACGACCTCGTTGTGGAAGGTTCCGACCATGCTCCTTTGCGTCCACAGGCTACGGCTGCCCCATGGCGTATTGAGCACGATGTCATCGATCGTGGCGCAGAGGGCGTAACGCGCGGCGCGGATCGTCTGCAGCGATAGCCCAAGAGGGGTAATGCGCCGCTCGAAGGCGTTGATTTCGGCGACGACGCGGTCGCGCAGGCTCTCTATGTCGTTGTGTACGGCCCGATTCTTGATTTGCACCGCGAGGTCGAGCAAGGGCAGCGCGGCATTGATGAGCGGATTGAGTTTGGCGAGCGGTGCCAGCGCAACGGGTTTGGCCGGTGCCGCGACAACAGGGGGCTCAAGAGGTGGCGAGGCCGCTACGGTCGGTTGGCGGCCGCCCGGATTGGGCCGAATGATGGTCCGCTCGGTTTCGGCCGGCTCGGCAAATGGATCCTCGATGGTCATCGACCAGTACCCCCGGTTCGGAGAACAAGCGGGCGCAGGCCGGGCGCCGCTGCAATGCTATTTTTTCTTGTCGGGCGTAATCGAAAGCCCCAGCTTGTCGAGCTGGACCTTCAGCTTGACTTTCTGCTGCGCGGGTAGGAGCAGATCGGCCCGCCACACCGCCTTGTCGATATCGCGATATGACGCAATGATCCCGAGCGACTTCATACCCGGCATGGCCTCGAAGGAAACGGTTTGAGTCGCGCCAGGCGTCAACGGCAGGTCCTGACGGTCGAGGAGGTCGCGACCGAGAAGGGCTGACTCCTTGTCGTGGATCTGAAAATAATCGGCCTTCTCGAACGCCGTGGTCGCCGCCAGTTGATAATAGCGCACTATGATGGGCGAAGGGCGACCCGTCAGATCGGGATTGATGTCGTCGTCCGCGTGGACCACCAGTTCGACTACCGTCGGCGGCGGGGGCGATGCGGCGCAAGCAGTGAGCAGACCGGCGAATGCCGGCGATAAAACAAATAAGATTTTGCGAGATGTCACCGTCACTACCGCCTTCGAACGCCTGACCGAAATCCTGCCGCCGACATTTTATCGAGTCTGCGAAGTATTGCTCAACGGGCCGGGAAGGGTACTACGAATTTAGGCGTTGCGGCCAGTCGGTTCGAATGCATCGGCTTGCCGCCTTTGAAGTCAATCGAGTTGTTCCTTGTAGGCGCGCGCAAACTCGGCGCCGAATACCTTTTGAAAATCTTCGTCGAGCTCGGTTGCGATCTCTTTATACAGCAATCTGAAGAGTTCCCAATTACGCGCCTTGCGTGCCGCCGGCAAGATACCCTCGATGAGAGAGCCCTGTGTCAGGCGCTGCTCGAGCCGCCCCGGGTCGAAGCGGGCGATAATCGTCTTCAAGGCGAGTTGCATACCGGCTAGTACCGCGAGGTGATGACTTTTGAGATCGCCGAACGCCTCCTCGACGGCCGCTTTTGCTGGGAGGAAGCCGGGCATCCTTCCAAGTAGCATGATCTGCAGCGCCTGCTCGGCATCGCCCGAGAACTTCAATGGGTTGTTGTCGCCTGCCCCAATGGTGGTGCGCTCGATACGGAATTCCTGCTTGGTGCTGGCACGCGCGGCAAGAATTTCCATCAGACCCTTGACCATCGCCGCTAGCGTCGTGCCGGCAAGCTGCATCAGCCTGACCTTTTCGGCGTCGCTCAGCGTCGTGCCGCTCAGTCCGGTGGCGGCGAGAAAACTCGCCAGCGCCGCGCTGTCGCCGCCGGCCTGCGAGGCCGCCCCTACCTTCGGCGCGAACTTCACGACAGCCGGGGTGGGGAAAGGGGGCTCCTCGGACGCGTGGACCGCGGCGTCCGCACCGAGCGGGGCCGAGGCTACCGACATCTCCCAGTCCTCCGGAATTTTCTCGGCAAATGCCTTGGGTAGCGCAAAGAATGCCTGATCCGAGGGTGCGTGGTCGGCCTGAGAGGCACCGCGCCAGCCGTCGTCGCGCGGAGCACCGCCGAGCAGATCCACGTCGTCCGGTATCAAAGGTCCGAATGACGGAGACGATGGCGAGGCGGCGCTAAGCCCGTCGAGGCTCTCCACTCCATGCGCCGGTTGCGAAACGGGCGCTTTCCCGGTGGCGGCATCGTCCAATTCCGCAAGCGGATCGCTGAAGATGCCGCCAGGTTGGCCGGCGGTCGCGTCCATGGGAGATTGCCGACCGGAAGGCGAGGGTGCAATGGTGGCGACGGTGATCTCGTACGGGCCGAGCCGCAGCACGTTTCCCTCAACAAGCGGCACTGGTGCGTTGCGCGGCAGGCGCTCAGGGTTGTCATTGAGGAAGACGCCGTTGCCGCTAGTGTCGGTGACGGTATAGCCGCCTGCATTCGCATCGATCACGCAGTGGTTCTTCGAAAGATAGCGATTCGGATCGTCGAGCATCAGATCATTGCCTGGCCCGCGACCGATCGTCAGGCGTTGGGCGACTTCG
>WNFR01010786.1_pt1 | contig 17589 bp, 11 predicted proteins | sample 5400221 | NCBI WGS metagenome assembly WNFR01 (sample SAMN13153357, study PRJNA577476) | soil metagenome | isolation source: 40 cm soil under Madrone tree | place: USA:California | collected 2016-06-14
CCCCTTGCGAATCCCCTTACGTCGCGGTCAACAAACAAATAAGGGTCGCCGTAAGCCCGGCAAGGGAAATGTCGACTTGGCAAATTACGATCGGTGGCGCCGGTTGCAGCCGCTATGAAATGCGCCGATGAATCCGAGAACGCACCAAGCGCACTTGCCAAAGATGGGTGATTGTATGTGCAGTGCTTCGAGGCCGCAGATCACGTCGCGACGCCCCGGGCCGGGTCGGCAGCTTATCCCCCGATAGCCGCCGTCCGGGGCGCCAGGCGGCAACGGCAGAGTTGGGCCAAAAGCGGTCCTGCGGCTTTTCTTTCGCAGACAAACTCTGCGTCTTTCTCTTACATCTATCTGTCGCTCGAGCTGGTACTTCGGCCGAAGGCGGCCTGAAATTCGGCCAGTACCGAGCGCTTTGGCGCGGGCGCGCCGAGATGGAGGCTGCGCAGTTCGGTCATGAAGGCCGACCACATCGGTTCGCCGCCCTCTTCCAAAAGCTGAGCGCGGATCGACAGCTTTCTCGAAGCCTTTGTGTGTCGCCGTCCCCAAGCTGCCATCTGAGCCAGCAATGGAACAAGTTGGATAGCGGGCTCGGTAAGGCTGTAGATCGACTTCTGCTTATGCGCGGGATCGTCGCGGCGCGATAGGAGGCCGGCATCTACCAAGCGCTTTAACCGGTCGGCGAGGATATTGGAGGCGATGCCCTCCTCGGAAAGCTTCAGAAGCTCGCGATAATGCCGGCGGTTGCCGAACATGACATCGCGGATGACGATCAAGCTCCAGCGGTCGCCAAGTATTTCCAGCGTGAGGTTGATCGGACATCCGGATCGATGTGTCGCCTGCACTGTCAATGATCCTATCGATGGGTGTCCAATTACTGCTTGCAACATGCAAGCAGACGCATTACGACAAAAAACCATAGCGCTTGCAAATCGCAAGCGGTATGGTTCGGAGGAAAATCCTGTGCCAAAGCTTCGCGTTCACGGCTTTACAATATCTCTTGATGGCTACGGTGCCGGGCCGAACCAGGACCTCAACAATCCACTCGGAATCGGCGGCGGCGCTTTGCACCAGTGGGTTTTCCCCACCCGCACGTTTCACAAGATGTTCAGCCAGGCTGGTGGCGCGACAGGCACGGATGACGAGTTCACAGCGCGTGGCGTCGAGAACATCGGCGCTTGGATTTTAGGACGAAATATGTTCGGTCCCATCCGAGGGCCCTGGCCCGACGATAGCTGGAAAGGATGGTGGGGCGACAACCCGCCCTATCATACCCCGGTGTTTGTGCTTACGAACCACCCGCGGGCCTCGATCACGATGGAAGGCGGTACGACCTTCCATTTCGTGAGCGATGGAATCGATGCTGCTTTTCAACGCGCAATCGGCGCGGCGAATGGCCTGGACGTCCGGCTCGGCGGCGGGGTTGCGACGATCCGGCAATACCTGCTCGCGGGACTCATCGACGAGATGCACCTGGCCATTGCGCCAACCCTGCTCGGCACCGGAGAGCACCTTTTGGCCGATATTGACGCACCTCGGCTCGGCTATCACTGCACCGAACGCGTTTCGACGGCGAACGCGACCCATGTCGTTATGACCAAGCGGAAATAGCTTGTCTGGATTACTCCCCAACGGACGACCCTTTTCACGGTCCGATCGTGTCCGGATAGACCGTTAGTCAGAACTTGGCGCAGAGTCCGCTTGGCTCGACGGCGACAAGTCGCCGCTTCATGGCAGCTTCGGGTCAGATTCGGCCGTAGTGCTGACTCGCCTTCTACGACAGCTTATCCCCTGATAGCTTCCGTGCCCGGCGGATGGTGCTGACGGCAGAGTCGGGCCACTTCCGGACTCATGCACGGCAGCAATGCGTTCGCTTCGATTACCGCCGCTGGCGAGCAGTTCCAGTGACGAGATCAGGCGCCTCAGAGGATCATTTTCCACCTGCGTGCTGGTCGAACACGCTCAGCACGGCAAATGTCATGGCCTCAACACCGGTTTCAATGGTCGGCCTCGGCACCGGCGCGAATAAGGGCGAGTGGTTGCCCGGCAATTGCGAGCCGTCGCCCTCGCGGGCCGCGGCGACGCGCTCCGGCTCATAGACGCCGATATTGAACATCATCGAAGGTACGCCGGCGTTGATGAACTCCGAAAAATCTTCGCTGGCCGTGACCGGCGGAAATGACCTCAACTTGTCGCCGAACGCCGCTTTCAGCACCTTTTCTGCCGTGCCGACCACGCCGGGATCATTGATCACGGCCTTGGCTCCTCCAGGGATTCTTATCTCGGGCTCCGGCGCATTCGACATGGCGGCGACCGCCTTCGCGGTCCGCTCAATGCCTGCAAGCATCTTGGCGCGCACCTCCGGCTTGAAGCTGCGGATGGTGCCTGTCAGCACCACATCGTCGGGAATGATGTTTGCCGCGGTGCCGCCGTGGATCGCACCGATGGTGACAACGCCAAATTCGGTCGGGTCCCTTTCGCGGCTGATCACACTCTGAACATCAACGACAAAGCGCGCCGCCATCATCACAGGGTCGATAGTCTCCTGCGGCGCCGCGCCATGACCTCCGCGGCCGCGAAATTTGATGTAGAGGCCGTCGATGTTCGAGGAGCGGATGCCGACGGTATAGAGCACGGTGCCATAGGCTGAGGGGCCATCGTGCAAAGCAAAGCCGAAATTTGGCTTTGGAAATCGCGTGAACAGACCATCCGCCAGCATCGCCTTGGCGCCCGACACGATTTCTTCAGCCGGCTGGGCGATGAACATCAACGTGCCGTGCCATTGGTCTTTCAGGCCAACCAGCGTCTTGGCCGTCCCCACCCAGCTCGCCATGTGAATGTCGTGGCCGCAACTGTGGGCCACGAAAGTTTCGCGTCCCTGCCAGATCGTCTTGTCGCGGCTGGCATAGGGAAGGCCCGTCTTTTCTTCCATCGGCAGCGCATCGAGCTCGGTGCGCACCATAATGGTGGGGCCGTCGCCATTTTTGTACATCGCAACCAGCCCGGTCTTGCCGACGTGCTCCGTCACCTCGAAGCCTAGGGCCCGCATCTCGGTAGCCAACCTGGCCGCCGTCTTCTCCTCCTGAAAAGCGATTTCGGGGTGGGCGTGGATGTCCTTGTAGAGCGCGTCGAGTCTTGGATAGTCGCTCTCGACCGACCTCGCGATGGCGCGCTTTAGGCTGACGACATCAAGTTCAGCCTGGGCTTGTAGCGGCAGCAAGGCGCACAGCGCAGCGGATGCAAGCAGCGTTGCGAGAAATCGAATCATAGCAAATCGCTCCAACTTAAACCTCGATATTGGCAGCCAGAATATCCTATGCATCGCCGCGCTCAACTCCACAGTGCAATCAAAACGGACCCAGCGATCACAAACAATGACGTTGCGTCAGAGTTCGGTCAAAGACGGCAGTGGAGATCGCTGCCTCGGCACATCTGCAATACCTCCAGACAGCTGACGACTGTGTGGACAGCGCAAGTCGGCAGCACCGGGCCATAACCTGCCATACGCGATATCGAGGCGGCGGCCTATTCCAAAAGCACCGGGGCGAGCCGGCGATGTCGCGCGTTCCCTCGCGCCCTCGGCCGAGATAGGCTGAGCACCTCAATTGCGAGGATTGAGCATGCAGCGACGGGAATTCATTGTGGGGCTACGAGCCGCGATCACCGGCTCGATCCGGACCGATGCGCAAGGGCTGCCGCGCTTACCGCTGGTGGGCTATCTCGATGATGGCCCAGTCGAAGGCTTCATATTCCGGCAAGTGGAATTTCGCAAAGGGCTCGCTGCGGCCGACTACTTCGAAGGTTCCGACGTAGCAATTGAAGCCCACCGGGGGAGGCTTTCGGACTGGGCCGGCGATCTGGTCGACCACGGTGTCGCGGTCCTGGTTGCGTCAGGCAGTCTGCCGGCGATCCTCGCAGCGAAGGCGGCAACCACGACGATTCCGATTGTTTTTGGTTTCGGCGCGGACCCCATCGAGACAGGCCTCGTTTCCAGCCTCCACCATCCGGGAGGCAACATCACGGGTGTCACCTCCATGACCGTGGGTATCGGGTCAAAGCGGCTCGGGCTGCTGCTGGACCTTGTTCCGCGGGCCACTGGTGTTGCGGTGCTCGTCGACCCGAACGATGACGCGACCGTCGTCAGGTCGATGATCGCAGATGTGCGAGGAGCGGCCATCCCAATTGGGCGGGGAATCGAGGTGTTCTATGCTCGTGACGTTGACGATATCGACGCGGCTTTTACGGGCCTTGTGGAAAAGCGGTCCGAGGTCTTGTTTGTCAGTCCCAGCAGCTTCTTTTCCAGCCATCGGATGGAGATCGTAGCGCTGGCCGCGCAGCATCGGGTGCCGGCGCTCTATTTCGAGCGTGACTTTGCCGAAGCCGGCGGACTGATGAGCTATGGGCCCAATATCTCGGAGCAGTATCGCCTACTCGGCGTCTATGCCGGCCGCATTCTCAGCGGCCAAAAGCCCGGCGATCTACCGGTGAGGAGGGCGACAAGACTCGAGTTCGTCATCAACCTCAAGACCGCCAAGGCGCTCGGCCTCACCATTCCGGAAACGCTGCTCGCCACCGCCGACGAGGTGATTCAATGAGCCGGGAGGTCCGAATCGGGTCATGCGGCGAAGTCCCAGCATGTCCGTAGTCGCGGCAGCTTTTCCTCACCTGCGGTCATCCCGCCTCCTGATGTTGACTCCTAATTTTGAACCCGTTCCCACTGAGCCCGGACCGGGATAGACTCCCTGAACCGTCGACAGGATCAAGATGCGACGACGGGATTTCATGGCGGCGTCGCCGCTCGCGGCGCAAGCGCATAGACCTCGCCCTTACGCAGTCCTAACGCGGCGACAAGGACGACGCCACGGACGTTTGTGGTGAACGTGATCCGTCGAGAAAAAACACTTTCAGAGCAAAAGGAGACCATCATGCACCACTTCTCAGGTTCGATGATAACGGTCGCCATTGCCACGGCAGCTGCAAGCGCCATCATTTCAGCGACCATAATACCGACGTCGGCTCAGGGTCCGGCAGCTTACGGCACGGCGGTGACGCCGGCCCCAGCGTTGAAAACGCCTTGGGGCGAACCCGATCTGCAGGGCATCTGGACCGATGAGACGGACACGCCCCTGCAACGCTCGCCGAGATATGCAAATCAGGGGTTTTTCACAGCCGCGCAGCGCGAAGAATTGGATCGGCAACGTTCCGCATTACTACGCCGCGACAAGCGTGTGGAGCGCGGCACCGAACTCGATGTCGCCGGCGCGTATAACGGCTTGTTCCAGTCATACAAGCACACCGGAATACGCACCTCTTTAATCGTCGATCCTCCCAATGGGCGAATCCCCTCGATGACGCCCGAGGCGCAGAAAATCGCCGATGCCGATCGACAGTTTCGACTCGCCTTGCTGCAGGCGACCGAGACCTGCAAGTTGAAATCAGTGGCATGCAGCGGCGGCAAGTATGATCCGACACCCTCGTCAAGGCTCGCCGAGCCTCCGCCCCACTACAACACGGCGCGAATGAACCGGCACGATGGTCCGGAGGATGGCGCGCTGGCGGATCGTTGCCTGACCGGCGGACTGCCGGAATTCGGTGCCGCGACCGGCAGCTTCCGCCGGATCGTGCAAACGCCTGGCGGCATCTCGATATTCTACGACGTGGGCCAGGGTCAGGGCTGGCAACGCAACATCGTCATGAACGGAAGTCCACACCTGCCGAGTAGCATCCGCCAATGGTACGGCGACTCCCGCGGCCACTGGGAGGGCAATACGCTCGTGGTCGATGTAACGAACTTCAGTGCGAAGACCAATTACCAGGGCTCCAGCCAGAATCTGCATCTGATCGAGCATTGGACGCGCACAGGCCCGACCTCAATCGAATATGTCGCGACCATCGAAGATCCGACCGTGTGGACTCGTCCGTGGACCGTCAAGCAGGAGTTCACCCGGCAGAGCGAGGAAGCAAATCGATTCTACACGGAGCCGCGTTGTATCGAAGGAAATTACGGCCATCCGGGCTTGATGCGCGGGGCGCGCGCCGAAGAAATCGCGTATAAGGAGGGTCGCGGCCCGCATCCGGCAACAAAAGATAATGCCACGGATTTCGTCGGTGTCGAAGACGATCCGTTGCAGTAACGGGGAAAATTGCGGTCGCCTGAAAGCTGCCGTGGCACTGCAGCGCAGCCAAGGTTGACCGATCATGAGCCCTCCCGCCATCAGTCTGGCTCCGGCAGCGGACGGTCTTGGCTCACGAGATGTCCGGCCCGACCTAAGAAAGTCTAGGAACCCAATTCCCCGACACCGCAGTGTCTGTTGCAAGGTTTGGACTCGTCTGGAGACCGCAGGAGAGATAGAGATGGCTATGCGCATGAAACGAGTTCTGTATTCGGTAGTTGCATCGTGTGCGCTCGCTGGCGCGTTGTACGTGCCCGCGCGCGCCGCAGGACTGAACATCGAGACCGCGACAATCGCCGACTTGAATGCGGCGTTTGCCGACGGAACGTTGACGTCCGAGCAATTGGTGAGCGCGTACCTCAAGCGGATCGAAGCCTACGACAAACAGGGCCCGGCCATTAACGCGATCATCACTCTCAACAAAAAGGCGCTCGACGAGGCGCGGCAGCTCGATGCGGAACGCAAGAGCGGCAACGTGCGCGGACCGCTGCATGGGATCCCCGTCGTGGTGAAAGATAACTACGACACCGTCGACATGCCGACGACGGCGGGATCTCAGCTTCTCGAAGGCCATATGGCGAAGCAGGACGCCTTCATGGTGAAGAAGCTGCGCGAAGCGGGCGCGATCATGCTGGCCAAGGTGAACCTCAGCGAGTTCGCCGGCAGCGGCGGCAGCGTAGCCGGGGCGACCGATCCTGCAATTATCAAGGCGGGCTCGGTACCCAACGGCTCCAGCTCCGCAGGCGGTCAGACGAAAAATCCGCACGAGCTCCTGCACGGTCCCGCCGGATCGAGCGGCGGCACAGGGGCCTCGGTTGCTGCCGCTTTCGCGCAATTTGGCTTGGGCACCGATACCGGCGGATCTGTCCGCGGCCCATCGTCGGTCAACGGAATTGTCGGTCTGAAGCCGACGCACGGGCTCCTCAGTCGCGCAGGCATCGTGCCACTGGCGCTCTCGTTCGACACGGGTGGGCCGATGGCGCGTAGCGTCCACGATGTGGCGGTGGCGCTGGGGGTCATGACCGGCGTCGATCCGGCCGACGATGCGACGCAGAAGAGCGCGGGGAGATTCGAGCGCGATTACACGAAGTACTTGAAGACGGGCGCGCTCAAAGGCGCGCGCATCGGGATCGCGCGAGATTTCATGGGAAAGGATGCCGGCACCGACGCGGTCGTCGAGGCCGCCATCGTCACGCTCAAAAAACTCGGCGCGGTCGTCATCGACCCCATCAAGTACCCCGACTACATCCTCCAATCGAAGGGGGCGCTGTACAACATCGTAACCTATGCGGAATTCAAGGCACAGATCGCTGACTATCTGAAAACGTCGGAGCCGCAGTACCCTAAGACACTCGACGAGATCGTCGCACGTGCGAATGATCCGAAGACCGGGTACCGGAGTCCGGAAAAGGCCGTCGCACTCAAATACACGGCGTCCGTTGCGCTGGATTTGAGCGATCCATCCTACATTGCCGCGAAGAACGAGGCGCTGGCGTCGACGAAGGCGGCGGTCATGGCGCTCTTCGCAAAATACCAACTGGACGCCATCGTCTATCCGACGTCGCCGCGTCCGGCCCTGTACATCAAGCCCGACGGTCTTCCGGCGCCGACCGATTCGCCGACGAACCTCGCCAACGAGAGCGGTTTTCCGGATTTGATTGTGCCCGCTGGCATGACATGGTCGGGTCTGCCCGTCACGATTTCGTTCTTCGGGCAGGCGTTCAGCGAAGGGCAGTTGCTCGCCTACGGCAACGACTTCGAGCAGGCGACCAAAGCGCGGGTATTGCCCAAGCACACGCCCGCGCTACCGAGCGATGTGCTGGGGATGGCTGCAGCCCGGAACACGCCGTAAGCATGCGGCTCGATGCGAAAGTCCTTGCCCCCTAGTCATAATGGCGGCGTATTTGCAGCGCCGTGCGTGGGATGAGCGGGAGCCGAGCTTCATCCTTTGGGCGCTTGGATCGAGGGCGTGGAAGGCCGGGTCCGCAGTCCCCTCAGCTCCGGAAGCGCGAGCGCGAGGGCGGCCGAATCCGGCTTCCGGGCCAAAACCCGCCTCCCGCGCTGCAAAATAAGTGGAACGCCCTCTTACGTGAACTCCGGCTATTGTTGTAATTTTCTCCGAGAGCTGCCAGCGAGCCTGCCGTAGTCCCGCCAATTAACGGCGGCGTTGTTGCCGTCGGCCGGCGAAGTTCGACTTTGCCTGCGCGTTTCGTTGCAAGAATACGAATACCCGCCGTACCGCCTTGAGCAGAGGGATAAAGCCGTCGCGGTCCTGGACGTCGGCCGGCGTGATGGCCACACCGATCAGGCCCAGCGTGTCGACAATGGCGTGGCGCTTCTTGCCCTTACTGGGTGCAAATGATCTTGAGCTCAGCCATCAGCCAAAGGAGCAAACGATGATGACAATCACGCGAGGGCCGAGGGGTCTTGGACAATTGATCTTCCTGGCTGTGCTGTTTGCGCTTGTGGCAGATGCGACCGCGCAGCAACCCGCCGAGCTGATCATCCGTAATGGACTTATCGTGACCGCGGTTGGCCGACGCGAACCGCTACCACGTTGAAGGGTGCCGATGACTATACGTCGGGATCCCTCGCAGCTCTCGCCGGCGGCAAGACGACCATCAGCAACTTTATCAACCAAGTAGCCGATACTGACCTGCGAACGACGTTGACGGAAGCGGCTGATCTCGTCAAGAAACAAGCGATCGCCGATGTGATCCTTCACTTCACTGCGAGCGATCCGACCAAGTTGAGTCCGTCAGACGTCGCGATGCTCTACGACCGCGGCTTTACCTTGAAGATCTTCCTCGTCCGACCAGCGTTCGACCAGAACGCCGCGAGCTACGTGAAGCTCATCCGGGCGGCTGGCGGCGCCGGCCTTCTCACTATGTTGCATTGCGAAGACGCCAGCATAGTGACGACTACGCAAGAGCGGATGATGGCCGAAGGGCGCGGCGCGCTCAAGGGTCAGAACTTCGCCGAAAGCCGACCAGTTGTGGCCGAGGAGATTGCGACGCAACGGGCGGTGGGAATCAGCGAAGCGACGGGCGCGCCGATCTACATCGTCCACATGTCGTCAGAGCGCGCGATGCGGGTAGCCGAGGCGGCCAGGGCGCGTAGCTTGCCAGTCTTCACCGAAGTGCGATTTCTGTACCTGCACCTGACCAAGGAACGGTTCGACCAGCCCGACGGCGCGATTTTCACTGGCGACCCGCCGCTGCGAGAGAAGACTGATGCGAACTACCTGTGGGGTGCCATTGCCAGAGGATCGGTCGACGTGGTCGATACGGATCATGTGGGGTATACACGCGAGGACAAGCTCGATCCCTCGCTCGATATCATCAACCATCGACCGGCAGGGAACTATCTTCAAGTCCAACTGCCATTGCTGTACTCCGAAGGCGTGCGCACGGGACGCATCACGCTCGAGCAGATGGTGGCGTTGTCGTCGACGAATCCGGCCAAGCTTTTTGGCCTCTATCCTCGCAAGGGAACGATCGCGGTGGGGTCCGACGCCGACGTGGTGATCTGGGATCCCAACTTGAAGCGAACGGTTCGCAATGAGGACCAGTTGGCGAACGCCAAGTTCTCCATCTTTGCGGGCTGGGAGCTCACCGGCTGGCCCATCGTCACGATCCGTCGGGGACAGGTGGTCTACGAAGGCGGCAAGATTCTGGCAGAGGCGGGCAGCGGCCAATTGGCGCCCAGGCAGCATTGGCAGAGACCATAGCTACGGGTGTTTGTGAGCCGGCCTGTTGGCCACCTGACGTCACTGCTGCGGAAAGAAAAACAACCTTTCCGACTTTCGATTAGCGAACTGGAACAACGAGCGCGTTGCTTCCAAACCCGTCGAGTGAATCCTGCACCGTGCTGGCGTATCGGCTGGCGTGCCAGCATGCGGCGCGAACCCGCACGCGCGGCTGCCGAACCGTCACAGGACCGATCCTGGTCACGACCTCGCGCGGACATGGCGGACGCGCGCGGCGGACACATGTCAATTGGGAAATCGCCACGGCCAATGTAACGTTCTGCGCTCGCGCGAACTCATCGCCGCGGTAGCCCGGGATCGGTCCTCGCCCCCCAGTGAAAGCCAACTTGTCGCGAATGCTGCGATGCACAGTCGACGTCCGCAAGGGGTCGATGCTGTCGAAAAAGTATTTCTCGGCTGATGGACCAACTTTTTCCGCGCCGCCGGTGCACCTGATGCGCGCCGAGGTGAAGGAACACATCGACCAACCAGAAAGCGACCACAGGGCTTCGTACGTGCCCCACGCGGCTTGCAGAAGCACCGAGCCTGCGTTAGGCAATCGTAGCCATCGGTGGCCCGGGACGGGTGCTCCCCAATAACCGGCCCTCAAGGCAGGCGGCCGTGATCTCCCTCAGCTATGGCTCGTCTGCGAGCGCGCCAAATCCCTTCGGCGGTCGGCGGTGCCTGGTACCTGCCTCGTAGGCCGACGCGATCTCGAACAGCAGCGCCTCATCGAACGGCCGCCCGAGGAACTCCATGGCGACGGGAATTTGATCGGGTTTCGGTCCATCGAGCCGGCTGCCGTTCGGTTCGCTCGCGTCGGGCACGCGATCATAGATGACGCGGGTGAAGCCGGCTGGCACCACGATCGCCGGCAAGCCGCTCACCGGGCTGAGATTCACCGCAAAGCTGCCGCCGCCACTGCGAAAGGTGTCGAGATCGGTTTTGAGGCTGGGTTCTCCCGGCACCAGATCGGGGTTGGACACCTTGGTTCCGGCCTTGAGCACGCGCGGCTCAAGGCGGGTGTCGTACACGGCGGCGACCCGGCTCGGATAGACGAGCGGCGCCGGAAGCGTGGTGTAGACATACACGAGGGCGTCGAGGTTGTTGTCCGCCATCACCTTGTAGAGAATGCGCTGCAGGTTGGTGATACGCAGTGTGTGGGTAATCGCGTCCGGCGTGCTGAGCGTCTCCGCGCTGGCGCCCAGCGCGTACCGCAACCAGTCGTTCTCGCCGGCAAAAGATTTTGTCTTGTACAGATCCTCGACTCCGCGGAATTTCTTGTCGCCGCGTTCCTTGAAGTAGATATCGAGCGCGTATCTCGCTTCAATGCGCGGGTTGAAAGCCGCTAGCATGCGCAGATTGACGCCGCGCGCGCCGCCCGGCAGCAGCTTCGGGTCAGTCGCGATCGCCGCTAGGTGATCGATCGGCTTTACGCCGGCGGGAATCGCCAGCGGGAAGTTCTGGGTGAAGAAGCCCGGCTCATAGGCGGTCATGATCTCGGCAATGGCGCCGCTGAAATCGACCGGATCGACAAGCGTCGCGCCGAGGCTCTTCATGTCGGCGAGCGCGTCGTTGCCGATGCGGATGTTTTCGCGGTCGGCAATCGTCGCCTCGATCATGAAGTCGCGCACCACGCCAAGCCGCTTGCCTGCGAGCGACCTGCGGTTCGCGTGATTCGAATAGACGACCGGCGGCCTGCCGTGTGCGACGGCCGTGATGGCGTCGCGCGGATCATCGCCCGCGACCACTTCGAGCAGGGCCGCCGTGTCCTCGACGGTGCGGCACATCGGGCCGCCCCGGTCGCGCGAGAACGTCAGTGGCACGATGCCGGCGCGGCTCACCAACCCCTGCGTCGCGACCATTCCGACCAGCGCATTGAGCGACGAGGGAAAGCGTACCGATCCCGTGGTATCGGTGCCGAGCGCGCAGACCGCGAGGTTTGCGGCAACAGCCGCCGCCGAGCCGGCGCTGGAACCGCCGCTGATGCGCTTGGTGTCATACGGATTGCAGGTCTGGCCGCCAAGCGTGCTGCGGCCGATGCCGGCCGGGGCATATTCGTCGAGATTGGTCTTGCCGAGAAGGATCGCCCCAGCCGCGCGCAGTCTTGCCACCATGGTGGCGTCCTTCGGGGGCTTGTCGTTGGCATAATCGGCGATGGCGCCCGCCGTCGTGCGCATATCGATGGTGTCGAAGTTGTCCTTTACGGCGATCGGGATACCGTGCAGCGGCCCGACGAAACTTCCGGTGCGGGCAAAATGCTCGTCTTGCGCCCGCGCCGTCTCGAGAGCGTCGAGCATCTTCGGGTCATTGTCTGCAGAATCGGTCTTTGAGCGCTTGCCGCGGATGTTGAGGGTCATGTAGGCGTCCACTTGGCCGGCGTTCTCTATCGGGGTTATTTCGCCGAACATGAGGCCGGTTGCCGGATCGACTTCGCCTCTGACGCAGGTGCCGTTATAAGCCTCAATACGCTTGAAATAGTGTTGGACGAGTTGGTGTGCGGTGATCTCTTTGGCCCGGATCGCACGATGCACGTCGGCAATTGTCGCTTCCTCGAGGTGGAACCGCGCCGCAAAGGCAGCTTTCGCCATAAGCGCGAAGTGCGCGGCGTAGAGCACCGCCGAACCGATGCCGAGCATGACGATTTTCGAGCAAAGGCTTCGCGGACGCATGGCACTCTCTCCCAAATTTTTGGTATGGTATGCTCCTGGTATTCCGAGTCAATTCGCTTCCGGGCAGCCAATTTACGTTCGGAAACCTAGCTTGTTTGCCGCCCGAGACGGCGATACGCATCATCCGGCGCGCTTCCTCTGAGCGGCTTCTTTCGCCTGCGCTATGCCAGCTCGGGGTCAGAAGCGCCGGATTGACGACATCATATCAGAGACGTGTCCGGCGTCTCCCAGATCGCTTCAGAAATCTGTGCGATGCAACGCGTATGAACGGGCCATAGCACTAAATCGCTGCGCGATAGCCCGCTGAAGCGGGGGAGCCGAGGGCGCGGTAACCAAAGGAGAGATCGTCGATAGCGGGCATGTCGGCCTATCTTGAGGATCGAGGTGTCGTCAACCTCATCCATCCGATCGCGTCGGTTCTGTGATGACAGGTTCGTGGCCGCAGCCCTGCTGACGGAACGGTCACCTGATCGTCATTTCGTCGCGTAGTTGACGTTTTCGCCCTTGAGTGGCGGCACAAGTGGCGAGGGCTTGCGCAACTTGCTCGCCTGCTCATACGCATAAGCGAACCCGATGATCCGCCTTTCGTCGTAGGGCCGGCCAAAGAACGTGATGGTCATCGGTAATCCCTGGGATCCGAAGCCCATCGGAACGACTATGGAGGGAAAGCCGACTGAACTGTATCCCGACATTGTTGCCGGCACAGGCGCGTCCGACTTCACGAAGGCCGGATCGTCAATTGTGTAGACAGGATTCTTGATCGGCTGGGCGAACGTCGGAACATAGGGAAAGACAAGCGCATCGACGCCATGCTTTTCGAACACGGCAAGCTTCTCTGCCGTTGCCCGCGGCATCGAGTTCTCCATGAAATCCTTGTAATCGGGCGCTTCAGTGGACGTTTTGAGCGATGTCTTGAGAAGATTCATCACGCTGTCTTCGACCGGCAACGGCGACGGTGCGATCTCGGTCTCATAGATTTTGACGAATTGTGCGACTGTCTTCGGCACTTTCGGGCTTTTGAAAGTCGCAAGATACTTTTCCCAATCCTGTCGGAAGCGATAGTCTGCCAATTCTCGCGTTTTTCGAATTCCGGACTTCAGATGCGCTTCGATGAAGGCAGGATCAAGCCTGACGTCGACGATCGTCGCGCCGAGATCCTTCATGGTCGCGATGGCCTTCTCGGCGAGCGCAGTGATCTCCGGGTCTCCCTCAAACAGATCGCGGAGCACGCCAAGCTTCCTGCCCTTGAGGGCATCCCGGTCGAGCGCCTTGGTGAAATCCGCGCCCTTCCTCACGGTGGAATCGATCTTTTCGAACTCGCCCCACGTCTCGACGCTTTTAGAATCTTTTGGGTCCCGGAACGCTAGGACGCTCATCATGAGCGCGAGGTCCGTCACCGTGCGGGCCATCGGGCCCGCGCTGTCAAAATTCAGATTCTTCGGCGCAATGCCCGCGCGGGATATGAGCCCCGTCGTCGGGCGCATGCCGACGATGCCCGTATAGGCCGAGGGACCACGGACTGAGGTGCTGGTGTCAGTTCCAACCGCCAGAACGCTGAGGTTGGCAGAGATCGCCGCACCCGAACCGCTGCTCGAGCCGCCGGTCTGGCGCTTGACATTATAAGGATTGAGCGTCTGACCGCGCACCGAATTGTAGCTGCCGCCCGCGAATTCGCCCATGGCAGCCTTGCCCATGATCACCACGCCGGCCGCCCGGAGAGCTTTGGTGATAGAGCCGTCCTCGGGCGGAACGGCGTCCCTCCTGACCGCGGATCCATTTGTCGTCGGCATGTTGGCGACATCGATATTGTCCTTGAGCAGAACAGGAATGCCGTGCAGCGGACCGCGCGGTCCCTTTTCGGCACGCTCCTTGTCGAGGGCCGCTGCTTCTACTTTGGCGTTTGGGTTTATATAGATGATCGAATTGAGCCGGGGACCAGCCCTGTCGTATGCGGCAATCCTCGCAAGATAGAGTTCGACGAGCTTTTCAGACGACAACGCGCCGGCAGTCACTGCCTCTTGGATTTCCGCAATCGTTGCTTCCTCAAGTCTGAAAGTGATTTCCGCGGCTGACAAACCAACGGACGATCCAATCAAGGAAGCGGCACCGATGACAACAGGGGCCAACCATCCATGGCGCATCTTGTTCCTCCCGCGTGCAGGCTGTCTTCATCAGCTTTCGCCCGCGTGATATAAACGCGAGCTGGTTGCTTGAGTGCGTTCCTAGATACTACTGTAGATTCAGCGATCTTTGGATGCGTGATTAGCTGGTACAAGCGGCTCCGTCATAGGCTGCCGCGCAGAAAGCTCCGGCGGACTTTCCGGTGCAGCAAACCACCGAGCTTGATCTCGCCGTCAACACAATACGGCCGAAAGCGCTTGCCGTCATTGCGCCGCTGAACGAGTTGCCTCTCGGTGCATGTCCGGAATGTTCAAAAGGGAAAGATGGCGATCATTAACCGTGAGTCCGCAGTCACTCCAGCTCCCGAAGTGGGAGGGCGCGGTCGGCCCAATCCAGCTGCAGGCCAGAAGCCGCCTATCGCGCGCAACAAGCGTGGGACGAAGTATCGCCACTCTGCAATATGCATGCATCGTCGGTCACCTGTTTCAGGTGCTCCCTTTGGCTATTTGGACAGCCCTCGCGGCGCAGGCCGTCGGAGTAACGGCAAAGTCGCATCCTGCGCACCGCTCAATCCGGGCTGCAAATTTTCAAGCACGGGCGAAGATGATGCAGGACGGACTCGCGATCTCAACCGCTTGGCCAGTGGGCGTGAGCTTGCCGGTTTCGGTATCGACCCTGAACGCGACGATGTTGTCGCTGTCGAGATTGGCCGCGTAGAGCAGGCGCCCGGTCGGATCGAGACCGAAGAAGCGCGGGGTCCGACCGCCCGTCGGCTCCCAACCGATCGGACTGAGCTTTCCGCTCGCTTGATCGACGCCGTAGATCACGATGCTGTTATGGCCGCGGTTCGAGACGTAGAGGTAACGTCCCGACGGCGCAAACTGGATTTCCGCCGTCGTGTTGCCGCCGACATAGTCTTCGGGCAGCGTGGTGATCACCTGGAGAGGCTTGGCCTCTCCGCGCTCGGAATCCCATGCATAGGCGGTGACGGTGGATTGAAGCTCGTCGCAGACATAAGCCCAAGGCTTGGCCGGATGGAAGGCGAGGTGGCGCGGTCCGGCGCCGGGGCGGCTTTTCGCGAAAGCGGGATTGTTTGGCACGAGCTTGCCGCTCGCAAGGTCCAGCCGGTAAATGTGGGTCCGATCGGTACCGCGATCGGGCGCAAGAAGAAAGCGCGCGCTCGGATCGAACCCGACATAATGCGGATGCGGACCGGCCTCAACCTGATTGCGATGCGGACCGACATCGCCTCCCGCCCGCACCATGTCGGTATAGGGAGCGAGCGACCCGTCCGGATTGATGGGAAATACCGCGACCCCGATGCCGTTGCCGATGACGATGTACCGGTTCGTCGGGTCAGGCGTGAGGTGGGTGGAGTTGTTGCCATTTGTCGGCTGTTTGTTCAAGAAGTTGATGCGTCCGCTCGCCTTGTCGATCACATAGGACGAAACCTCGGTGCCGCCGCTGTGGACCGAATAGAGGAACTTTTGTTGCCGATCGAAGGCGATGAATTGAGGATTGGGCAAGGTTGCAAGCATCTGCACGGGGGACCATGACCCGTTCGTGTCGATGCGGTACACGCTGATGCCTTGCCCGACGGCGGCTTGCGGGGCACGTGCTTTGCGCTGCGCGCTGGTGAGGCAGCCGATATAGGCGAATAACGGCGCGGTCTCGCCGATTTCTGCGGCCGCGGCGCGTCGCGCTGGCAACCTGCCCGCGACAAGCGAGGCTCCCGCCGCTCCGAGAAGAAAGACCCGACGCGACGCGCGCGCCGGCGTCAGGTCCGCCTCGGTGCAAGAGAAATGGCGATCATCGGATGTCATGGCGTTCTCCATTTCTCGACTGCAGCGGGAACTTGAGGAGAAGCGAATTCATTTCGGTGCATCTTTCGATGGCAGATTACGCCGACTGATAACGCTAAGACAGCCCCCCGATCTAGGCTGTCTTTGTCATTGCAGGCCTTGTCCCAGGCCACTTGCTGCGATGCCCATGCCACTTCCGAGTTGGGTCAGACTCGCCCGTAACGTTGATCGGCCTGGACCGCGGCTCTCATCCCTCGACAGCTTCCGTGCCGGTCAAATGTCGCAGACGGTGAGAGAGGGCCCGTAGCGGACTGTCACAAAGCAATCGGCCCGCAACTGCACGGGCCGATCAAGAGATGTCCGACGACGTTATCCAGCGCGGGCGACTAACCTACTCGGCTACTGCTTCGGCGAAGATCGCCTTGCCGCGCTGCGTCTGCAAGTACCAGTCGGTAAAGCGCAAAACCTGAAAACCGCCGGCATCACCGACGATCCAAAGATTCAACTCATGCCCTTTCCCGCCAGCGGCAGGAACTTTGACAAAGCGCGCCAAACCAGCTTGCTTTTCGACGGTTCGATCGACGCCCGGTGACCAGCTACCGGATCCGGGAAGAAAGGCCGTTCGCGGGGCCGGCCCCTTCCAATAGGCGATCTCTGCAGGGTGAAGGGGATCGCGAATGTCGTAAACGCGGGTGCCTGTACCTCTTGAACCGCAAGCGGCCATCGTCGGATTTATTGGACGGTCTACAGCGCATCTTTCAGTGGAGTAGTCGATGGGTCCGCCGCCGACCTCTGGCGGCTCTGCAAGGAATTTTGTGCAGTTCTTGGGGGCATGCACTTCGAGCATGATCTTGGAGACGATCCTAGGGTTCGTCTCGTCGGTTATGTCGATGACGTTCGAATACCCGTACGGTGACGCTCCCCGGGCACATGCTGCCGCCAGACGGCCGACGCCTGCTTGACCGCCGGACTCGTCGGTACTGATCAGGTACGAGCGCCCGTGGGAGAAGAAGGGGAGCATCTGTTCGGCTTGCCCTTGGTCATCCCAGAGGAGCCTGCTGATAATTCGGATTTGTGGA
>WNFR01008896.1_pt1 | contig 17585 bp, 8 predicted proteins | sample 5400221 | NCBI WGS metagenome assembly WNFR01 (sample SAMN13153357, study PRJNA577476) | soil metagenome | isolation source: 40 cm soil under Madrone tree | place: USA:California | collected 2016-06-14
AACATGAGCGACGTTATCGGCTTTCACGGAAAATACGCCGCGGAAGCGATGCGTGGAGCGATCAAAGAGCTGGTGCGCCGCCATGAAATCCTGCGTACCGCATTCTCACACAGCACCGGACAACCGCTGCAGGTCATCTCGCACGAGATGGCTCTCCCACTCGCAGAACTGGACCTGAGTGGTCTATCGGAACAGGAACGCGAACGTGAATGGACCCGTGTGGTACGCGAGGAGGGAAGAAAGCCGTTCGACTTGTCCCGAGCACCACTGCTTCGCGTCACAATGCTTCATCTTTCTGCTCACGAACACCGCCTGCTTTTCACCATCCACCATATTCTTGCTGATGAATGGTCGATGGAGGTGGTCCACAGGGAACTCAAGCAGCTTTACGAAGCCTTCTCGCAAGGCCGGCCGTCTCCTTTACCGGAGTTGCCCATACAGTATGCGGACTTTGCCTGCTGGAAGCGGAACTGGCTGCAGGGAACGGTGTTGGAAGACCAGGCTTCCTATTGGAAGAAAGAATTGTCTGGAAGTTCATTCACGCTGGAATTGCCCACCGACAAGCCGCGCCCTGCAACGCAAAGCTTCCGTGGCGCGACGCAGACCTTTCAGTTGTCTGGCAAACTCCTGGAGCAGTTGAAAACCTTGGGCCGGGCGCGGCAGGCCACCTTGTTCATGGTCCTGGAGGCTGGCTTCATGGCCTTGCTTCACCGCTATACGGGCCAGGATGACATTATCGTCGGAACGCCGATTTCCGGCCGGACGCGCAGCGAAACGGAAAACTTGATTGGTTTATTCCTCAACACCGTGCTTTTGCGCGCGAGATTCAGTGAGCGCCAGAATTTCCTATCCCTTGTGCAACAGGTGCGGGAGCGCGCTCTGGGAGCCTATGCGCATTCGGATCTTCCGTTCGGGCACCTGGTGGCTGAATTGGCGGCAAACCGGGATCCGAGCCGCATGCCGCTGTTTCAGGTCATGTTCATTCTTCACAATCCGGAAGGACTGTCCCAGGTTTCTAAAGTGTCCGGCAATAACGAGTTGGAGACTGGCACCTCGAAGTTCGATCTGACGTTGATTCTCTCCGAAAACGAGAATGGCCTCGACGGATTGTTCGAATACAACACCGATCTATTCGAACCGGCTACGATTCGCCGCCTTGCCGGCTACTTCTCGAGACTTCTGGAAGCGGGCATTGCCGATCCGGAGCAGAGAATCTCCGAATTGCCCATGCTCCCTGACGCCGAGCGCCGGCAACTGCTGGTGGATTGGAACGATACGGCCACGGAACTTCCCAATAAAACTCTCTGCCTGCACCAGTTGATCGAAGAGCAGGCCGCTCGCACGCCCGATCAGGTGGCGCTGGTGTTCGAGGGACAGAAGCTTACCTATGGCGAGCTGAACAGCCGCGCAAACCGACTCGCGCATCATTTGACCGGGCTGGGCGTCGGGCCCGACGTGCTCGTGGGAGTCTACGTTCCACGATCCATCGAGATGGTGGTTGGAATTCTGGGCATATTGAAGGCGGGTGGCGCCTACGTGCCCATTGATCCCAGTTATCCGAGCGCACGCATTGCCTTGGTGATCGAAGATTCTCACTTGGGTGTCATCCTGACAACGGAACAAGTCCGTGCAGCCCTGCCGGACAGCCCCGCGCGTATCATTTCGCTCGACGGCGATACGGAAGCGATCAGTGCACTGAGCTCTGCCTCAGTTCCCTCTTCGGTTACCGAGAAGAATCTGGCCTACGTCATCTACACTTCCGGCTCGACAGGCAAACCAAAAGGCGTAATGGTCGAGCACCGCAACGTGACCAATTTTTTCGCGGGCATGGACCAAATCCTCGGTGTCAACCCTGGTATTTGGCTGGCCGTGACCAGCATCTCCTTCGACATTTCAGTGCTGGAACTGCTTTGGACTCTCGCTCGAGGATTCGAGGTCGTGATCCATGGCGAAGGAAGCTCGGACAAAATTCCCGCGGAAATTCTCTGGCATGGCGTCACGCATCTCCAGTTGACACCGTCGCTGCTGCGCGCGCTGGCTTCCGATGCACCGTCCCTCGAAGCGCTAGGCAAGTTAAAAACGATTCTGGTTGGCGGTGAGGCGCTGCCAGCCTCGCTCGTCGCTTCCCTGCGCCAATCGTTTACCGGCGACCTCTATAATATGTATGGACCAACCGAGACGGCCATCTGGTCCACGGTTTACCGCGTGCAACAGCATCGAAACAACATTCCGATTGGGAAACCGATTGCTAATACGCAGGTCTATGTCCTGGACTCTCAACTTCAGCTCGTTCCTCTGGGAGGGATCGGCAATCTATTTATCGGAGGAGATGGAGTCGTCCGCGGGTATTTCAATCGACTCGAATTGACAGCGGAACGATTTATCGGCAATCCGTTCCGCTTAGGCGACCGAATTTACCGCACAGGAGACCTGGCGCGTTTCCTGCCGGACGGAAATCTGGAGTTCATCGGCCGCGCCGATTTTCAAGTAAAAATTCGCGGCTTCCGAATTGAGCTGGGCGAAATTGAAGCAACCCTCGAGCAACAGCCAGGTGTGGCGCAAGCCGTCGTGGTGGCACGCGAGGACTGGCATGCGGACAAGATTCTGGCCGCTTATTTCGTCGCAAAGACCGGGAAATCCGTGGATACGGAGTCGCTGCGCAGCGCGCTCGAGGCGGCGCTTCCTGGCTACATGGTGCCATCTCACTTCGTGCTGTTGGAGAGCCTGCCGCTCACTGCGAATGGAAAGATTGATAGAAACGCGCTGCCGCCAATTTCACTCCCTGCGAATACTTCCACAAACGGTGGCGAGGATCCTCGCGGTGAATTCGAGCAGCTTCTCGCGAACGCCTGGGCCGAGAGCCTGGGCCTGAACCGCATCTGGCGCGATGACAATTTCTTCAGTTTAGGCGGCCACTCACTGGCGGCGTTGAAAATCGCCTTCAAGACGCAGCAGGAATTCAATGTGGATTTTCCGCTCCAGATGTTTGTTCAGTATCCCGTACTCAGAGAGCAGGCCAGAAGACTGGAAGAAATGATGGTGGAGCAGGCGGATGCCGGCTTGCTGGAGAGTTTGATGGCCGAGGTCATCGAAAATAGAGAGAGTTCGTTGGTCAGCCACGCGAATTTAAATGATGCAACTGATCGGCTGGCGAATTGAGGTTAGAAGGCCTTGAGCACAACAAGTAAGATCGATCTTCTTTCCCCCGAGGAACGCTCACAGCTGGCGCGGCGTTTGTCGGCGTTCAGGCGGAAACCCGCCGCGAAGAAGGCTGCGGCGCCGGTCACGGTTCATCCTGACTTGCCGAATCGCTTTGAACCATTTCCGCTGACCGATCTTCAGCAAGCCTATCTGGTGGGCCGATCGGAAGGAATCGAGCTTGGAAATATTTCCTGTCACGGCTATGCCGAAGTGGACATTAAAGATCTGGATATGGAGCGTTTCCAGGCAGCCCTGCAAAGAATAATCGACCGCCACGAGATGCTTCGAGCCATTGTTCTGCCGGAGGGTCTCCAGCAAATCCTTTATTGCGCGCTGCGTTATGAAATCAAACTAAATGATTTGCGCGACCTCGATACGGCCGCTGCAGCCTCCCAATTGGACGCCACTCGAGCACGGATGTCCCACCAAATCCATCCCTCGGAAAAGTGGCCTCTGTTTGAGTTCTGCGTTTCTCTCACAGACCCAAAAATCAGCCGGCTGCACATCAGCACTGACCTATTGATTGGCGACGGCCGCAGTTTTGAAATTATGTTTCAGGAACTGATGCAGCTCTATCATCATCCTGAGACGAACCTCCCGGCCCTCGAACTTTCCTTCAGGGACTATGTGTATGCGCTGAAGTCTCTTGAACAGACCGATGTGTTCCGCGAGTCGCGGGAATATTGGATCAATCGCATCCCCACCCTGCCACCTTCCCCGGAACTGCCATTGGAGAAGAATCCCGCTTCGATTACTCGACCCGAATTCAAGCGCCGCGCCGCGACCCTGGAGCCTGCCCTTTGGCGGGCACTGAAAGAAAAGGCTGCGCAATTTCATTCGACGCCTGTTGGCACATTGCTGGCGGCGTATGCGGAAGTGCTGGCCATCTGGAGCAAGAACCCGCACTTCACTGTAAATCTCACTTTGTTCAACCGTCTGCCGTTGCATCCGCAATCCAATTCGATCATCGGCGATTTCACCTCGGTAAACTTGCTTGAAGTTGATAATTCCACGCCCGCAATCTTTGCGGCGCGCGTGCACCAGCAACAGGAGAGGCTCTGGCAGGATCTGGATCATCGTTACTTCAGCGGGATTCAGGTGATGCGGGAGATGGCGCGGTTTCAACGCGTCGGACCGACGGCCATTATGCCGGTTGTTTTTACGAGTCTCCTGAATCTGGGCGAACAAAACGATGGCGCCACGTGGTCCAGCCGGTTGGGCCGGCGTGTCTATGCCATCACGCAGACACCCCAGGTGTATCTCGACTATATGGTGTACGAGGAAAACGGCTCCCTGCAGATCAATTGGGATGCGGTGGAAGAACTTTTTCCCGCGGGCGTGTTGGACGATATGTTTGCGGCCTATCAGCGGCTGTTGCAGGACCTGGCTACAGATGATTCGGCCTGGCAGCGAACGCTTGCGGAAAATGCGCGGCGCCTGATTCCGGCTGCACAAATGGCCTTGCGTGAATCCGCGAACAACACCAAAGCGCCCCTGACCGATGATTTGCTGCACACTCCCTTTCTCCGGCAAGTTGCAGAACATCCCAAACAGCTCGCAGTCTGCACTCCTAATTGGCGCCTCACTTACCTGCAAACCTACCGCTACGCCTGCCGCATAGAAGAAGAATTGCTTCGCTGCCAGGTAAAACCGAACGAGTTAGTCGCCATCATGATGGAGAAGGGCTGGGAGCAGATCGTTGCGGTCCTGGGGATTCATTTTGCGGGCGCGGCATATCTTCCCATCGATCCTGAACTGCCTGCGGAACGCCAGCGCTACCTGCTGGAGCACGCGAACGTGAAGGTCGCGTTGACGCAGAGCACCGTGCGAAATCGCTTGAGCGTGCCCGCGAACGTCGAAGTTTTCGAGGTCGATCAGATGAAGCCGGCGGACGTCGATACGCCCACAGACCGGCGCCGGCAAAAACCGGAAGATCTCGCCTACGTGATTTACACCTCGGGGTCCACAGGACTTCCTAAGGGCGTGATGATCGACCATCGCGGCGCGCTGAACACGGTTCTGGACATCAATCAAAGATTTGGAGTCGGTAGGAAAGACCGCATCCTCGCGGTTTCCCGACTGAGTTTTGACCTTTCGGTGTACGACGTGTTTGGAATGTTGGCGGCAGGCGGAACAATTGTGATGCCTACTGCGGACCTCGCTTATGACGCCAATCACTGGGCCGAATTGATTCTCGCGGAAGAGATCACCATTTGGGATACGGTGCCCGCCCTGATGCAACTGCTCGTGGATCAAGCTGGGAAACCTGAATTGCTTGGCGACTCCTTGCGATTAGTCATGATGAGCGGAGACTGGATTCCGCTGGGTTTGCCCGACCAGGTTCGGCGAGTTCTGCCGAAAGCGAATGTCGTAAGCCTGGGCGGAGCAACCGAAGCTTCTATCTGGTCGATCCTATTTCCGGTCGAGAAAGTGGATCCGAATTGGAAGAGCATTCCTTACGGCAAGGCCATGTTCAACCAGAGTTTTCACGTGATGAATAAGGCGCTCGGGCCGTGTCCCACATGGGTGCCGGGACAACTTTACATCGGAGGGATTGGGCTCGCGAAGGGTTACCTGCACGATGAACTGAAAACTAAAGCCAGTTTTATCGTGGATCCCGCGAGCGGCGAGCGTCTATACCGCACTGGAGATCTGGGGCGATTTTTGCCCGATGGTAACATCGAGTTTCTCGGGCGGGAAGATTTTCAAGTCAAGGTGCAAGGTTATCGGATTGAGCTTGGAGAAATTGAGTCACGCCTGCAAGAGTGCGCGGGAGTTGATTTGTGCATTGTGGTCGTTCGTGAAGATACTCCCGGAGAGAAGCGACTGGCCGGATATGTGGTGGCCAAGCCGGGAGTCTCTGTTGATCCAGTCGAGGTGAGAGAGCATCTTCGCACCAAGTTGCCGGAATACATGGTTCCTTCGGCCATTGTAATCCTGGATCGTTTTCCTCTGACGCCCAACGGGAAAGTAGATCGAAAGAGTTTGCCGGCGCCGGCGCGCTCGGGTGCGGAAGCGGGCTCGACGTCCGCTGTCTCTCGAGATTCGCTGGATCTACAGATGATAAAACTGTGGGAGAAGGTCCTGAATATCCGGCCCATCGGCTTGCAGGACAATTTCTTCGATCTCGGCGGGAGTTCGCTTGTCGCCGTCCGGCTTTTTTCGGAGATGAGGAAATTATTTGGGCGCAGTTTTCCATTGTCGGTTCTATTTCAGGCGCCGACTGTTGAAAAACTGACGGACATTATTCGGAAAGACGGCTGGACGCCTCGCTGGAATTCGCTGGTTCCGATTCAGCCCGGAGGAACCAAGCCGCCGTTCTTCTGCGTGCATGGCGGAGGCGGCAACGTCTTGATCTATCGCGAACTGGCCCGCCTTCTTGGCTCGGACTATCCATTTTTGGGGCTTCAGGCTCGAGGCCTTGACGGACGCAGCGATTACTTGACGACGACTGAGGCGATGGCCGAGGCCTACCTGCGCGAGATGCGCGAATTGCAGCCGGAAGGGCCTTATTACATAGGCGGATTCTGTATGGGCGGGCAGATCGCCTTTGAAATGGCGCAGAGGCTGGTCCGGGACGGGCAGCAGGTGAATCTGCTTTTTGTGATCGATGCCCATAATTTCAATGGCGTTCCACTACAGCTCACTCTAAAAGAGAAAGTTCAGCACGCCGGACTGAAAATCAATTTTCACTCCTCGAACATCATGAATCTGAATCTCAAAGAGCAGATTGCCTACCTCGCCGATAAATCAAGAATTGCTCTGCGAAGAGGAATTGAACGCCTACAGATCAAGGTGAATCATATCCTCAAGCGGAATCCCCACCGGGACGTCTCGGGACCCAAGGAAGAATTTATAGAAGACATCAACGATCGCGCATTCTTCGCCTATGTGCCCCGCGTCTATCCAGGAAAAATGACGATTTGCAGGCCGCAAAGAAATTATGCGTTTCTGCGCGACCCCTTCCACGGTTGGCGCGAAGTCGCCGCTGGCGGCTTAGAGGTTATCGAGTTGCCCGTCGACCCGGGTGGCATCTTCGTTGAACCGTATGTGCAAACCCTGGCTCAGAAGCTCAGGGAGCAAATTGATCAGGCCATTTCCAACGGCGCCGAAACTCCCGATCCGACGTCAAAAAATGTTCTTGTGTGAGAGACCAGGGATGACGCGGCAATCCGCTGGGTGACTCGAAAGTTAAATTGAGTTTACGTCCGCAGCGCCCGAGGCAGGGACTACCCAATCCCAATAGCGCAGTTGGAAGTCTCCTCCCCCGTGAACTCCTTCGTGAATCTTTTCGTGAACAACAGCCGCAGCAAAGTCCGGCGCGGGCTTGAAGGAACGTAAGCGCCATCGGTGAGCGTCCTCGCTCTCGAGTAATTCCGGCCGGTTTGGCGTGAGTGAAACGCTGAAACTGTCCAGCGGTATTTGCAGACCCAGACCCCGCGCCTTCACGTAGGCTTCCTTGCGCGTCCAGCACAGGGAAAATCCCTCAGGTCTCATTTCTGGCGGCAGGGCAATCAGTTCCGCGACTTCCCGCGAGCAGGTTTACCGTAGCCTCCATAAGAAAACTCGATCGAGGCAGGTGAACTGCCCAGATATCCACCGAGCAGTTCTCGTAAAATTCCGCGGCAGGCCGTGAAATGATTCCGGTCACGAGCGAAATGAAACCGGGCCGCGCGAGCATTTTCATTGTTGTCGAGTGTAAGCGCGAGATGGTCGAGGATTTCCGGCGCAAGATTCAAATCTGCGCGCCATATGTGCAGCTCATTTTCCGGAAGCTCAAGTTTTTTAGGCGGGGAAGACCAAATGAGGGGATCGGCCATTTCGCTAGGTCTTTAATCTTTCGTCCGCGTCTCGGACATAAAGTCGTCATTCATCCAGGAAGATTGAAAAGTCATCACATATATTGTAAAGCAGCCGGCAAGTTCGGCTAGGAATCATCGAAGCCGGGTGTTCTCGAAAAGCTATGGGACGGCGCCGCGCCAGCCCTGAAAGGAGCCTTCCGTGGAAAACTGGTTATCTCTTTCGGCAATCCAGAGCACACAGGTCTGGATGGGCCGCGCTGCGGTTTCATATAATGGATATATACGCAGCGACGTTCATAGGCTCAGGAGACACCATGGCTGAAACTTCCTATCCGGTAAAGCGCGCCAATCCCCGCTTCTCGTTCTTCGCGGATGGTGAAGTGACTTTGCGCGACGGATCGACCGTTCTCACTCAGCTGTCCGAAATAAGCTCGCGCGGTTGTTATATCGGAACGCTTGAGCCCATTCCCACCGGTACGGAGTTACGTATCTGCATCCAGGATGGCATGACCACGTGCGAATTGAACGGCAAAGTGATCTATATGCATTCCGGCGGCGGCTTGGGAATTTTCGGCATGGGCGTGCTGTTTGGAGAGATGGATAACCAACAGCAGTCCGCAATCGACGCATGGCTGCGCGAACTCGCCGGCAAGCAGACTGCCTCCCGCTGATAATCTAATTCCCCAAAATGCGTCAGGAACGCCGGCAGTTAGCAACGTAAAGGCGAACCTTCCCTTACTTTTCTAATTTTATTTTTCGGTATTGACCTGCGGGCCGATTTTTTCTGCGGAGTAGACCTCTTCGTTTGGGCACAATGTTCTATCTTCTGCTACCAGACAGGCGCCCCTTCCAACAATTCGACCACTTCCGCGGCCGCCAGCGGTTTGGAGAAAAAATATCCCTGCGCATATTTGCACTGCAGTTTCTTCAGCAGTGCAACTTGTTCAATCGTCTCCACGCCCTCGGCGATCACGTCTAACCGAAGATTTTTGGCCATGGGCATGATTGTTTGCGCAATCTCCATGCCCTCTCCCGTATCACTTACGCCGCTGATGAAGGAACGATCGATTTTTAATGTGTCCAGCGGAAAACGGTGCAGGTAACTCAAGGAAGAATAGCCGGTGCCGAAGTCATCGATTGCCAGGAGGATGCCCAAGGCTTTGATTTGTTGCAGCATTTTCGCGGTCGCCGCGGGATCGATCATGACGGTGCTTTCCGTAATCTCCAGTTTCAAAGTTTCGGGAGAGAAATCCAGTTCCTCTACCAAATCTCTTATCTCTTCGACCAGGTTCGGTTGCAGAAACTGTTTGGCCGAGAGGTTCACGTTCATCGTGAAATTGAGATAGTTATCGGACTGCGACTTCCATTCGCTGAGCTGCCGGCAAGCCTCCCGCAGATTCCACCAACCCAGCTCCCGAATGAGGCCGGTTTCTTCCGCGACCATGATGAATTGGTCAGGTCCAACCAATCCTCGGGTCGGATGCTGCCACCGCAGCAAGGCCTCAAAGCCGACAATCCGTCCGGAATCGAGGGCCACGATGGGTTGATAAAAATTCCGAAATTCCCCGCGTTCCAGGGCATGTCGCAGGTCCGTTTCAAGCTGTAGACGCGCCACCAGGCTGGCGCGCATATCCGCATCAAAAACTTCGTAACGCGCCTTGCCCAGGGATTTGGCCCGATACATCGCCGTATCCGCATCCCGGAGCATGTCATCCGGATTTTCGTAAGCGGAGCTGCTTAAAGCAATTCCAATGCTCACCGAGGTGAACACTTCTTTGCCACCCAATATGAAGGGCGGTGCCAGCACCTTCATGAGCCGATCCGCGGCAAGCCTCGCATCGCCCAGATCTTTAAGATCATCCAGCAGGACCGTGAATTCGTCTCCGCCCAGGCGTGCCATCGTGAACGTTTCTCCCAGGCGCGCAACCGTATCGGTCAACCGCAAGCACTTCTCCAAGCGATTGGAAACAGCGAGCAGGAGTTGATCTCCGACCAGGTGGCCCAGGCTGTCGTTGATCATCTTGAAGCCATCGAGGTCCAGGAATAGAACCGCGAACAAATGGTCTTTCCGGCGTTTCGCGTGTTTGATCAATCGTCCAAGCCGATCGATAAACAGAAGCCGATTGGGCAGGCCCGTCAGCGGGTCAGTCACCTTTCCTTCGGTAATATCGGTCTGCGATCCTGCCATCCGCGTGGCTTTTCCCGAGGCGTCACGAACAGCGAGTCCTCTGCTCAGCATCCAACGAAAGGTTCCATCCTTGTTCAGCACACGCTGCTCGCTCTCGAAATGAGGCGTCAATCCTTTTCGATGGGCAGCGAGTTCGTCTTTGACACGTTCTCGATCCGAATCATGTATGCGGTCAAGCCATTCTTCCAGTTTGTCCCCGATTTCGCCTTCGTGATAACCCAGCATCGATTTCCAGCGAGGGGAAAAATACATGACGTTGGTCAACAGGTTCCAGTCCCAGAGGCCGTCGTTTGCGCCTCGTGCCGCCAACGCATAGCGTTCTTCACTCTCTTTCAATGCCTCGTGCGCTCGCTTGAGTGACAATTGGGTGGCAATGCGCGCCAGAGCGACCGGAAAGTCCACCGGCTTGGTAAGATAATCGTTTGCCCCTAAATCGAGTGCCTTGACGATATCTTCGCTCTGGTTTTTTGCCGTAACCATGATGACTGGCAGCTCGATGGAAGAAAATCCTTCGCGCAGCTTTTTCAAAGCCTCCAGACCGCTCATGTCCGGCATCTCGATGTCCAGTAGCACAATGTCCGCGCTGTCCGGCTTGATATGTTGCAGCAACTGTTGTGCGCTCTCCGCCACCTGGATCTGATAGCCTTTGCGTTCCAGGCGCCGGGCGAGCATGTCCCGGTTCATTTCGTTGTCATCCACAATGAACAACCGGCCGGTAACAGGGTTCATTACGCTTTCCTCACCAACAGCAAATTGTCAATTTTTTCACTCAAGCGGGCAAATTCCACGGGTTTCGTATCATAGTCATCGAAGCCGACTTCGAACGCTTTTGCCCGATCGGTCACCAAAGCGTGGGCCGTCAGCGCGATGATTGGAATATGGCGTGTGGCCTCATTGGCCTTCAGCAGACGCGTTATTTCCCAACCGTCCATCACCGGAAGACTTATATCCATCAAAATGATGTCAGGGTTTTCCGAAAACGCCAGCGAATGTCCCTGCTCGCCATCGTGCGCGGTCACCACCTCATATCCCTTCCGTTGGAGCCGCCTAGTGAGCATATCCCTGTTCATTTCGTTGTCTTCGACAAGTAGAATTTTCGGCATTATTCATTTCTCCTGGATATTAAATTCGATTGTGCGGCCAATCGAATTTCCTTCAGCCATAAACGCACCCGATGTGCGCATGATCTTAGTTATTGTTTCTCGGTACCGTCCCTTTCAAGCGACCTTTCTCCTTTTTTGAAGAAGAGTCTCGGCGTTGGGATACGGTGACGGCCTCGCCTTCCATGACGCCGGAAGCGCGAGCAACTCGGTGCTTTTCTATGAGCACCGCAAGACGATCACGGTCAACGGGCTTAATCAGATAATTGGACGCGCCCAACTCAATGCCCATGGCTTCATTGTCTACAACGGTTACCATAATCACGGGGATCTCTGCCAATTCAGGATCTGCTTTGAACATATTCAGAACGGCCCAACCATCGCGGTCCGGCATAATGACATCCAGCGTTACAACGAGCGGGTTCACTTTCTTGGCCAGACGCAAACCTTCCTCACCACTAGAGGCGGCGACCACGTGGAACCCGAGTTTCGTCAGAAATCGGGACATCAGGTCGCGTACCGTTGCGTCATCATCGATCACCAGGATGGTATCCAGGTTCGATTTCTCAGGGGAGGCGGCCGGAAGATCGTTGGTCTTCTCCGTCTGCGAGGCTTCAGTTATCTCTGTCGTGACCTTGGCCGGAAGATGCACTGTAAAAACCGAACCCTGGCCGGGCTCACTCTCGACTGAAATGCGGCCTTTCATCAATTTAACGTACCGGTAACTGATGGCCAGTCCCAAGCCGGTCCCTCCATACTTCCTGGCAATGGAGACATCCGCCTGGGTAAACTCTTGAAATAGATTTGTTTTCTGTTTCGGAGTGATCCCAATCCCTGTATCAGCGACGCGGAAGCGGATCCAGTCTTGACCTTCGTCCATGCTCCGATCCACGTCGATTGAGATTGTGCCGTGATCGGTGAATTTGCTGGCGTTGCTGAGCAAATTGAATAAGATCTGGCGAACCTTGGTGATATCGGCCCGCATCGCTCCCAGTTCCTGCGGCACGCGGACCTCCATGGTATTGGAGTTCTTCGCGATCGCCGGATGAAGGGTGGCGACCATTTCCTCGATCATCTGAGATATATCGAACGTCTCCAGATGCAGCCCCATCCTGCCGGCCTCAATCTTTGACAGGTCAAGCACATCATTGATCAGGGACAATAGGTGTTTTCCCGCGCCCTGAATTTTTTGTAAATCCTTTACGTTTTCCAGCTTGCCCAATTCGTGTGTTTCTTCCTCCAGCATTTCGCTATAACCAATGATAGCGTTGAGCGGAGTGCGCAATTCGTGGCTCATATTGGCTAGAAATGCGCTTTTGGCACGGTTGGCATCCTCGGCGGCAAGCTTGGCATTGAGCAATTCCTTTTGCATTTCCTTGCGATGAACGATTTCGCCTTCGAGCTCCATGGTCCTGGTCTTCAGCTCATCGTTAGCGTGATGCAACGCCGAATCGCGGTGCTGGATTTCGGACAACATGGTATTGAAGCCGTCGATCAGCCGTCCGATTTCGTCGCCATAAAATTTCTTGGCTCGAACTTCGTAGCTTTTTGTTGCGGAAACCATTCTCATCGTATCTTCGAGATGCAAAATCGGCCCGGAAATCAATTTCTGAAGCTTGGAAGATACGAGGAGCGCAAAGAAGCCGGAGATCAGCACGAAACTCAAGAAGATACTGGCGTATCGTTTAGCCCGTAAATTCCATTGCCGCATGTCCGACTGGAGAAACAGTGTTCCGAGGGGTTCCCCGTTTAGAGTGACGTCGCGAAAGACTTCCAGATTACTTCCTTGAAAACGATAACCTCTCTCTTGCGGAGGAGCTGGAAGAAGTGGCGGCCGGGCGTTCGCGTGAAAATAGTGGGCGAAGATTTTTCCATCACGCGTGTACAACACCGCCGATACGATGTCTTCCTTGGCCTGCAGGGCCGACAGAGTTACAGTCGCGGCCGCTTCGTCTTTAAAAGCCATTGCTGCCGCGCTGTTATAGCCGATGATATCGGCCTGGGTCATCAAATCCTGGCTTAATGAATTGCGAAATGAAATTAGATCGTAAATCAGGAATCCCGCGGAAGACAAAACGACGGCGAGGCCGCTCGTCAGCATCGTGATGAGCATCAGCTTTCGCTTGATGGAGAGGTCCTTCAGATTCATTCGGGCTTCCTTCCATCAGCCGCCACTTGCGGGACGATTCGAGCCAATGTGAGCAGCCTGGAACTGATCGTCAGGTCTGCATGCTTGGCTGCCTCGACGTTCACCTCGAAACGAACTTTATTGTCCTCCAGCGTGAAATTAATGATTCCGCCGCGCCTCGCAAAACCGGGCGCGTCTCCGATTGTCAGGATTGGAAGCCATTTCATCGCGTCAACCACGCTATCCAGGTGTTCCTTTTCCGACGAACTGATAAACAAGATGTTGCAATCCCTGAGATCTTTGAGATCCCTGCCCCATTTCAGGCGTTTGACGGCGATACCTCGCCCATTGATCTTCTTGTCCGTGACGATCCTGTCCAGAGTCGCCCCAAAGGGATCCTCGCCCAAAATTCCGATCACTATTGGGGAATCGGGCTGGGGGAAAGCGCTCGAGGGCCATTCTACTAGTTTTGCGAAATTGTAAATAAAGCCGGCCTTAATCAAATATTCCGAGGAGTCAGAGGCGTCCACCCCTTCTGCATGGCTTCCTAAGGCCATGGCGGACAACAGACAGGTGATGGCGATCAGTATTACAACTTTTTTCATGAACCCTTTGCCTACCTGCTTATGAAATCTGACTTCCAAGGCTCTACTCGCCAAACTACTCAAATCTCCAGGTGATCGTTGCACGGACGGTGCGGCTCACCATGGTAGGCATGGTGTTGATGAATTCTGGAATGAACTCGATGTGCTGGTTATTCAGCAGGTTTTGGCCGCCGATGGACAGCGCCAGGTTGTTAATTGGCCTCCAGCCGAGGTTCGCATCCAGGGAGTAGTAGCTGGGTATATTCAGGCTTGGAAGCCGATCGATGTATCGAAGAGTTACGTCATGCTCCAAATGCAGAGGCAGGTCTAACGAAGACCTCACGTACCATTGATGACGCGGGCTCGCACCATCCGGATTGTCGGGAGTTGGATCCAGGCTGTCGGCGTTCTTCCGGATGTTCATTTGCAAATAACTGTAAGAACCCATCAGTCGCCATTTGGGAAGAACTTTCCAATCCGTGAAAAGCTCGGCGCCATATGTTCCGCCACTCATCTTATTGCTGGCAGTAAAAGGCACGACAACGTCCGTCGGGAAGGGGTTAGCTTCCACGAAAGGTGTGCCCGGCTCAGCTGATCGGAGGTTCGTGTAACTATTGTAAAAAGTGGCAATATCCGCGGAGAAAGTGCTGGTTGCTTGGACGCGGTAACCCACTTCGTACGCGAGAAGATCCTCGGACCTGAACTGATTGCTGCCGTAAATCGCTTCTACGACCGGCAGGGGGCTGTTGAACGGAGGAGCCCCTGGAGGAACCACCGCTTCATTCAACCGAAGACCTTCTTCGGTCAGGGCAGGCGTTCTGACGGCGCGCGAGATTGCAGCCCAGACCGATTGGTTCTTGCTAAGAATCCCTACGAATCTGATGTTGGGCTCCACTTCGAACCCTGTGAAATCGTTATGCTCGAGTTTGGAGCCAATCGTTACGCGCAAACGATTATCGAGCAGGCTCACCTGATCCTGCAGGAATGCACTGAACTGGTTCAGGCTGCTGTGGCTTGGCTGCAAGGAAACGGTAGGGCTGGAACTGTTGGTATCTTGAATCGAGCGATAGCCCAATCCCCAGATCAATTCATGCGATTCGCCAACGTGAAGATCATGTTGGAAATCAATGTCGTAAACGCCTTCGCGGTCCGTAAAAACTGAATTGTCGACTGTGCGTGTATTGTCGTAGTACATCTGCAAGGATGTTGAAGATCGCGCAAAGGAATGGTTCCAGTGGCCCAGGATGTTGCCTCCACTGTAGGTACCAGCGTTGGGATATGTGCTTGAATAAGGAGCCGCCACCGTTGGAACAGTCAGAGTCTCGCCGTAATTAGTTCGATATAGATCCCCCTGTACGGTAAGCGAATCGGCTCGTGACGGAGTCGTGTCCATCCGAAATCCGCCGCGCAGTGTATGCCACCCATCGCTGGCCTTCGCGCCTGGGGCGCCGTAAGCCGGCTCCCAATCGGAATATTTTGAATAGGCTCTGTAGAAGACATTATCGCCAGCCTTGCCGCCGTACTGGACGCCTTCTTCGGTTCGTTGTTCTGTTCCGACTTCGGCTGTGACCATTGCACCTTGCGTAAGCTTGGCCGGCTTGGTGATGATGTTAATGACGCCATCGACTGCGTTGGCGCCCCACAAGGTCGCTCCCGGACCGCGGATGACTTCAATGCGATCCACGTTTTCCAGCATGACGTCCTGCACATTCCAATACACCCCGGAGAACAAGGGGGTGTATACGCTTCGGCCGTCGATGAGAACTAGCAGCTTATTGTCGAAACGACCATTGAATCCTCGCGAGCCGATGGCCCACTTGTTCTCATCGATGCGCGCTACCTGGAGGCCCGGAACCATTCGCAAAGCCTCAGGAATGCTGGAGGCGCCCGAACGCCGAATATCGTCCTGCGTGATCACAAAAATGGCTGCAGCGGCATCCGCCAACTTTTGCGCTCGCTTGGAAACAGAGGTGACCTGGAGGTTCATCAGATCTTCCAGAGTGATTGCCGTAACGTCGGGGATGTTTTGAGACGTCTGAGCAGACGCCGAAACCGCGAGGAAAGCTCCCAGCAGACCGTGCAAAACAAGCCGTCGCACGGACGTGATGGGGCGGAGTTCCCGGCTGCGAACCGGCGAGGTGCGTACCTCGTCCCGAGGCGCACTTGTAGCGAGGTCGCCGCTCGGCTTCCCATGCCAGACCCTCCCAAGCAGCCAAAATCGGCCTCCTGCTTGTTTGTGCTGGTCTCGCTTTATCCTAGGCTTCATACAAAACTCCCCTCCCGAACTTTTTAGGCAACACGCGATTCATTGGCCCGTTTTCCAATTCCGCTCCTCGATCTCGCAAATATCTCGATACAGAGCTTCCCAGGCTCGCGGTGCGGACAAAAACTATGACAGGGGGAACCCGTGTTGCATCGACCCGTGTTGCATCAACTGGTGCTGCATGGACCTCAGTTGTATTGACCTGTGTCGAAGAATTCATATTCGTAGCCGATCCTAAATGGAGAGCGCTGGCTGCAATCCATGCCTTTCCGCTCGAACTAATAGTCTTGAGTAGAAACGGTCCACATGCCGGTAAAAGCCAGCATTGCCCTCTTTAAGCCAGATTCCCTGGCAATAGTGACGAACAAAGTCAACTCCAAGCTTAACCATGGCAGGCACCGCGATTTGATCCGCGATCACCGGGATCTCATCAAGCTCAAAGTCCCGATAGGCCACCGAAGATGTCCTCAGGAGAGAAGCCACAACACCGAGAGCTTCAGACTCAGGAAGAGATGGATTGAGGAGCAAATCGCAGCGGTTTTCAAGATAGCTAAAATTCAGGCCCAAGGGACCGCGATATACGATGGCCGCTCCGACCGGCTCCTCTCTGTTGCTCCGGTAGGCCAGCCATACGTGGCGGGTGCGACGAAGACCGACGCGCCGATAGAGTTCATCGACCGCCTCAAATTCAACATCCCCTTTCAACTCTTCCGCGGCGACATAAATATTGCCGCGTGCGGCCGAAGCGAGCGCACAGAGGGCCGCCTTATGCGATGAATTGTAGGGTACGGTGCGAATCCCTCCCGCGGACGGCAATCGCATCCTCCGTGAGAGGGAGAAATATGCGTGGCGCTGAACAGACGAATGAGATTCGCCAATGGTCTCGACCATGGTGCCAAATACCCGCGTTGGAAAACGATTCTCCGGCCGAAACCAATTCTGGTGGGATTCAGCAACGCCCTTCAGGATGCTGGCGGCCGATCCGTCGAGCATCACTGCGCGCGATGCGTACGGATTGCTTTCTGACACCAGATGTTGCGACATCCAACCATTGAGAGTCGTGCGCCAAACAGCAAGTGATGCCCGTCCGCGTTCTTCGTCACCGGCGGTCAAAACATAGAGGAGGGATTCCCCACCACGGAGCATCCTCCGCCAGTTCTCTCTGACTTGCTCGATGTGCGGAGTGAGACGAGCAGCTTTGTCGGGATAAAGAAAGCCTGTCCGTTCGTATAGATCGAAGAGCTCGCTGACGGGGATCGAATTCACCTGCACGCCATAGGCTTCATGCAATTCCGACAGGCGCGGCAGTTTGTCGACGA
>WNFR01002975.1_pt1 | contig 17581 bp, 14 predicted proteins | sample 5400221 | NCBI WGS metagenome assembly WNFR01 (sample SAMN13153357, study PRJNA577476) | soil metagenome | isolation source: 40 cm soil under Madrone tree | place: USA:California | collected 2016-06-14
CAGACTGCGGGTCATAGCGGCCACTATCAGACCGCTGGCAGTGTTAAAAAGAAAGGCAAAGAATACTGCGATCAGAGCTCCCCAGAAGAACGCAGTCGCCAACATCCAGAGCGGTTCTGACTCGTAACGATCAATCCACAGGACAAGCCCTATATAGAGTGGGACAGGAAGGGTGGCTGCAACAAACCCAATAAACAAAGCGATTGGCCCGGTTTCAGTCCCAATCACCAGCAGCACGAGCAAGCCCAAGAGTAAAGCAACGAGTGTGGCAACAGCACCGAGAGCCAATCTAATAATGCTCACCTGAGTGGAAGGTTTGATGACGGTAGGAACGACCGGACCTGCGTCGATTGGATTCCGCAGAAAAGGGTCATGAGGAATGTTCATTGATCTCCACCTTTCCCTGTTGTGGCTAAGCGGTTTTGTTTGCTTTTGGCAGCAACCGCGTTATCTGGCACAAGTCTGTGCTCGGCCGCCATCAATAGAGTAAGTCGCCCCTGTGATCCATGATGCTTGCTTTGAGGCCAGAAAAAAGACCAGCTCAGCAATTTCATCAGGTTGTCCGACTCTCCCCAGGGGATGCGTCTGTTTTGAGTGTTCCAGGAAAGCCAAATAGTCGTCTTCGCTCATGCCGCCTCGCTTGTGAATCTCAGTGACTACCACGCCGGGATTTACAGCGTTAACCCGAACACCTTTCGCTGCAACCTCTAGTGCGGCGCAGCGGGTCAATTGATCCAGAGCCGCTTTGGAAACGCAATAGGCGAGCACACCAGGAAACGAGCGCAAGCCAGTCACACTCGAAATATTGACGACGTTTCCCTGGCGCTCAATGATGCTCGGCAAGGCCTTCTGCATGAGATTGAATACAGCACGGACATTGACGTTTAGCATGTCGTCCCAAACCTCGAGTGTCGTATTCTCGATGGTGCCGCTGCTGATGTGACCGGCAGCATTGACGAGGACATCGATACCGCCAAAGGTTTCAACTGTCCGTAAAACGGCTTCGTCTGCCTCGCTGGTGATTGACAGGTCGGCCCGTAGCTCCAACGCTTCTCCTCCGACGCTTAGAATCTCCTTTTTGATTCTTTGCAAGCCTGATTCGTCACGGCCCACACACGCTATCCACGCGCCCGCTGTTGCAAACTTGATAGCGCAAGACCGGCCGATGCCTGAACTCGCCCCGGTAACAAATACAACCTTACCCGCAAATTGTTTGTCGTCCATAGCATTCGTTTCCTTATAAAGTCGAAGTCGTCTCCGTCCAATGGGATCATACATTGACAGCGCAATCCCAAAAAGCTGACTATTATGAGCTTGCGAGCCTTGTGAGGCTACCACCTGACAGCTAACATGTTGATATTGATGACGAGGAAATTTATCGGGTTAACGAATCCTTGAGGAGCTCCTTGGGAAACAATTCAGCAGATCAAGCCTTCCCCAGAGGCCCGCGGTCGCATTCGCGTTCGTCAGAAGAAGCACGCGGCCGAGTATCCCGGGCGAGGATGCCTTCCAGCATGGGTTACCTGATGGCCGCAGTGATCACCGCGGTGGCTCTCTTTCTTGTCCTGTGGTGGATGCTGGTGAGCGGAGGCGATGAAGCTCCATGGTTGCCGGCGGGACTGGCAGCAAGCGTGGTTCTGCTGGTAGCGCTTTCTGCGCGCGAAGTTGTGATGAGGCGAGCCTGGACTCGTTACCTTCTCGAGCATGGCATCCAGGAACATTCCTCGAGTAGCGGCGAAAAGAGCGAAAGCCGAAAAAGGAGTTATTCGTCATCACTCCATTCAGCTGCGTTGCGTGCCATTCAAAAACGATCAGGCGCAGCCGACTCGATATCTTCTTCACCCGAAGCTCATTTGGAGGTGGCCCAACTTTGTCACGATTACCTGATCAGCACTGAAGACGCGATGCGGTCAGGAAGCTTTACGGGCGAAAAAGGAATTACGATCAAAGCGGGTCATGATCGCGTTCGCGCCCTGCACAAGCATCACTTGCTGATTTGGGCACGAGACCATTCGCGAACTTTGACGCGTGATGCGCAGCAACGTGCACGCACTTCCGACAAGATTGAAACAGCAAATCGAGCACTGGAATGCATCGACTCGGCGCTCAGATTGTATCCGGACGAGCTGGAGCTCAACGAATCGAAAGTGGCAATTGGAGAGTTCATTGCATCCGTAAAAGTGGCGCACTGGGTAGAGCTTGCTGAACGGTCAGCCTTCAAAGGGCATTACCGTAGAGCTATCGATAGATACAAAGACGCTCTCTTTTATCTCAGGGACCAGAACGTCAAAGAAGAGGTACGGGCAGCGGGGTCAGAACGAATCCAGCGAGAGATCGAAGAGCTCCGCATCAGACTAACATCTGCTAATGATGAGAAGAAGGGGGGACGCGCGGAAGAACCTCTTGCGAGGGACCGCGGAGACAAAATATGATTCTGCAAAAGTGTCCCAAATGTGGCAGCTCAAGGATCCGCAGGGGATATAAGCGGACACCGCTTCTGCTACGGCTGTTTGGCATCTATCACCTTTTATGCGATCATTGCAACTTGCTTTTCGTAGGTTTGGCGGTGCCTGGAACTGTTAGACACAATCATCGGAAAAAGATACCGATTAAGAATCAAGCACCAGCGAATCCCAAAGTGCCAACCTCCCCCTCAACCGATTTGACTTGAATTAAAATTCCAGATTCGAGGCCGTGCTATGAAAATTAAGAGTTTGTTTGTGTTGGGGATCGTCGCTTCCTCGATATTGGTCGCCATCGTCAACGCACAAGAGCCGGTGCAGCAACAAGAGTCAGGTCCTGCTGTTTCTCAATCGCCAAGCGTTGAAAACCAGGGGATTAAGAATTATCTACTTGGACCCGGCGATGTGCTCGATGTTCGAGTCTTCGGACAAGATCTGAACGCGACCGCCGAAGTGGACAGCGATGGCAACATAAGTTCACTACCATTTCTGGAGCAGCCGATCCCCGCAAAATGTCGCAGCGAAAAGCAAGTGCAAAAAGATATAGCCACAGCCTACTCGAAGTTTATTAATAGTCCTCAGGTAAGTGTTCGCATAGTCGCGCGAAACAGCCGCCAGCCTGCGACCGTTTTTGGCGCGGTGCGGCAGGCCGCGCGATTTCAAATGCAGCGAAAGCTGAGGCTGAATGAATTGATGGCTGCGTCAGGGGGATTCACCGAACGAGCCTCAGGCACGATCCAGATACTTCATACAGAGCCACTCATGTGTCCGGGGCCTGGTGAAGAGGCTGATGCGGCCCCCATCGACGGAACAAGAATTCCAATGCAGATAGTTAAGATCGCTGAATTGCGCATGGGAAAACTGGAAGCCAATCCAGTCATTCGACCGGGTGATTTCATCCTGGTTACTGAAGCAGAGCCTGTCTATGTCACGGGTAGCGTCGTTAGTCCCCAGGGAGTTTATATTCGTGATTACCTGACACTGACTCGTGCACTCGCGATGGTGGGGGGTGTAAGAAAGGAAGCGAAAACCAGTGATGTTCGGATCTACCGACAAAAGCCAGGGTTGCCAGAACAAGAAACAATCAAGGCGGATCTGGCAGCGATCAAAAAGAAGGAGAAACCAGACATTTTGCTGGAACCCTACGATATCATTGACGTCCCTGAGGCAGGAATGCTCACTCCTACTCGCCTCCTGCCAACCCTTGTGGGCGCCCTCTCAGGCGGGATGTCCAATATAGTCGGCGGGCAAACCGGCTTGGTAACACGAGTCATTTACTAAGCGAGAATGAAATGCAGAGCTCTCAACTAACAAGTAGCACTGCCACTGAATCCATCGCCCTGCACTGTATTTCCAGGGCCGAAGATACCTTATGACATCAAGAACAACTGTCGCGAGCGACCGTCGTCGTAGAAAAACCATAACCGCGCTCTGGATGGCCGGTCTTTCCCTTGGAGTAATACTACTCATCTACTGGGAGTTGACCGCCATTCTTTATATCCTGGCAACGCTGAGTGTTACTGCACTGTTGATCGTCGTGGCTGTATCAGATCTTGCCCACACGGACAAAACCGTGGGCCAACTTTCCCCATCTGACAATGCAGCGGCTGTTGCAAATGGCTTAACTTCAAGTTACAGAAACCCTCCCTCCAAATAAGTTTCTTGATCGAAAACTGATCTGATATCCAATCCGACAAGGTGCGCCTGAGCGCCCTGACTTTGAAAGAAGTCGATTCATCTCCGTGTGTTTTTTGTTCTGCTAAAACATTATGAGTAGGTTGAAAGTTTAGGCGGACTATTGCATAATCCCCGTGCGTTCACCTCCCCGGTGGACGAAGTGGTCGCGTGGGGTGAGGACACGTGGCCTTAGGGTGGGGGCTGTGGGAGGCCCCCGCCCGCTTTTTTTGCGAGCAAGATCTGTTCTGTGCTGCTTATCCTAAGTAAGTTTTGTTGACGTAATGTACTAAACACGTAGAATTCAGAAGTAACAATCGACTTTTGGGTGTGCCAATCGCTGGCATGTTAACTCACCACCATACGATGAGTCTGTTCCAGAGATCACGACGAAAGTTCAAGCTCTGGCTTTATAAGGGCGGAAGAGAAACACAAACAGCGCAGGACCACCCTACCGCTCACAGGCAACATCCCTGGTGGCAGGTGATGTGTCTCACCGGTGTTGATTATTTTTCGACACTTGGTTACCAGCCAGGCATCGCCTTTCTGGCAGCCGGCGCACTCTCACCGATAGCTACCCTCGTTCTGGTTCTGCTTACACTCTTTGGCGCGTTGCCGATTTATACTCGAGTAGCGGCGGAGAGTCCGCACGGCGAAGGCTCCATTGCCATGCTCGAGCGTCTCTTGTCTCGTTGGAAAGGAAAGCTATTTGTCCTGGTATTGCTTGGGTTCGTCGCGACCGATTTCATCATTACGATCACCCTTTCTGCTGCTGACGCTACTGCCCACGTCATCGAGAATCCCTTTACGCCTCTGGCTTTAAAACATCAGATGGGCATTACGCTCGCTCTGATAGCCATGCTCGGAGCTATCTTCCTCAAGGGTTTCAAGGAAGCAATTGGCATCGCCGTGATATTGGTCTTTGTCTATCTGCTATTGAACGTGATCGTACTTGGGTTTGGTCTGTTGCAGCTGGTTTCTCATCCGCACTATTTTGCGGAATGGAAGAATGCTTTGATGCATCACCCGAGGGTACATGGAAATGTCTGGTTAGTTATAGGTGTCTCTCTGATTCTTTTCCCCAAACTTGCACTTGGGTTGTCGGGGTTTGAAACCGGCGTCGCAGTTATGCCTCTGGTCCGAGGAGACAGACATCTGAGAGCAGAAGACTGGGAGAGCATCCATTCAACTCGCACGGGTGGCTCTCCCAAGGCGACTGCCCACGCTTTGCTTGAAGGGCGAATAAGAAATACCAAAAAACTCTTGCGCACTGCCGCGCTGATAATGAGTGTGTTCCTGATCATCAGCAGTTTTGTTACGACGACTCTGATTCCGGCCGCGGAATTCGCCGAGGGAGGCGAGGCCAACGGTCGGGCCATTAGCTATTTGGCACACGGATTCTTTGGCAATATTTTCGGCAGTGCCTATGACCTGAGCACAATTCTTATCCTGTGGTTTGCTGGCGCCTCCGCCATGGCTGGTTTGCTGAACATCGTGCCCCGTTACTTGCCGCGTTACGGTATGGCTCCCGAATGGGCCAGAGCGACTCGTCCGTTGGTCCTCGTATATATCGGAATCGCATTTGCTGTCACACTCATTTTCCGCGCGGACGTCGACGCGCAGGGCGGCGCCTACGCTACCGGTGTGCTGGTGCTAATGAGTTCAGCGGCGATCGCGGTAACGCTCGCAATGCGCAAGAAGCATCAAAACTGGCAGGTTTTTCTCATAATATCGATTGTATTCGCTTACACCACGATTCAAAACATTCACGAGCGACCTGAAGGAATCAAGATCGCCTCGTTTTTCATAGCGGCGATCGTTATCGCTTCGCTTGTCTCACGTGTTTGGCGCAGCACCGAATTGCGCGTCGATCGATTAGAGTTGGATGACCTGGCGCGCGACTTCATTCGCGAAGCGGGCCGCGGAACGATACGCATCATTGCCAACCGGAAAGATCAGGGTGATGTACTGGAGTATCAGACAAAGGAGCAAGAGAAACGCGCTGATAACCACATACCGCCGGGTGAGCCTACGCTTTTCTTTGAGGTCACTCCGGGAGATGCATCTGAATTTTCTGGAACATTGCAGATCCGTGGAGAACGAGTAGATGGCTTCCATGTGCTGCGAACCCAATCGCCCGCCGTGCCAAATGCTATAGCCGCTTTTCTGCTGTACCTGCGTGATGAAACAGGCAAGTTGCCTCACGTCTATTTTGGTTGGAGCGAGGGTAATCCTCTCTCATATCTCCTGAGGTATATCGCTTTTGGTGAGGGCGATACTGCACCGGTTACCCACGAAGTATTACGTCAGGCCGAGAAGGATCCGGCACGACGCCCGATTGTCCATGTCGGTGGCTGAAGTTTACAGCCAAACGACTGGAAGTGATTGCGTGGGAAAGATCCTGGTAGTAACATCCGCGCTGTTGAAATTTTGTCTGCCGAAGTCGTTAGTCTGAGGACTAGTGACGCGGGGGAACCAATGTTTCGCGCAAGCGAGACCAGGGGCGAAACGTGAACTCGCATGTTCACGTGGGACACTTCCAGTCCTAGTCCGTCAGCTAACCTCGTAGGCCTACAGGAAGGGCACTGCTGCGATCTGAAGAGGCGCGGGGCTCATTGCTCCGCGTTTTTTATTTGCGCTTGTTTGGATACGAGAGACTGGGCAAAAATGATCGGCGCGCTCGGAGGTAACTTGTGGTCGCCAGCTTGACACGCATGCTCGTCGGACGCGCACTCCGCACCGAGGACGCCATACATGAACGACTAACAAAAAAGACTGCCCTGGCCGTTTTTTCCTCGGACGCTCTTTCATCTGTTGCCTACTCCACGGAAGCCATCCTGTTAGTTTTGTTGGCTGCGGGCACTTCCGCGATCGTTTATCTTCCCTATATATCAGTCGGCATAACTATCCTGCTGGCAATTCTTGTTCTTTCTTATCGCCAGACCATCCACTCATATCCTTCGGGCGGCGGCGCCTACATAGTCGCGAAGGACAATCTTGGTACACAGACTGGACTCGTGGCCGCCGCATCGCTACTGGTGGACTACATACTCACGGTAGCGGTTTCGGTTTCAGCTGGGGTCGCTGCAATCACCTCTGCCGCACAGGGAACCAGATTTTGGTTTCTTCATGAACATCGTGTAGCAATGTGCATTTTCTTCGTCATCTTTATCGCCTTGATAAATCTGCGCGGGGTGAGGGAATCAGGGGCATTCTTTGCCGGTCCCACCTATCTATTCATTCTGTCAATGCTGGCCCTGATTGTGGTTGGCTTTGTTCGCTACTGGACCACGCATGAGGTGATGCCAACTCCGCAGCAAGTTTATTTCGATCCGTCAGTTTCTTCTGCGGCCCACCATGCATTGACAAACGGAGCCCTGCTCTGGCTCCTCATGCGCGCGTTTGCGGCCGGTTGCACGGCATTGACGGGTGTGGAGGCCATCTCAAATGGTATTCCCGCTTTCAAACCACCCGAATCAAAAAATGCCGCCAATACGCTGACGGTCATGGCAGCGGTAATGGCCGTGCTGATTCTCGGTTCGGGCTTTCTTGCTTATAAGCTCAACGCTCATCCAGTAGCAGACGAGACGCTGGTTTCCGCGATGGGACGCTACACCTTCGACAATGGGATTGGTTACTACATCCTGCAGGCATCAACTGCTGCAATTCTTATCCTGGCCGCGAATACGTCGTTCGCTGACTTTCCCCGGCTGGCTAGTTTGCTTGCCGCTGACAGGTTTCTTCCCCGCCAATTGGCCAGTCGAGGAGATCGGTTGGTCTTTTCCAATGGCATCGTAATTCTTTCATTGCTAGCCTGTATTCTTATCGTAGTCTTCAAAGGCAAAGAGCAAGCGATGCTCCCCTTATACGCCCTGGGAGTTTTTATCTCCTTCACGCTGTCGCAGGCGGGAATGGTGGTCCACTGGCTTCGCCTGCGGAAGGCGGATGAAGCAAAACGAAGAATCAAAGAAGAAGCAGAGATCCATCGCACGCAGTCGCGCGACACAGGAGCCTACAGTCATGAAGCAGAGCGGCTGGAAGCTATCGAACGTGACGTTGGTGGCAACTGGTTACTCTCGATTGTCATAAACGCTGTGGGTGCTGTCGTCAGCTTTATCGTTTTGTTGGTGATAGCAGTCACAAAGTTTAGACATGGCGCGTGGGCCGTAATCCTGCTGATACCAATGTTAGTCCTGATGTTCCGCTCCATCCACAAGCATTACCTAAATATTGCCGTGCAGTTATCAACCGAAGGACTGGCGCCAAGAAGCTCTATTGCCAAGCATCAGGTTTTGGTGCCTATCTCAGGCATACATCGCGGGGTGATCTATGCGCTTGATTACGCAAAATCAATATCTCCGGGACATGTTACGGCGGTCTATGTGGACCTCAACGAAGAGGCTACGCAAAAACTACGCGAGAAGTGGTCCACCTGGGGGGAAGGAGTAGAACTTGTGGTTTTGCAGTCGCCTTACCGATCATTGACTCGCCCGCTGTTGCGCTATGTTGAGAAAGTGTCCCGGCAAAGCGACAATCTAATGGTCACTGTATTACTGCCCGAGTTCGTACCGGCGAAGTGGTGGCATCAACTGTTGCACAATCAGAGTTCGTTGTTGCTAAAAGGTGCGTTGCTATTCAGGAAGGGCGTGATAGTAACCAGCGTTCCCTATCACTTGGAGAAATGACGGCAGGCAATGAATAAAGCAGAAATTTAGACCGGCGTCGACTCAGTCTCAGGGGCACGACCGGCAAGAAAGCATGAGCGGCAATAAACTGGCCGTCCCTGGGAAGGATAGAAGGGCACGGTTGTTTGTTGGCCACATTGGGCGCATTGGACCGAAACTTCGATACGTTGTCGCACGCCCGACGACTGCGCTGCGGCGATCGCTGCCAGGCGCTCATTCTTAGCTTGCTTACAAGGCTTGCAGCGCTTTGGCTCATTCTTCAAGCCTTTGTCATGGAAAAAGACCTGTTCGCCGGCAGTCCAGATAAAGTTCTCACTACAATCGACGCACTTGATGGCGCGATCCTGATATTCATTTTCTGAATTAGATTCTGACCTCTGGGTTGCTTCCGTCTGTGACATGATCCACCTTACTCCCTGGGTCGTTCCCCTGAAAATTACATGCAGCATGGCGGGCGAATAAAGAACGCTATGTCAGCAAAAGAAAGCTCTTTGTTGGTCCACCTCGTAAGGGCACCGCGCAACCGTACCGGGAGGCATTAGGTTCCTCCGGAAATTAGTTGCCAGAAAGTATAACTATGGCGAAACTGTGTCAAGATAAAAACCGTTTCTTTTGGATGGCCTTGACGGCTCTCGAGACTGAATGGCAGGATTCGCGGGCAAAAAATGAAAATACTGGTGATCGGTTCCGGCGGACGCGAGCACGCAATTATTTGGGCTCTACAAAGGACTTCGCCTATTCCTCTGAGGATTTACTGCGCGCCCGGGAATGCAGGGATCGAAGAGGCGGCGCAGATCGTTCCTATCGAGATAGCGGATCAGAGTGGGCTTGCGCGGTTTGCCGATGCCGAAGGTATTGACCTAACTATTGTCGGACCCGAAGCCCCACTGGCTGCCGGCGTCGTAGACTATTTTGTGGGCAAGGGATTGTCCATTATTGGACCTTCCCAGGCTGCCGCGCGTCTGGAAGCCAGTAAGGCTTTTGCAAAAGACTTCATGGCCAGGCATGGTATACCTACAGCCCGTTACAGCATTGCTCACTCGCCCTCTCAGGCGCTCAAATTCATACAAAGCGGACAGTTTGGTGCTGCCGAAACACCAGTCGTAATCAAGGCTGACGGTCTAGCCGCGGGCAAAGGCGTAGTCGTAGCACACTCACATGCAGAGGCGGAGGAAGCGGTTAAAGATCTAATGATCAACGAACTGGTCGGACCGGCCGCGGCAACGCGAGTGGTCATTGAAGAAGCGCTCGAAGGAAGGGAAGTCTCGGTGTTGATTTTCACCGATGGTCAGAACTACGCGCTGATGCCACCGGCCCGGGACCACAAGCGAATCGGTGAAAATGACACGGGACCGAATACCGGAGGAATGGGAAGCATTACCGATTCCTCTATCATGGGAACGGCTATGCTGGACCGGGTTGTACGAGAGATCGTTGAGCCCACTCTCGCCGGCGCGCGTCATGAGGGATTCGTATTTCGGGGTGTTCTTTTCTTCGGGTTGATGCTAACTGCCGATGGTCCCCAATTACTTGAATACAACGTTCGGTTCGGTGATCCTGAGACTCAGGCGATTCTGGTAAGGTTACGTACTGATCTTCTTTCAGTATTCGAAGCGACCAGCAGGGATACGCTCGGCGACATAGAGGTTGAGTGGATCGACGGCTCGTCGGCGTGCGTTGTTGCGGCTAATAGGGGCTATCCAGGGAAAATCGAAACAGGTGCGGTAATCGAAGGTTTAGGACAGATAGACCCGGCCAAGGTTCAGATATTTCATGCCGGAACGTCGCGATCGCAAGACGGGCAAGTCATTGCGACGGGTGGGCGGGTGTTAGGCGTGACGGCCGCCGCAGCAGATTTGTCAGGGGCGCTTGGTCTCTGCTACCAGGCTATCGAGGAGATCCATTGGAATGGCATGCAATTCCGGCGCGATATTGGTCGCTCGGCTACAGCTTGATGAGGCACCTTGGGTTTGGCCGGGCCAAGCTTCGTTATAGAATGTCCGATTCTTGCTGTACCATTCTGGAAGGGTTTGCTGCAGTGCTGTTATACTCCAACTCTTCCTTTTGTACTGCGTCAGTTGAAACCGCCTGAACGCATACGTCGTACACTAGAACGGATTTATTATCCGAACAATTGGCGGTTCGCGTGGCTGGTTTATTGCATATTCGAGGAATGAGAGACCGGGTCCCCCTACGAGGAGGCCTGTTGTAGTGAAAGCGACTTCACATCTCAGTGCTGGAAGAGGGACTGAAAAATGGGACTTTGGAGCAGAATCAAGCGCTCAACGCGCGCACTTTTTGGCGGGCTGGTTGAAAAGACTGAAGATCCCGAACTCATACTTCAGCAGACTATTCGTGACATGCGCGATCGCGTGCCTGAATTGAACAACTCCGTTGCGCAGGTAATGGCAACCGAGAAGTTGCTAGCCAAGAACAAGGAGCGGCTTGAAGCTCAGGTGGTCGACCTGGATTCAAAGATTAGAGCGTCAGTGAAGATGGGGCGGGACGACATCGCCACCGCTTATATTGGGCAACTTCAGCAAGCCCAGATGGACCTGCAGAAAACATCGCAGCAACTTGAGCATGGAAGTCTGGCATCGAAACAGGCACTAAAAGCACGCGACAACTATGTGCTTCAGATGCAGCGCCGGACTGCTGAGGCGATGCAGTTGATAAATCAGTCGAAGCAGGCAAAACTCCAGGAGCAGCTGGCTCAGACCATGGAGTCGTTCAACCTTGGCGACGATGCCTCGACGTTCAATGAGATGCGCGACAAGATCGATCGCCGTGCCGCGGCCGCAGAGGCCAAGATGCAACTTGGCTCGGCCTCCGTGGATACCCAGATGCAAGACATAGAACGTGAAGCTATGGATATGCAATTGCAGGACAAACTACTTGCCTACAAGCAAGAGATGGGGCTTTTGCCGGCTGCCAGCGGGAATACCCAGCAAGCCCTTCCGGCGGAGGGTGAAACGAGCGGCAGCAGCCAGAATGGCGCCGGTATTAAGAATGGAAGCCGGACTGGTTAGGATTGGTTTCAGCGTAGAGTTTTGATAATAATAAGGGTTGTTGGTGCACCAAGTTTATGGCCGAGTTTCCCAAGTTTGATCTCCGATACCTGAAAGAGGCTTTCAAAGAACCCATAAACTTTTGGGGAATGGCTGGGTTTGCCGTTGCCGCCGCTTACGTTCAAGATATTACGCCACTAGTGGCTGCGTTAGCAGCAGAAGGACTTTACTTAGCTACAGTGCCAGCCAGTTCAATTTATCGCCGGTTAGTGGATCGTCGCGAGAAGCAGCGCCTGCTGAAGCTGCGTGAGCAGCAACGTGAAGCACTAATCAAGGTGTTTGACCCTCGCGAACGTGAGGCTGTTGAGTATTTGCGCTGGATGAAGAATCAGATCTATTCAAACTACAAGAAATTCACCGGCGCCAAACAGATTCCCCACAACATCGAGAGCCTCGATCAGCGGTGGGAAGATTTTGTAGATCTCCTCGACGTCTATCGTCGCCGTAAACACCATTTGCGATCAATCAACCGGCAGGCAGTGCAAAATCAGTTGCAGCAAGCTGAGCGTTCTGTCGAGGGCGCGAGAGATGATCGCGAAAAGCGTATCCAGCAAGCCAACGTGGAAATCCTCAAGCGGAGAGTCGCCGCGTTCAACGATATCGAACGCTCAGTGAAGTTGGTAGAAGGTCAGTTACAATCGATTGAAAACTTCTTCGGCCTGGTTAACGATCAGGTAGTAACACTGCCCACACCGGAACGAGTTTCCTCACTGGATTTTGAGCAATTAAGCGATTCCATTGCCATGACCAAGCAGATGCTCGAGGAAACCTCGGATACCTTCTCAGCGCTCGACAGCCATAATCGGGAGATCGGTAATTACGAACTCCTGCTCTCCAACAGTGGCTCCTCAAAGTAGAGCTCGGTGATGACTAGTGATCAGAAGGATCACCGAATCATTTATCATTTCTCATTTCACGTTTTTCATTTGGTCATTTGCTGCAAATAGAACCACTGATGTCCGTGAAATGTCTGCTGCGAGGCACCTTGAACAGGATGATTCTGAGTCTGAAATGATCAAATGAAAAATGGCAAATGATAAATGATAAATAATGCCCTTCCTGGTTCCCCCATCTGAGCCATCCCCTCTCATTTGTGTGTGCTTGACCCGAGTCTGGCAGTGTTCATCCGTGGCTTATTTTTTCGGGCTGCACACCCTAAAACCGCGAACTGTCAGTAGTTTAGTTCTTAATGTGAAGTATCAAATAGCACACTCTATAGCATTGAAAAAAAAGATAGCCACAACATATTGACATAGGGTTTCCAAAGGAGTATATTCCGCTCCGCTCGAGACGAGGCGTTGAATTTGGAGCGGCGGCAGGCCCCCTTTTGCCACTCTCTAAATGAGGATTATTGCTTCGAATAGAGCCAACCAGGGTATCCGCCAAACATCTTAGTTAAGAGCAAGCGCGACTAATTCGCGTAGTCGAACCGTCTTTGAAACCCGACCAAAACCCTCGCACAGTCTCCCGCGAGAAAGGCAGAAAACATGAGCGCAGTTGCAGGCAAACGACTCTCAGATAGCACCACAAGCCCCTCCATTTCACCGCGGCGAAAATCGCAACCGCTCGGTCTTAATGCGAAACGGGTGATCAGCAAAAGATACTCGCTCAAAGATTCGAAAGGTCGGGCCATTGAAGAGTGGACAGACATTGTCCGCCGAGTCGTCGGCCATGTCTCTACTGCCGAAAGAGATGCGGAGAAAAGAGATAAGTTTTTTGCGGCGATGAGCGAGGTGATGCTCGATCGTGACTTTGTTCCCAACACGCCCTGCCTTGTGAATGCGGGCAAACCGAATGGCCAATTGGCTGCCTGCTTCGTCCTTGAGGTGCCTGATTCCTTAATCGGAATCATGGATCACGCCAAGGCAGCGGCGACCATTCACCAGACAGGCGGCGGTACCGGGATGACTTATGAATTCCTGCGTCCTTCCGGCGCCATGGTTAGCGCTTCTACTGGTGTTGCTTCCGGACCTGTCTCTTTCATGAACATCGTCAATCAGGTTACTGATGTCGTGAAGCAGGGCGGCGTCCGACGTGGAGCGAACATGGGAATGATGCGCGTCACGCATCCGGATATTCTGCGCTTCATTCACGCGAAAAACGATCAGCACTCACTAACGAACTTCAATATCTCAGTGAATGTCACGGACAGGTTTCTCAAAGCTGTCGATAACAACGAATGGTTCCAGTTGGATTTTAACGGCGAGTCGTGGACCGATTCGATTTACGATCCGGTACGGGACGGCGACTATGTTCTCTATCGCCGTAAAGACGGTTCAAGCGTGACCTTCCCGGATCGCCAGTCGTTTCTAAGCGCCGATCTTTCCGACTGCATCATCGAAGAACCGCCGCGGCCGGGAATGGTTTTCGCTCTTGACATTTGGAACCGTATTGTGGCCAGCGCGCACAAGTATGCCGAGCCAGGTATCGCCTTTATCGATGAAGTGAATCGTCACAATCACATGATGGAATCGATGGGGCCAATCTATTCCTGTAACCCCTGCGGCGAACAATTCCTGCATTTCTCAAACTCTTGCAATCTGGGTTCGATTGATCTGAACAAGTTCTATGATCCCGAGAAGCGGATCGACTGGGACCGGCTGCGTGATGTAACGCATCTCTGCACGCGGTTTCTCGATAACGTCATCGATACCTGCGCCTGGCCATTGCCAGAAATAAATGACGTGGTGCATCGCACGCGTCCTGTGGGGCTCGGCATAATGGGTTTTGCCGATCTTTGTCTAAATCTGCAAGTAACTTACGGCTCGCCGGCCTCGATCGATTTGATGGACGAGGTGATGGGCTTTGTTCGTCGCGAAGCCTGGTTGGAAAGCAACAGGTTGGGTGCGGAAAAGGGCGTGTTCCCGGAATTCGAACCGAACCGTGAAGCTTATACGGATTTTCTTTACCACCAAATCGGGATCCCCCAGGACATTCCGCTGACGCCACGCAACTATGAAGTTACAACGATTGCACCGACTGGGACGATCTCGCTGGTCGCGGAAACGTCTTCAGGTATTGAACCAAACTTCTCCTGGGCTTACGTGCGCAAAGACACGTTAGGTACACGCACCTATGTGCACACCCTGGCCGCGCAGGCTTTGGGGATGGATGTGGATCAGTGTGAACAGGAGTCGATTAATGACGGAGCCACTTACGTCGTCGATCATGAGAAGGAGTTGGCGCCTTACTTCATCTCGGCGATGAACATCAGCGCCGAGCAGCACGTGCACGTACTTGCCGCGGCCCAACGCAATGTCGACAACAGCGTCTCTAAGACCTGCAATGGCAGCGTGACTGACACGGTTGAATCAGTCGACCGGCTCTATAGATTAGGGCGCCAGCTGGGCTGTAAGGCGGTCAGCTACTATCGCGACGGTTCGCGTGAAAACCAGGTGCTCACCTCGATGAAGGCTGAAGAGAAGGGTGAAACCGCGTGCAATCCGGAAGCAAAAGTGGAGGCGATTGAGGAGTCGTATGCCACTCGTGCTGATGTGACACTAGTCGCTGCGGTTGACCCGGAAGCTGAAGGACTAGCCAGAGCTGAAGCGGGAGCCATGATCAGGGAACAGGCTGACGCCGAGGCGAAGTTGACGGCGATACGCATCGAGCGGCCGAGGGAGTTGAGTGGCGCTACCTGGCAGATACCTTTCGACGGGCAGAATCTCTACGTCACTGTTAATCACGATGGCCACATGATTCAGGAAGTGTTTGCCACCGGTCCGATAAGCGGCGGGGTTGGATTACTTGCTTCGAAGATGCTGCGTGGGGGATTCGACGCCGCGGAAGTTGCCTACAGCTTAAACAAAGTGACGGGCACACACGCTGTGTGGTTCAACGAGCGACTCTTAACCTCGCCAGAACAGGCAGTAGCAGAATGCATCATGATCACAAACCGGCGCCTCACAGGTAACCCTGATTCGGCGCGCGCACTCGGCAAACAGCAACACCAGACCGGAAGCGCAGAGGGCGTCACAGGAGTGACTGGCGCGATCATGTCAAACATGATCGGCATCTGCCCCGAATGCCACGGACAGCTTGAGCATGCGAGTGGCTGTGATTTCTGCCGGGATTGTGGTTACAGCAAGTGTAAATGATGTGTATGGCGTCAGGTGCAGTAGCCCCGACTTGGGGGACGCATCGTAATCTCAGTTATCTCAGTTAGGAATTAGCGAAGGGAATAGAACACACAACTTTTACAACTGGCGATAAAGTGACGAGGTAAACCAAGGTTTCTTGGTTTGCCGATGATGCGACGGTGCTCGAGAAACAATGCGCGAGTAACTCGCACGGGACCTAAAGCAGCAAGTTTTTCCAAGACTTAATCTGCAGGCCTTTTTAAGAACAAGCTTGGCCGTCGCGAATGTTCGCGGCGGGTTTTTGTTTTAAGCATAAGCAAGTTTGGAGGAATAAGACTAATGTCATTGCAACAATGGGCAGCAGCACAACGGCTGACGCTCGCGCTAGTGTTTACGGACATCGTGGGCTCGACCCGAATAGCTAATAGAATGGGTGACGAGCAGTGGATCCAAGTCGTAATGAGGCACGCTGATCAAGCACGAATGTTCATGAAAGCATGCGATTGCTATGAGATCAAAATGATCGGCGACTCTTTTATGGTGGCGTTCCGCACTGTAGATGATGCCTTGGATTTCGCTCTAGCGTTTCAGGCCAACACAGGCGATCGCATGATCAGGATCCGGGCTGGTGTCCACGTAGGATCTGTTTATCTCGTCGACGATGATTTATATGGAAAGACAGTAAATTACGCTGCTCGTGTCGTTCAGGCAGCTTCGCTCGACTGGATCGTTCTAAGTGATAATGCCAAGTCTGATCTTGACCTCGCGAGAGCACGCTCGAAGCACAACACGATTCTTCGTCCAACCGGGCTCGGAACCAATCTTAAAGGCTTCCCCGCACCAAATAGATTGTGGAGGGTTTTAACACACGAGGTGGATAGAGCTGAGAAAGCAAGAGCCACTGAACTAAGTCAACAACGCGCCGAAACAGAGCCGTCTCGACCGCGACTAAAGTTAGCGCCAATCCCCAGTCGCGATAGTGCATCCAAACCTGAATCTGTGCCTGACTGGTGGAAAGTACTGTTGGACAAACCAGTTTCAGCTGAAAACGGCTCAAATCTGATCGCTCAACTCTTACGAACTGAGGCAGAGAAAAAGAAGAGTAGCTAGCCTCTGTTTTAGAGAATTGCTTGTGGAGTAAATCTGCAGGTACCTTCCTTCTCAAGCGGCATCTCAAGGATGAAAGCCGAGGCCCTATCGAACGAGGTAGTCGCTCAGAGTCTTCAGAAGACGCTTGTGCCTTTGCGAAGATATTGAGCCGATGGAGCCGATGACTTCACTACGAGGTAACACCGCCAGGAACCCAAGTCTAATCAGTGAAGTCGATCTCAAGCCGCTTGAGCCAAAGTCCGGATCGAAGGACTGGACAACTTCATCGAACCCCTTTACCTCTTGATGTAATTGCGTACTTACACCGCACACGAGCACATCTCGATAGAGTGGCATCTCTCGCAGAAAAATGGCTGGGCGGTTTTTGATGACTCCGTCGGCTTGAGGGACGGGCGTGAGGACTACGTTACCTTGCTTCATATTCAGCGTTTGGTTCCTTAATCAGGGCCAAAGGATATTCTTCTTCGTCATTCTCATACGCAGCTTCAAGCCGCTTCTTGGAT
>WNFR01003414.1_pt1 | contig 17577 bp, 14 predicted proteins | sample 5400221 | NCBI WGS metagenome assembly WNFR01 (sample SAMN13153357, study PRJNA577476) | soil metagenome | isolation source: 40 cm soil under Madrone tree | place: USA:California | collected 2016-06-14
TTGACATATCGCTCGCCGTTGACTGAGTTCGTACGACCGATAATAAAGCGAATGTGCTTTTCGAAGGCCGCCATACATGGCTGACAACTCTGAAACTGAGCTACTGCTTTGCGATACTCGTCCCATTTGCGGTTACGCAGTGTAACGAATTCGTGTCCGTTCCATGCAAGATATTGAGGAAACCCGCCCGACCAATCCCAACTGTTGCCCAGATATAAAACTGCGTACATTCCGCGTTTTCTTATTTCATTCAGGAAGATATCCAGACTGCGCAATATTCCCTGGCTATAAACGCCCTGTTCGGGTTGTAAGCTGAAAGGAACGATTTTGTTGTCATCTTTGTGCATGCCATCTGCACCGACCATGACGCGCAAGTTTGTGACGCCATTTGCTTTCAGGAAATCCAATTCCTTTCGCAGGCGTTCTAATCCGGCAGTGCCCTGGTCGGCAAGCAGAGGGCCGTACCACATGTTTGCGCCAATATAGTGATAGGGTTTGCCGTGAAGTAAGAATTGTCCATCCTTTACCCTGACAAACTTGTCCTGCGCATAAGTCGAAACCGAAAAGCACAAAAGCATGATTGTTGTGTATACCAGTCGCTGATTCATAGTTGTCATTTCCTGCTTTTACCTGTGTTCTGCACAATCAGTTCCTGTTCCGGGACCATTGCCTGCAGTCCCTGATGTTGCCAGCATCTGCCTCCGCCATGAACTCGACGAGTACACATCGTACCTTTCTTCGTCTTTGCGCCGCATAGCGTAACAATATCTTTCTGTTTTACGGATCGCGGGTCGGTCTTGACAGGACTGACGTCGATCGGGGCAGCTGTATTGGTGGAGGAGTGAGAGTTAACGGACTCCTTCGGCTTTGGCGCCCAGTTTGACGGAACGGTGAGTCCCTGGCCGTTTTGCACAACCAGCGGAGGCGGTGGTTGACGCATCGACCGGCCAGTCATCACCCCCAGGGCGAGCAGTGCCGCACCCAGGATGACAGGCCACGCGAATCGGGCTTTTAAGGAACGCGGAGTGCAGAATTTGCAAAATCGGCGACTGGTCCATGGATACCAGCGAGCTCTCAGAACTCGTTCACCGCATTCAACGCAAAAGTTAGGCTTATACATTCATTGCAGATACGCGAGAGTGGCAACAGATTTGACCTCAAGAGCATTTTCAGACTGATCTCAGCTACTAAGTCCATATTGTAATTTATAGGGACGAGACACAACAAAAAAACAACACGGCCATAATAAAACTTCGACTACGAGCGATTACTATCCGCACTGCGAAAGAGACTACGCGTGCCAAAGCGCCCTGGTGAATCGGAAGATCTGAAAGACAGTCTCCGGTGTCTTGAATGCGATTTGGCACGTTTTTTGATATCAACGTGCACAGGGAACGGTACGAGGGGATCAAGGATGAATCAAGCGTATCAAGGGGCGGACACGGGGTGTGTGCTTTTTTTGAGGTCGTTAGCTGTATCTGTAATAATCCCTGTCAAGAACGAGGAAGCGACCATTTGCGATCTGTTGGACGCATTGCTTAATCAAACAAAGCCGCCGTCGGAAATAATCATCACAGATGGTGGATCCACCGACAACACACTGGAATTAATCAGAAGTTTTGAGGATGCAGGCTTACCAGTGCGCCTAATCCGCGAAGAGAAGGCGCTGCCCGGCAGGGGCCGCAATCTCGGGATACGAGCCGCTTCGAGTAACTGGATAGCCTTTATCGACGCCGGAGTCCTTCCGCACCCCGACTGGCTGGAATCACTTCAATCCGCGGTAAAAGGCGACACGGATATTGTGTATGGTTCATGGGAACCTAAGACCGAACATTTTTTCGACGAATGTGCTGCGATTGCTTACGTTCAGCCTCCGTCGATAATCGATGGAGAGCTGATGCGGCACCACTTTATTGCTTCGTCTTTGTTCAGGCGCGAAATTCTTCTGGAGATCGGAGGATTTGCCGAACATTTGCGTTCCGCAGAAGACATTCTGTTGATGGAAGCGGCCGAAAAAGGTGGTTACAAGATTCGTTATGCACCTGCCGCAGTTGTAAGCTGGAACCTGCAACCCAATCTGGAAGGCACGTTCCGTCGATTTCGTACATACGCCCGTCATAATATTCGCGCGGGCTTATGGAATCAGTGGCAAGCACCGATATTTCGACGTTACGGATTGCTGGCTATATTGGCGCTGCCGGCGCTGTTTTTTGGCTCGGCGTGGCTCTTAGCGGTTGGGGTCTTCTGGCTTACTCTTTTGCTGGCGAGAAGCGTCATTTCGTTGTGGCGAAATCGATTTACATATCAGGCACCGGCGGCACGAATACTCGGGAGAATTCTACTTCTAATGCCTATCATAGGATGCCTGGACGCTGCGACTTTCATAGGCAGTCTGGACTGGCTGGTGATCGACAAACTTGGACTGACGACTGGCGAAGAAGATGTGAATTCTGCAATACCTGATACAGCGGAAGATTACCTTCAAAGAGAACAGTTGCGGCAACGAAAGGTTTGAGCATTGGAATTGCGCCCCGGGCCATTCCTGACAATCGTGATTAACACGATAAGATTGATCAGAGCTCGGATCTCGGCATGTTTCCCAGTTGTTTTGTCGCGTTCGGAACCTTACAATCGGTTATGAAGCCCGCATGCGCAGGTACGCGGGCTTGTCGTTATATAACCCGCAAATATTGACGGAACAACTTCCCCTCCGCGAAAGATGTTGCAACACTGGAACAGGCGTTGCGTCGATGGGACAACGCTGTTATATTACTGTGTGTTTCAGAGCCGAAAGAGATTCGCGCTCTAAGTAAGAACGTGCTGCACGCCCAGTGTTGGATCAGCTAAATGGGACTCAGGCTTTATTGCAATCGTTACGGTCACTTCAAAGACCCGATCGTCTGTTCGGTCGTCTGCCAATATCGCACGCGTTGTCATGACTTTGCGATCTACTATGACGCAAATCGGGGGGCAGTTGACACAGTTGTCGCAGAGTATTTTAAGTCGCATAACGAACCCGCAAGCAAGGCGAGAAACACGAACATCGCAGCGGTGGCGGTTCCGGTTCAGCTTCGAAATTTAATAGGCCTGGAGGTCAAACGGGAAATGTCTGCTAATAGTTACATTTGGATCAATAAGGAAGGTCTTGCAGAGTTACTTGAGCTCGAAGATATCATCAAACGAGCGGAAAAAGGATTGCAACCCAAGGCCATATACAAAGTTGCACAGGAGATGGAACTGAAGTTTCAACTTGTCCCGCGCAAGCGAATCGAAAAGGCAAAACGAGTCGTTGCCGTGGACGCGGAGCGTGCTGCTGCCAGGCGCAAGGGGCCGCGCCCAGTCGAAGCGGAGGACGTTTCGCAATTGGAAGTAGTTCCGGAAAACGAGACCTCAGCACCAGTACGCCGATCACGAGGACGTGTCGCAAAAGCTGCAGACGAGCGGTAGCACACCGTAGAGCCGTTTAGTTTCGACAATTTTAGGGTCCGCGAAAACCCGGTGGCGTCCACATTACGCAGGTCGCGGTGGGGACTGTCCGGAATCCTGTCTATACTGGTCGACAGTCGGTGAAGGTATGTTGTATTTACAATATGCCTTGATTACTGGCCGGCGCGAAGCCACGCCGGGATTTGGCGGCTCGAGATCCCGCGAGTGCGTACGGAATGCCGACAAATGGCGGAATTGGCGCTGGAGTTTGAAAAAACGCTCATTCAAACTATGAATAGTCCGAGACAGTCGGAAGACCTCCGTTCACCTTTAGTTCATCTTTTCGGCTCATAATTTCGCTGTCGATTCGGGCCGGACCTCGCGTGGCAACGCACCGCTGACCAAACGCGTCTCACCCGTCACGAATTGGCGCGGCACGAGTTGTACCTGTAGAATAGTAAGTTGCCAGGGCTTTGAAACCTTTATGAACCGGTTGATTTCATGATTCACCCCATTCGGTCTACTTCAAGTATTCGTATTTTCCTCAGCGTTTTGCTTATTTCGTTTATGACGGTCGTCGGGGCATTGACTGTTCGCGCCCAGGGTGGGGAAGAAGTTGTGCGAATCGAGTCGAACCTGGTTCAGTTGAATGTGGGCGTGGTAAACAAGCAGGGGAATGCAATCCTGAACCTGTCCAGAAGCGATTTTGCAGTTTATGAAAATGGCGTTCGGCAGGAGATTCAAGCCTTCGAGCCCACGGATAAGCCTTTTAGTCTTGTGCTTTTGCTGGATGTGTCCGGGTCGACAATAACCTTCAGAGAAACACTGAAACAGGCCGCGTACAGATTTTTGGACGCACTGAAGCCGGATGATCGCGTGGAAGTTGTCGCATTCAATGAAAAGATCAAGACGATCTCGTCATTTACCAACGATCGACGAAAAACCGCCAATTCAATTTGGGCAGCGGATGGTAAAGGGCAGACCGAGTTTTACAAAGCCCTTTCATTTGCCATCAACGAGTTGTCGAAAGAGGGAACGCGGCGCAAGGCTGTGGTCGTGATGACCGACGGGATCGATTCGAATCTGCGAAAAGTAGACCACATGAAGGCCGCACAGGCGACAACGGATGTCGAAGCGGTCGCCTCTATACAGCCCGACGCCAGTCCTGAACTGCAGGCAGTTTTGACGTCTGCCGACAGACAAGGTGTGACGATTTACCCTCTTGCTCTACCATCGGGCGATCCAAAGCGAATTGCACTGCCTGATCCGCAGATCATCGCAGTCTATGTTACTGCAAGGTCGCGGCTTGAAATACTTGCAAATCGCACCGGTGGCGAATTGAACGCTATTAATCGTTTGGATGAACTGTCCAAGGTTTATCTGCGGGTCGCGGCAAATCTACGTACGCTTTACACAATCGCATACAAACCTGAACGGAAAGATCCAAAGACGGGATGGCGCGAAGTACGAATCGAAGTTTCGCAACCGGAACTGCTGGCGCATACCCGGCCCGGTTATTTCGCACATTAATTTTGCCATTGCAGAACGGTGAGTGGCCGCTGCCGGGCAGGTTGGGGGCAGTCCAATCGAAGCTGGGCAACAAAATGGTTCCGGTTTAGTTATCACAGCACATTGCGCCTTCTTATGCCGGCAAAGCCGAAATCAAAAAGATAAATCCCCCGCTTCCCTCCCCTAATTCCGCTCGTCCCCAGGCCGAGGTTTCTCCATGCCGTTGCGGTTTTGGCGACTTGACACCCCCCGACTGCATTCGTATATTGATTGTTCGCTTTTCAAGCGCACCCGTAGCTCAGTTGGATAGAGTGTCTGACTACGAATCAGAAGGTCGCATGTTCGAATCATGCCGGGTGCACCATTAGAATCAGTAGTTTAAAGGGGGTGACGGAGAGTCGCCCCTTTTTGTTGCCGCTCTCCGTTCCCCTAACCGTGTCAGAACATCCCCTTATTCTCCACAAGGTCGTCAAAATCCCGTCAGGTGATTTGGTGAGACTTAGGTTTGTCGGATTTTCTGATGTAACGTTCGTCACAATTCAAGTTCGTCGCGGGGTATTTGATCGAAGTCGCCGCTTTTGCTGGCAAGATAAGTGGGACAAGGGGGAAGGACGAAAATGTCGACTAGTGAAAGTGATCGTGAAGAAACAGCGGGAGTTCGACTTAAAACCGTTTTGAGTCGCCTTGTTATCGCATCGCTCCCGAGCCTTCCTATTTAAGCTGCGTTCATCTGAACAGCGTATTATTTGATCCATGCTTAGCCCGCTCGGGTAGCATCTTAGGGGAACAAGAGGGGCGCGTTTTCAACTGCAACTTTGAAAGCGGCCCCTCTTATTCCGTTCACTCAAGACCAGCTTGAGTCACGTAATCATGATTCCAGTATTGTCGTTGTAGCTAAGGGAGGTCGCTTTCCCATTCTGTGTGATGGGCTCAGGCCATGGAACGAAGCCGGAGACGACCCCAGCGACTACCAGTCCCTCCGATCCTCCGGGAGTTCTAAACACCAATATTGTCCCCGACCTTAGTGTATCTGCGTACCATTTCGTACAGACGAACTCACGCGCGTGTCTGTAAAATCAAGTGCTAAATTATGTAGATCACATATGAGCCCGAGGCACGGTAGCTTCTACTGGAAAGGGCGCCCCGCCATAGCAGTATGATCATGCATCAACAATCGTTCTCCTCCTGAGCCACGGGAGTGAGAGAATGTCAAAAATCAAAGAGGTAAGAACTGATCAAGGCTTTCTGGCCGGAGGCAGGGAGACGGGGGAGCTTATGCGCGCGAGCGAGGAGAGCTTCCGGCGTTATTTTGAACTGGGGCTGATCGGCATGGCCATCACGTCACCTGGCAAAGGCTGTCTTGAAGTCAACGACGAACTATGCCGCATCCTTGGCTACGATCGGAGCGAGTTACTGCAAAAGACCTGGGCGGAGATGACACATCCGGACGATCTCGATGCCGACATGGTCCAGTTCAACCGTGTCATGGCTGGCGAAATCGACGGTTACACGCTGGACAAACGGTGGATTCGCAAAGACGGCCAGATTATCCACACCATCATGGCGGCTCGGTGCGCGCGCGGTACTGACGGCTCGGTACAATACTTTGTTTGGCTGTTGCTGGACACTACCGAACGAAAAAGAGTGGAAGCCTCGTTGCGGCGCAGCGAAGCCAATCTGGCATTGGGACAGCGCATCAGTCATACCGGCAGTTGGGCATGGAACGTCGATTCCGAAGAGATGTTCTGCTCGCAGGAACTTCTTCACATCTTTGGGCTGGAGGCAGGTACGGATCCGCCCACTCGCGAAACCTTCCTGCGACTGATCCATCCAGAGGAGCAGGAACGGGTCCAAAAGGAGTTCGACCGGGCCGTAGAAGAGAAAACCCAATACGAAACCGAATATCGCATCGTCCGCGCCGATGGAACGATTCGCCATATAAAGAACCTGGGCCAACCGGTCTTCAGCGAAGCGGGCGAGCTCGTCGAGTACGTCGGGATGGCCATGGATATCACGGAGCGCAAGCTTTCCGAAGAAAAGCTGGTCGAGAGTGAACGTCGTTTTCGTCTGCTGGTGGAATCCATCCCCCACCACGTGTGGAGTTTTCGGCCCGACGGCACCGTTGGTTATTGGAACCAGCGGCTAAGCGATTACACGGGCCTGACAGACGAAGAGATGCGACAGGGCGGCTGGGAGGCTATTCATCCCGACGACGTCGAACGGGTGCGTGCGGCGTGGGCTGTGGCGTTCACGCAAGGCACCAAGTACGAGGAAGAACAGCGGGTGCGGGGCCGCGACGGGCAATATCGACGTTTCACGTGTCGCGCGGTCCCGGTCCACGATGAGCAGGGCCAGCCCGTTGAGTGGTACGCAACTAATTCTGAAGTCGAGGAGCACCGACGTGCCGAGGAGTTGCGTACTGAGTTGTTGCACCGCCTGATCAACGTGCAGGAAGAGGAGCGTCGGCGCATTGCGCGTGAGATGCACGACCAGTTCGGGCAAGAGTTGACTGCGCTGTCGCTGGAGCTCTCCGCCCTCAAACATGAGAGCGGCGAACCGGGTGAGCTCGGCGAACATTTCAAAACTTTGGATGAGATTGCAAGACAACTTAACGCGGATGCGGATTTCCTGGTTTGGGAACTGCGCCCTACCGTGCTTGATGACCTTGGTTTGCTGGCGGCGCTCACCGATTACGTGAAGCGATGGTCGAAGCACTTCGGCATACCGGCTGAATTGCACGTGGGCGGAATGGAGAAGGAACGACTTACTAACGAGTTTGAGACCACACTCTACCGGATTACGCAGGAGGCCCTCACCAACATCGCCAAACACGCGGGGGCCGAGAACGTGTCTATTTTGCTCGAACGACGAAATGATTACGTCTCGCTCATCGTTGAAGACGACGGCGTGGGCTTCGATGGCGAGCAGGCATTCGACACAGTCAAGCGGGGGTTTGGCTTACTCGGAATGCGTGAACGAGCTATACTTGTCGGCGGGACGTTTGGAATAGAATCTGCGCCTGGAGGCGGCACAACCGTCATCATACGCATCCCCGTATCTAACGTCCTGGTTGGAGAAGATCAAAATGGATAAGCTCCGCATTCTCCTGGCTGACGATCATAAGATGATACGCAAAGGGTTACGACTGCTCGTCAACGAGCAATCCGACATGGAGGTCGTCGCAGAGGCCGACAATGGACGCGAAGCACTCTTTCTGGCTCAGGACCTTCATCCCGATGTAGTGGTGATGGACGTCTCTATGCCCGATTTGAACGGACTGAAAGCGACGGTGAAGCTAAAAGGGCTATGTCCGGAGATCAAAATCCTTACCCTGACGCGCCACACAGACGACGGCTATCTGCAGTTGCTTTTTCAAGCAGGTGTGAGTGGCTACGTGCTGAAACAAAGTGGGGCTGATGACCTGGTGCGCGCGCTTCGAGCTGTCGCCGCAGGGCAGACATATCTCGATCCGGCGGTGACCGATTCACTTTTGGGAAGAGCTGTCGGAAAACGCGCGCCACGCGGTTCGGATGCTGGAAAGACTCTCAGTCCCCGTGAAGAGGATGTTTTACGTTTAATCGCGTGGGGTTATTTAAGCAAAGAGGTGGCCGCCCGTCTGGGAATCAACATTAAGACAGTCGATGCACATAAAGCCAACGCAATGACCAAATTGGGCATGAGAAATCGTATCGACATCGTGCGCTACGCGCTGCTGCAAGGCTGGCTGCAAGACACATAGTTGAAAACGGAGTTTGCACTTGTTTATCCCTCAGGAAAAACCCTAGGCGGTTACCGCATTTTCCTAATACCGGAAAATCTCCCCCGCTGGTAAAAATCGCCTACCGAAAGAGCTGAAATGAACAGACGACGATTTGCGCTGGTGTTGTCTGTTGCACATATGGGCGCAGGATTTATTGAATACAGCGAAAAACCGAAAAATCGGGGGTCGTGGATGAATGTTTCCGGCGCAATTCATTCCTAAATCCTCGTCACTGAAAATTTTTCGAAGCTCGAGCGAAGTGCGGTTCGCTCGTGGCTGTTGTTTTGTTCCGCATACTCTCCCAATATGACAAACGTTTCACCTGACAACACAGGCTCCTCTTGCACGGCGCCGGCACGCACATCCCTTCTACATAGACCGCTGGTTCTTGTTGTCGAAGACCATGAGGACACGAGGGTCTTACTCCGCGTTATTTTGGAGAAGTGGGGAATATGTGTCGTCGAAGCCGAAGATGGAGAGGCGGGCATCCAGGCAGCAAATGAACATCATCCGGACCTCATCCTGATGGACTGGAGTCTGCCCCTCCTCGACGGACTTGCCGTCACACGCAAGCTACGCGAGCACACGGAGTTAGATCACATTCCCGTCATCTTTCTCTCCGCCCATGCCGCCCCTTCGTCTCAAAAGACGGCACGGGAGGCCGGTTGCTGTGAATACCTTGTCAAGCCCCTCGACTTCGATCAACTGGATCGCGTTCTCCGCACGCATCTGTCGTTGGACATGATAGTTGTCGCTTCGGAGTGGAATCCAGTTCCCAAAAGAGGTGCGTTGTGAACACTCCAAAATAGACCTATCCGAAACTGCTTATCCTTTTCGTACTCGATAATGCGGGCTGTGCTCTGCGCCGGACTCGAAAGACTCGAAGCAGTGACCTGGTGTTCTTGTTTTCCTGATTTTCGTAAGAACGTCACTCAGTTTCGCAGCTATCTTAAAGTCATCGCCGACGGGCAGGAGCAAGCGACAAATTTCAATTTCCCCTTCGACTTATATAACGGTTTCACAGTGGGCCAAAATTTTACCGGTTCGCAGGCGGAAACGCTCTGTTGGTAATTGCACAAATTCAATACGCGTCCATGTCCGGCGAGCATGAAGCGAACGAATACAGAATAACGACATAAGGTGAGGCATTATGATTCAAGAGAAGATTCTGATCGTAGAAGACCAGCAAATGATCCGGCGTGACCTTGGGGATGCCCTGAGTGGATGGGGCTATACTCCAGTGGAAACTGCATCAGCCGCTGAAGCGATAACATTTTTCGATTACGCGACGACAGCCGCGGTGCTCCTGGATGTCAATCTTTCCAATGGTTCCTCCCTGGAAGTTTTACGTGAGATAAAGCGACGCCAGCCGGATTCAGTCGTCATCCTTCTCACAAACAGCGTCCTCTCGGACGACCTGAACGCCGAACTCCAGTCCGGCGCCAACGATTTTATTGGCAAACCGATCAACCTGTCAGAACTCGAAGTCAGAATTCGCCATGGAATCCAGATGCAAAACCTGCGCAAGGAATTCAACTCAATGCGCGGCGCACGCGCGACAGAATTCGGATTCGATCAAATAATCGGCCTCTCGCCTGCCATGCAGGAGATGATGCGCCTGGCACATAAGGTGGCCGAATCCGAAGTCACATCCGTGCTTTTACAGGGCGAGTCAGGTACGGGTAAGGACTGCGTGGCCAAGGCGATTCACTGCGCTTCGAAGCGCGGAGATCTTCCATTCATTGCCATTAATTGCGCCGCATTACCGGCGAACCTGATCGAGTCGGAACTGTTCGGCCACGAGAAAGGAGCATTCACAGATGCAAGGGTGCGAAAAGAGGGATTGCTTGAGCAAAACGGCGGCGGCACGATCTATCTTGATGAAATCAGCGAAATGGATATAAACCTTCAGGCAAAGCTCCTTCGTGTACTTGAAGAAGGAAGTTTCCGGCGTGTAGGAGGATTAAAAGATATACCCTTCAGGGCGCGAGTGATAGCAGCGTCGAATCGCGACCTCAAGCGCGAGAGCGAAGCCGGGAGCTTCCGTCTGGACCTATATTATCGCCTTGCCGTAATTCAGATTGACATTCCGCCTTTGCGCCAGCGCGGCGACGACGTTTTGCTTCTAGCCGAACACTTCATCAAGGCCTACGGTATTCGAAGCGGGCGACGAGACATTTGCGGACTCACACCGGAGGCTGCCCGCGCATTCCAGCGCCACGATTGGCTGGGCAACGTGCGCGAGTTAAGGAACGCCATCGAGCGCGCGATGATCTTCGAAGAAGGCAATGTGATCTCGACGCGTTATCTACCGCACGATATCGTTACGGACCTGGAAGATCACAGATTGCGCCATGCGCATATTAATGTGGTGGATCGAGATGCGGAGGTTCACCTTCCGCAGGAAGGTATCTCGCTCGACGAGGTCGAGACATCCCTGCTTACGCAAGCTCTATCGCACAGCGGCGGCAACAAGACACGTGCCGCCGAACTCCTGGGGCTGACGCGCGATCAGTTTCGTTATCGCCTGAAAAAGTTTAGAGAGTCGAACATACAGCGTCGCTCGCCCTCAACATCAATGCCCGTCCAATATCGACAACCTTATGTGAGAAATCTGAGATCGGCATAATGAACGATCGCGGGGGGGGACAAAATGGATAAGAGACACAGTTGGCGAATCCTGCATAAGCGCAAACGTCGGCGCGAAAGATTGCGGCAACTATTCACAGTCAAGCGTGCCGGCCAGGTTCCCATGGGTAACGAATCGCCAGGATCTTCGCCAATTCAACAGATGTCACAGCAGGCAACACAGTAACGGGTCTTTTCACCACCCATTTAGTGGGTGAATTACCACGCCGCGGATTGAAAGGGGCTAAACAACTCAATCAGATGGCTCGCCTTCCGCGCGGCACTCTTATTGCACACAGTGTTAATAGCCGTCCAGAAGAACGTTCATAAAGGAGAAACACAATGGTAGCTACGATGCAGGTAAGAAGTGATAGCGAGATACGTGACTCGGTGCTGCTTGAATTGAAATGGGACCCGAAAATTACCCATCCGGATGACATTGCTGTCGCGGTCAAAAACGGAGTGGTGGCACTCTCCGGATACGTTCCCAGCTATTGGGAGAAAGATGCGGCGGAAAAGGCCGTAAAGCGCGTCTTCGGCGTGAAAGGCGTGGCCAATGACATTCAAGTGAAGTTGGGCTCGGAACGGACGGACCCGGAACTTGCGAGGGATGCTGTGCAGGCGCTGCAGAGCCACGTCAGTGTACCAGCCGACAGAATCAAGGTGACAGTCAAGAACGGCTGGGTGACGCTTGAAGGCAACGTCGACTGGCAATATCAAAAGATAGTTGCCGAGTCGGCTATAAAAAGTCTGAGAGGAGTTCTCGGCATCACCAATAACATAGAGGTCAAGCCGCAGGTGTCTCCTACAAATATCAAGTCCCGGATTGAGGAGTCGCTCAAACGACACGCCGAATTGGATGCCCGGCGAATTTCAGTGGAGGTCGATGGCTCTACAGTGAAGCTCTACGGTAGTGTGCGTGCCTGGGTCGAGAGAGAGGAAGCAGAGCGCGCCGCATGGTCCGCGCCTGGTGTGACCAAGGTTGAAAATCACATCACCATAATTCCGTAACGACGTGATTTTGGGGTCGAGCACATCAGAAAGTCGCCTGGAGAAAGCCTGTGCCACGCCGAAAGCGCGCATAGTTATCGAACAGTCGCTGTTCGCCGGAACCTGCTGAAGGTTAAGGTAGTTACCAGCGATTCGGCTTAAATTTGGGATAAAAGATCGAACGAAGACGAATATCGTCTTTCGAGACAATCCGGGAAGTTCGGCGAGTGAAATTCACAGCGAGAGTTTTGGCACTAATCATCCCGATTGTCTGAAATAAACTGCAAAGCAAGTGGAGAACATCATGGCTGAAAATGAACAAGGTCAATCGACACAACGAACACAAACACAAAGCGGCGACATCGGGCGGCAACAAGCACAACAAGGACAAGGACAAACTCCATCCAATATTCAGCAACAACGCGGAGCCGGGTCGCGGGGTATGGCGCGCCGGGGACTTTTCGGGCCCTCGTTTTTTTCTATGAGTCCATTCGCGTTCCTCGCAACCTCGCCGTTTGAGCTGATACGTCAGTTCACGGAAGAACTTGAGCAACTCTCTGAGCAAACTACAGCGGGGGGCAGCACGTCCATGCAGCCGAGTACCGCGGGCAGCATGCAGAAACGCCCCGGGGCGGCCCTCGGACAAGGGTTCTTTGCGCCGCAGATTGATGTGATAGAACGCGACGGGCAGCTTGTAATACGCGCAGACCTGCCCGGCATGAGCAAAGATGACGTTCGTGTTGAGATGACGGACGACGCCCTCATAATAGAAGGCGAACGCCGTTATGAGCATGAGGAAAACCAGGCAGGCGTATACCGCGTCGAGCGAAACTACGGCGTCTTCCGTCGAGTAATTCCACTGCCGGAAGGCGTAAGCGCGGAGAATGCTACAGCGACTTTTCGAAACGGAGTACTTGAGATCGCAATGCCGGCGCCTCAGGCAAGGTCACGTAGTCGCCAGTTGGAAATAAAGGACGCAGGCCAGGCAGGCGAAAATGTGCAAGCGCAGGGCGCGACTGCCGGAAGTAAGAGCTAAATCACGCCACGGGAGCTTGGTACGCAAAAGACAAATCAGCCGCGGATGAACACGGATTAAAACCAATAGAGGCCGTATTTTCCTGAACGCCAGGAAATTATGAATTCTGATTGATCTTCACCCCGTCGTGCAATTGTCAGCCCGAGTGCCTTACGGAGTGCTCGGGCTTATCGATCTAGTCCTTTTCCCCCTTTTCGTGAGCGAACCTGGAGAATGTCGGTTCAACATTCTTCGCGCCCCATTTACATCTCTTTCAAATATTCATGCACGAACATGACCGCCATAGCTCCTTCGCCGACCGCTGAGGCGACGCGCTTGACCGAGCCGGACCGAACATCTCCGGCGGCAAAGACGCCTGCACGGCTGGTCTCCAGCAGGTATGGTTGCCGCCGAGCGATCCATTGGGACGACCGCGCGATGTCTGTGCCGGTGCGTATGAACTGCTTTTCGTCTTTCTCAATTTCCGGTGGTAACCAGTCGGTGTGCGGCGATGCACCGATAAAGCTGAACAGAGCAGGAGTCTTAATCGTTCGTACCTCTCCCGTCTTGTTGTTGACGACTTCGACAGAGCGCAGGTGTGTGTTGCCGTGCATCTGCCGAACAACAGTGTTAAAAAGAATCTCGATGTTTGGAGTCTGCTCGACGCGCCTGGCAAGATAGGCGGACATGTCCTTGTAAAGATTGTCGCCGCGAATCAGTAGATAGACCTTACGCGCGACCCCTGAGAGAAAGACGGCAGCCTGACCCGCAGAGTTGCCACCACCGACCACCACAACCTCTGCCCCGTGACAGAGAGGGGCTTCGGTTAAGGTCGCCGCGTAATATACTCCGCTCCCCTCGAACTGCTCGCAACCTTCAGCGGTTAACCGGCGATATTCGGCCCCAGTCGCGATCAAAATGCACTTGCCAATGACTTTCTCATCACCGTCAAGTTGCAGAACAGAGTAGGCATTGTCGAATGTCAGGTTTATGACAGTGGACGGAATGGGCAGTCGCGCCCCAAACTTCCCGGCTTGCACCACGGCGCGATCAGCTAACTCACTGCCACTAATGCCGGTGGGGAAGCCCAGGTAATTCTCGATGCGCATACTGCGGCCCGCCTGCCCCCCCGGTCCTGTGCGCTCCATCACCAGTGTATTGAGTCCTTCAGATGCGGCATAGACCGCTGCCGCCAACCCCGCTGGCCCAGCTCCGACCACAATTAGATCGTACACCGTTTGCTCAATCGGCTGGCGAAGACCAAGAGCCTCAGCCAACTCGCGATTTGAGGGATTGCGAAAGATTAGTTTGCGGCCCCAGGCGACAACAGGCGTGTCGGCCTCGTTCAGTCCGAACTGCTGGAGCAGCTTTTTCACCTGCGAATCGGCCTCCAGGTCAAGCCAGACGAAAGGCATACGGTTCCTGGTCAGGAAGTCGCGAATGCGGTGGGTGTCGCGCGAATAGCGCGAGCCGATGACGCGGAGGCCCGTGAATTTCCCGGACTCGCGAAGGAGTTGGCGCCGCGCAATGAAGGCCTGAAGAATAGAATCCCCCAGATCCGGAAACCTATTCAGAATTTCCCGCACTCCTTCTGCCGAAACCTCGTAAACTTCGCAATCGCCGCGGGCGACGGCCGTGATCAGCGACGATCCACCAGTAAGATGAGCCACATCGCCTGTAAACTCGCCCGGCCCCAGGGTCGCAATTCGCCTCGGCGCCTCCGAGTCGTCCATTATCACCACCGCCCCGGATTTGACGACGAAGAACTTAAAGTCGCGCATCCCGGCTTGAATGAGCGTTTGCCCATCGCAGTACTTCTTCAAGGTCGCCCCGCCACACTGATCCAGCATCGCCATCTGGGACGGATCGAGCCTGGGAAAGGCAACCGAATGCAAGTCTTGATCAGTCATGTCTCGGCCCCTCCAGCTTAAACCTCCACTTCGTCAATAAAGCACCAGCGCCAGTCCTCTCCCAGTTCGTAGGATTGAATGATTGGGTGGCCGGCGTGGTGAAAATGTTTTCTTGCGTGACGGTTTGGCGAGGAGTCGCAGCATCCTACGTGGCCGCATGTCAGGCAGAGGCGCAAATGCACCCAGGTAGAACCGATTCTCAAGCAGTCTTCGCAGCCAGAGGAGTGTGGTGTTACCGGGCGAACGTAAATTAGATGTGGGTCAACCATCTCGTTTACCTCCCTTTACTACCATCTCGAACCTCTTTCAGTGTCGCTCCGCTAAGTTACTCAAACGTGACAGGTGACAGAAGTTCGGATGCTAACGGCCGCTCTGTTGTTAAATCCGCGCATGCGGTTAAGCGAACAAAGCGGAAAGCAAACTCGCCGTAGTTCGCAGGATTTCGTTCGAGCATCGAGTTAGAACTCACTCTTTCCTGTCACCTGTCACCGCTTACCTGTCACCTTTAAGTAAGTTAGAGCGTTGGAAGTTCCGCTGGACGGGGGCCACGTGGGAACGCTTTGTCAATCATTGCAATCTCGGCTTCTGTTAACCGCAAGTCGCCGGCACCCGCGTTTTCGATGACGTGTTTTCGCTCAGAGGCCTTGGGAATTGTGAAGAGCGAAGGCCGGCGGACCAGAAAACTGAGCACGACCTGGCGTGGAGTCGCGCTGTGCGCATCAGCTATTTCCTTTAGCACACGGCCACCTTCGGTCCGCGGACCGGGAAAGTCTCCGTGACCGAACGGGCTGTAACCGACTACAGAAACGTGATACTTCTCACACCAGGGAAGGACCGCATGCTCGATTGCGCGCTGGTGGAGATGATAGAGAACCTGATTGCAGGCAAGACGACCAGGGCCGGCGATCTCTACGACCTCGTCAAGATCGGATACATCGAAGTTGCTCACGCCCCAGGAGAGAATTTTCTGGTCGCGCAGAAGCTGCTCGAAGGCTTCAATTGTGTCTTCCAGGGGGTGTTCGCCGCGCCAATGCAAAAGATAACAATCGAGCCGGTCAGTTTGCAGTCGCGCAAGCGAACGCTCGCAGGCTTTAATTGTCCCGGTCCGAGAAGCATTTTGTGGGAGCACTTTCGAGACCAGGAAAATCTCGTCCCGTCGCCCGGCGATCGCCTCGCCGATTATTTCCTCAGCAGCAACCTCAAAGCAGCAACGGAGAAGGCCGAATCGCCCGTGTCTATGTACCAGGATCCCTGGCCTATAACTGCTACCTCGCGGTTAGTGAAACCAAATCGATGCCGATCCATGATTGTCTCCCCTTTCGCCGGATTAGATGCCACGTTCTCCCTTTCGGGTAATAAAGTACATGTCCAGATTGTTATCCGGTAGCGGGGCAACAAAGCCTTCGCGCTCCAAACACTCCAATGCTTCCATTAGAGCTTTCTGTACACTCCCCTGATGAAAGTGTTGATATTCATAAAGATCTGAGTGAGTGATTAGTTCGTTGGGCTTCATGGCATTCTTGTATTTTGACGGCATTGCATTGATACACCCCAGGAAAACCTCCGCAAGCTCTGCAGTTTCGTATGCAAGCAATACTTCAGCATCAGGAATAACTGAATGTATGTGCAGATATATTTCGGTCTGCATGTGTCTCCATAAAATTAATTCGCCCAACGAATTACACCAATTACGGCGAAAAAGGATGAAGTGGCGCTCGAGTCAGATCAACCAGGATAACCGGAGCTTTCAGCTAGTTTTGGGGTCTTCATTCCCTTCTGACTCAGACCTCAGGAATGCGGCAATACACGTGCCGAGTTTATTCCCAATGAAGAGTTCAAGTTCATAACGGCGCATCTGGATAATGGGTGATTTCGCCCGAAAGGCGGGTGCGTGACTTCGCGCGGCATCCCATCTCAAAGCTCGCATTTAAATCACATCGCGGACGATTGGTACACTCAGAACAAATTAGTTGCGGATCAACCAGGGAAAAAACCAGGGATAGAATCCAACTGAATCGCCATCGTCCTTACAATAAGTAAATTACCCATCGGATAGTATGGTTGATTTGGTGTACCAATCTCGTAAGGTACAGCTTAGGCAGTGGAGCTCCATTGGATCATTGGTATAGAGATTGCGCTGATTCTACATTTTCCGTCAGATATACGCCTGTCTATTGAACCAGGAGGGAATAGCAAGTGGAATTCAGGAGTCCAGCTTTTGACGATGGGGATGTACTACCTCAACGGTTCACGTGCGATGGATCGGGCGTGTCTCCGCCCTTCCGCTGGGACGAGGTGACGCCGGGTACCTACAGTTTCATTCTGATATGTGAAGACCC
>WNFR01002978.1_pt1 | contig 17571 bp, 12 predicted proteins | sample 5400221 | NCBI WGS metagenome assembly WNFR01 (sample SAMN13153357, study PRJNA577476) | soil metagenome | isolation source: 40 cm soil under Madrone tree | place: USA:California | collected 2016-06-14
GCCCACAATTGCAAAAACAACGCCGCTCCGCCAATCGCCAGCAGGATCCGTCCTGCGTTGTGCTTCCGCGCCGTCCGCCGACCTTCCATTGCCGCTACCATGCCGCCCTCCAACCCGCGACTGCTTGCGGGCAACTCCACAGTAAACGCCAGTCCCAGGGGTGCCATCGACGATTCGGTGGACGCCGCCCCAATACCGGCGAATGGTGGCTTCGCTGCGGCACGCGGCGCCGTTGGAATGGCGCCCTTCACTTTGGGTGGGTCAGGGTTATAATCACGGGAATTCATGGCGCTCCTTCCGGGCACAAAACTTGGACCTTATGAGATCGGCGCAGCTCTTGGCGCGGGTGGCATGGGAGAGGTGTACCGCGCCCTGGACACGCGGCTGGACCGCACGGTGGCGATCAAAATTTTGCCGGACCGGCTTTCCGCTGATCCGATTGGCAAGCAGCGCTTCGAACGAGAAGCGAAAACCATCTCGCGCCTGAATCATCCGCACATCTGCGTGTTGCACGATGTTGGTAGCCAAGACGGCGTCAGTTACCTGGTGATGGAGTGCGTGGAAGGGGAGACGCTGGCGAAGCGGCTGGAGAAAGGACCACTGCCGCTGGAACAAGTTCTGAAGTACGGAATGCACATTGCCGATGCGCTGGACAAAGCGCACCGCAGCGGAGTGGTGCATCGCGATCTGAAGCCGGGCAACATCATGCTGACTTCAACTGGCGCGAAGCTGTTGGATTTTGGTCTTGCCAAGCCGGTGGCAGCGCTGGCCAGCATTGCAACTGTCACAGCGGCGCTAACGCAATCATCGCCGATGACTCAACAAGGCGCAATCGTTGGCACCTTTCAATATATGTCGCCGGAACAGGTGGAAGGCAAAGAACTGGACGGGCGGAGCGACATCTTTTCGCTTGGCGCGGTGCTGTACGAAATGCTGACGGGCAACCGAGCGTTCGAAGGGAAGAGCCAACTCAGTGTGGCATCTGCGATTTTGGAAAAGGAGCCAGCGCCGGTCACAGTGAACAAGCCGATGACTCCGCCGGCGCTCGATCACGCGATTCGCCGCTGCCTCGCGAAAGATATTGAGGACCGCTGGCAGACCGCCCGCGACCTGGCCGTTGAACTTAAATGGATCGGCGAAAGCGGAAGTCAGGCAGCGATTCCGGCGACACGACCGGAAGCGCGGAAGTCCTTGGCGACGTGGCTGGCATGGGTGCTGGGTGGGGCACTCGTGGCTGGGTTGATCGCAGGACTCGTGTGGTGGCGCAGTTCGCGGGTGGAGGAACACGCGATGTATTTTTCCGCGCCGTTTTCGTTCCCGGTACGCGACATGGCGATAGCGCCGAACGGGCACACCGTGGCGGTTGTGGGCGACCGCGAATCCGGTGGGAAGAGCGCCTTGTGGTTGTACGAAGTGGGTTCGCGCGATGCGAGGAGCGTTGCCGATACGGACGGAGCGAGTTTTCCGTTCTGGTCGCCAGACGGGCGGTCCCTGGGATTCTTTGCGGAGGGGAAACTGAAGAGGCTGGAGATTGCGGGCGGGCCGGTACAGACGTTGTGCGACGCCCCGTCGGGACGCGGAGGAAGCTGGAGCAGGGATGGGGTCATCCTGTTCACGCCGAGTGGACGGATCGGAGATGTGGTGAACCGAGTTCCCGCTTCCGGCGGAATACCGCAGCCGCTAGGTGTGTTGGACATGAGTCGCAGCGAAACCAGCCATCGGTGGCCCGTGTTCCTGCCCGACGGCAAGCACTACATGTTTATGGCCTTTAATGTGACCGGGATGACCGACACTGACGCGATCTTCGTGGGCTCGCTGGATTCGCGCGAGAAGAAATTCCTGACAAGGGCTACCGCCAATGCAGCGTATGCCGCTCCAGGCTACTTCGTGTTTTACCGCGACAAGACGCTGTTTGCGCAGCACATCGATCTGGGCAAATTCGAATTGACGGGAGGGGCTTCGCCGATATTGACAGACATTCAGTACGAACCTCGAATTGGGCGCGCGACCTTCTCCGTCTCGAATGACCGAGCGCTCCTGGCACAGAACGGGACCGGTGTTTCGCTGTCGCAGCTGGAGTGGTTCGACCGAAGCGGGAAAGAAATGGGGGCGGTGGGAAAACCGGACGTGTACGCCAACGTCAACCTCGCACCCAATGGAAAACTTGTGGCTGTCGACAAGACCGATACGGCGAATCAAAACTCCGATGTCTGGGTCTACGACCTGCAGGGCGAAAGCACGAAGCGGATGACTTTTGATCCGGCCATTGACGCGATGCCGGTGTGGAGTCCGGATGGGACGCGCGTGGTGTTCTCCTCCAGTCGAAAACAATCGTTCGACTTATACCTTAAGAACACAGACGGAACGCAGGAAGAAAAGGCGATCGAAGCGACCCCGGCCCAGGACAAATATCCGAGCGCATGGTCGCGTGACGGCAAATACCTTTTGTATACGCGTGATACCGAGCTGTGGTTTCTAACCCTCCCTGAGATGAGCAGCCAGTTATTCCTAAAAACGTCTTCAGCCATGAGGAATAGCCAGTTCTCGCCGGACGCCAAGTGGGTAGCGTATGCCTCGAACGAAAGCGGGAAATGGGAGATTTATGTCACATCGTTTCCGGACGCGCACGGCAAATGGCAGGTGTCCAACGGTGGCGGCGACCAGCCGAGGTGGAGAGGCGATGGCAAAGAACTCTTCTACCTTTCCGCCGACGGGAAGATCGTGGCGGTTCCAGTCAAAGAAGGAGCGAACTTCAATTCCGGAGCACCGGTCGCACTCTTTCAGGCTAACCCAAGGCAGCCTGTGGCGACATCGGAACATGTGGTTTATGACGTCACTCAGGATGGCCAGCGATTCTTGATCAACACCTACGTAAAGAACGGCGTAGTCCAGCCGATGACTGTGGTGCTGAACTGGGACGCGGATGCGAAGAAGAAATGAGCCTTCCGACGAGCGGCAACCCTCAGTATTTATGAAATGGAATCGGGTTGACCTTGCAGGATAGCGCTTGCAAAATCGCCGCTTTGCCACTACGGTATGGCACACGGTTCCCATGTCGACGGGCGCGACCTTTCGAAGGAGAAAACTGGAAATGACATTACCTGCTGCGCAGCCGTTTTCCGCCCGAATGCACCGTTTGCGCTGGGTTTTGTACGTCGTGCTCGCCCTGGTTGGCGGCTCGCTCACTTTTGTCGGCGCGCATGCGCAACAAAAAGCCACGGAAGAAGCCACGTTCCGCAAATTGCTGGACAGTTATTGCGCGGCCTGGAGCAGCGGTAATCCCGACAATGCCGCTAAATTTTATGCAAGAGAGGACGGTCTGGTCTTTTATGATCTGGCGCCGTTCTCCTATCACAGTTGGAAGGAATATCGCGTCGGAGTTCAGAAACAGTTTTTTGATAACGCCACGGCAGCAAAGCTCACTGCCGGCAAGGATCTGAAAGTCACGCGGCGTGGAAACATCGCCTGGATGACCGTGCCGATGCATATTTCGATGACGACGAAAGATGGCAAAACGAGTGAAGCCGATGTTCGCTACACTGGGATTTGGGAACGGCGCGGTGCGGGTTGGCTGCTGGTGCATGAGCATTTGTCGGTGCCGATGAGCCCCGGCGAGTGACCAGTGAAGAGAGATTCCTCGCTGCGCTCGGAGTGACGACGTATCTCAAAAATGTGGAATCTTCTGACGTACTACTGGATTGTGGCACGCGGTTACCGGATGCATCCGTGGGATAGCCCGTATCTGCACTGGCGGCTGGAAACGTTTCTGGGCAAGGAAGCAGAAAATCTCAGTCCCGCGCAATTCCTGAAAATCCTTTGGAAATATCGCCATCAAATGCAAAACTTCGTGGATTGGGCTGCGGAACGACGCCGCGTCCAGGCTCGCGCCAGTTCGAAAGTTAATTGAGAATTGGCTGCCGTTTCGTCGTGCCGAGTAGAGGCATTTTCCAACGGTCATTCCTCACAGACATTTTCCCAACGTCATTCCGAACGCGGTAAGGAATCTCTCTTGGGTTTTGTCGTCTGCCCTTGCACGGCGTTATAATCGCTAAAGAAGGCTGTGTGAGACGGGCTTCCATGGGAGCGTGCATGACTTCTCTCCCGATCCTTGCCGAAACCGCCACGCTTCACGAAGCGCAGTGGTGGGAGCGCGAGCCGGGCGGCCGCATCCATTGCTACTTGTGTCCGCGGCACTGCCACATTGGCGAAGGGCAGGGCGGCTTCTGTTTCATCCGAGTGAATCGCGGCGGCAAACTTTACAGCCTTGGCTACGGGGCGCCTGCCGCGCTGCAAATCGATCCCATTGAAAAAAAACCGCTGAATCATTTTCTGCCTGGCACTCGCGTATTCAGCATGGGAACTGCCGGTTGCAACATGGGCTGTTTCTTTTGCCAGAACTGGGACATTTCGAAATCGAAACAGGATCAGGTGAACGCACGCGATGTGCCTCCTGAAACGGTTCCGGAACTGGCGCGCAGCTACGGCTGCGATTCGATTGCATTCACATATAACGAGCCGACCATCTGGGGCGAATACATCATTGATATTTGCCGCGCGGCGAAATCGAGCGGGCTGAAGACGGTGATGGTCAGCAACGGGTACATCACGCGGGAAGCGTTCCACGATATTTACGACTACATTGATGCGGCAAACATCGACCTGAAAGCGTTCACTGAGAATTTCTACGGGAAGATCACGCTCACGCACATGCAGCCGGTGCTGGATACTTTGCTGTTGCTGAAAAAAGAGACGCCGGTGTGGTTCGAAATTACGAATCTGATGATTCCGACGTTGAACGATGATCCGGAAGAGACGCGCAAGTTGGCCGGTTGGATTCTGGAAAATCTTGGACCGGATGTTCCGCTACACTTCACGGCGTTTCATCCTGACTTCAAGCTGCAGAACAAACCGCCGACTCCGCCCGAGACGCTTCGTCGAGCGAGGAGCATCGCGATTGAGGCGGGACTGCACTATGTGTATGAAGGGAACATCGTTACCGAGGCCGGTTCGACTTTTTGTCCGCATTGTAATTTGCGGGTGATTTGGCGGTCGTGGCATCGCGTTGAAAAGAATTTGTTGAGGGATGGGAAGTGTCCGCGGTGTGCATACGTTATTCCGGGCGTATGGGGATAAGAAAGACAGAGAAAAAGATAACGCAGAGGCGCCGAGTCCACAGAAACACGCGTTAGACTTGTTACTTCGGGATGTAGGTGTAGTAGCCGGGGCCTACGCGCATGGAGTGATGCCAGGCCAGAGGAAATGCCCACCAGACTAGCCCTCCGAGAATGGCTTGACCGAGCACTAGCGGAAGAATGTTGCGATCGCGCGCGAACAGCCAGCACATTGTCGTGCCGCCGACAAAGGTGAGCGGCACTAGCACTGGATTCGGCCAGTGCAGCGCCCCGAAAAGCACGCCTCCAACAAACGCAGCTACGTCCGGACTTTGCAAGCCCTTCAGCAGGCGATTCATGGTTAACGATTGCAATCCGATTTGCTGTAACAAGCAAAATGCGAAATAGCCGACGAAACGTTTCGGAGCGATGAAGTGGGCCGGAGTACGGTGAAGCGCTCCCAGCGCGATGCCAACGAGGCCGAGGATTGCGAAGAAAAAAAGGAAGATTGGAGCGGCGCGCCATGTGGCTGGTTTCAGATTGTCGGCACGCCATCCGATTGTTTTTGGACTGTCGCGGTGCAGCGCAAAGCTGAGTAGGAGCCACGCGGGGAAAATTAGCCAGGTTTTGGGACTGGCTTCTTGCCATCGCCAGATGTAGAGCGAGACGAATGTGGGGAAGGCGAGTGCTTCCAGAAAATTTGGCAGCGAGGCGATCACAAAAACAATCATAAATCAGGATTGCGAGGGGCGGCGGAAAGCTAGTTCGGAAAAGCGGCAGCTGGGCTGCCGCACTGCAAAAAAGCACTCGCTGCGGACGGCGGCCGCTACAAGTCCCAGGCGAAGACAGCGGCATAAAGTCGCTGCTACAACGGCAAACCCAAGAGGGGGGCGCGTTATGGCGAAAAATATTATGATGAATGGTGCCGGCTGCTGAAGCTTCTGCGAGGGACTCGTGGCGGAAAATGCGCATCGCGTAGTGATTTTGGGCGGGGGGTTCGGCGGATTATCGGCGGCGCAGGCCCTGAAGCGCGTTCCGGTGCAAGTTACGTTATTGGATCGCCGCAACTTTCACCTGTTTCAGCCGCTTTTGTATCAAGTGGCTACCGGATCGCTCTCGCCGGGGGAAATTGCGGCGCCGCTGCGTAGCGTTTTGCGCAAGCAGAAAAACGCGGAAGTCTTGCTGGGCGAAGCCGCGGACATTGACCCGCGCAAAAATCTGCTGACCTTAACCGACGGAGCGCGGTTCGAATACGACTCGCTGATTGTCTCGACCGGCTCGCAGACTTCCTACTACGGAAATGATTCCTGGCGGAAAAATGCGCCCAGCCTGAAAACAGTTGAGGAAGCGACCAATATCCGTCAGAAAATTCTGCTGGCGTTCGAGTGTGCGGAGCGCGCCGCGACCGAAGAAGAAGCCCGCGCCTGGCTTACATTTGTGATCGTTGGCGCTGGCGCGACGGGCCTGGAACTTGCGGGAGCGCTTGCTGAGATCGCCAACGAAACCCTCAGGCACGATTTCCGCCGCATCAATCCAACGGAAGCGCAAATTCTTCTGGTGGAAGGCGGCCCTCGTGTTCTGACCGCATTCCCGGATGATCTTGCGGAGAAAGCGGAGCGCCTTGTCTCGAAGCTTGGCGTGAAAGTTCTGAAGGGCGTGAAAGTCAGCAACGTGGACGCCGATGGGGTGACGTTCGAACACGGCGCCACCAGCGAAAGGCTGGCCGCAAAAACCGTGCTGTGGGCTGGCGGCGTCACCACCAACGAATTTGGCCGCACGCTGGCGAAACGTACTGAAGCGAAAACTGATCGTATCGGCCGCATTGCGGTGACGCCGCAACTCACAATCCCCAACTTTCGCGATATTTTTGTGGTCGGCGATCTCGCTCTGGCGAATGATAAAGATGGCAAGCCACTTCCAGGCGTGGCGCAGGTCGCGATGCAAGGCGGAGCGTACGCAGCCAAAGTGATTCGAGCTCGCGTCGAGAAAAAGCCCGAACCGCAGCCGTTCCACTACTTCAATAAAGGCGACATGGCTGTGATTGGACGCGCTGCAGCGGTGGCCAATATTTTTGGCTTACATCTTTCGGGGTTGGTCGCGTGGCTGGTCTGGCTTTTCATCCACCTTATCTACATTGTGGAATTTCAAAGCCGGATCATCGTTTTTATCCAATGGGGAATTCAATTTGTTACTTTCAGCCGCGGAGCGCGTCTGATTACAGGCGACACGAGAATGCCGCCGCCCGAACCATAGTAAACTATTTTCCGTGGAGAAATCGTGATCCCATCCTGCCCGGATACGTCTTTGTCGTCTTTCCTGATGCGCAATCTGAAACGCTGCTTCATTCTGACAATTTCTTTGCTGTCGGCGATGGCCTGTGCCGCACAAGACATCAGCCCTGACGCCTATTCCGGCCTGCGCTGGCGGTTTCTCGGCACGCATCGCGGCGGACGCATTACTGCCGTCGCGGGAATTCCAGGCCGGCCAAATCTTTATTACGCAGGAACGCCCAATGGCGGCGTCTGGAAAACCGATGACGCCGGCCGCACCTGGAAGCCAATTTTCGATGCGGTGCATGTAGCGTCCGTCGGCGCTCTCGCTGTCGCGCCGTCCAATCCAAACATTATCTACGTTGCGACTGGCGAGCAAAGCAGAGGCCGCGGCGTTTTCAAGTCCAGCGATGCTGGAGCGACCTGGACCAGCGCGGGACTTGTTGAGGAGCATTACATCAGTTCGATCATCATCGATCCGAAAAATCCTGACGTGCTGGTTGCGGGAGCATTTGGAAGCTCGGTTCCCAGCGAACCGCGCGGACTTTTCAAAACTACGGACGGCGGAAAAACGTGGACGAAAACTCTTAATGACGCAGAAGGCGCTTCGGGCGTAGCCGATATTGCGGCCGCTCCTGAAAATCCCCAGATCCTTTATGCGGCGCTCAATCCACCTCCAGGCGAACCTGGCGAGCGTGACTTAGCTGGCGAATCGCGCATTTATATTTCGGCGGACGAAGGAACGAGTTGGAAGCAATCGGGAACGGAAGGATTGCCTGCAAAGGGCCGCGGTCGAATCGGGCTGGCGGTGCTTCCCGGAACTTCCGGGCGCGGCGTACTCGCGATCATGAATCAAGGGCTGTACCGTTCGAATGACGGCGGCGCTACGTGGCAGCAAGCCACCAAGGATCCTCGCATTGAGGGCAGCTGGTATTTTAGCCGCGTGTTTGTGGACCCGAACCATCCGCAAGTTGTGTACGTGATGCAGACTTGCACATATCGTTCGAACGATGGCGGCAAAACATTTTTTGCGTTTCGCGGAGCGCCGAGCGGTGAAGACCACCACGTTTTGTGGGTTGCGCCCGATGGTTCGAACCGCATGATTCTAGGTACCGACCAGGGAGCCATCATCAGCGCGAATGGCGGAGAGACTTGGAGTTCGTGGTTCAATCAACCCACCGGCCAGCTCTATCACGTCACGACTGACAATACGTTTCCGTATCACGCTTACGCCGCGCAGCAGGACAGCGGCACGATCGTTGTGCCGAACCGCAGCGACTACGGCGAAATCACATACCGCGATTGGTTTTCCGCAGGCGGATTCGAAAGCGGCTACATCGCTCCCGATCCGCTGAATCCCAATATCGTGTATTCCATCGGCTGGTTTGGCACAGTGATGAGGCTCGATCGCACCACCGGGCAACTGGCGACAGTCTTTGTTCCGCCGGCGAATTATCACACGGTGTGGGAAACGCCAATCATTTACGCGCCGCATGATCCGCACACGTTGTATTACGGCTCACAATATTTGTTGAAGACTACGGACGGCGCGGTCAATTGGGAAGTCATCAGTCCGGACCTGACAGCGTCGGCGCAACATCCCGCCGAAGCTAAGAAGCCGGGCGCTGGCGGACATGCGCCCGATCCCGACGAAGAAGAGTTCAATGATCGTGATGTTAAAGATGGCGGTGACAAAGATGCCGCGCAGTTCCCTGGGAGCGGCGCGATTCACAGCATTGCGCCGTCGCCGGTGGAAGCGGGAATGATCTGGGTAGGCACTTCGAACGGATTGGTACAACTTTCGCGCGGCGGCGGCTGGCAGGATGTAACGCCGCCGGGTCTGCCAAAAGGAAGCGACATCCGGGTAGTCGAAGCGTCACCGCATGATGCTAATAGCGCGTATGTTGTGGTGCTTGTGCGGCGCGATCCGCACCCATATCTCTTTCGCACGCGCGACGCCGGCAAAACCTGGACCAAGATTGTGGCCGGACTTCCGGATGACTCGCCGGCGGAGGGTTTACGCGAAGACATCAAGAGAAAAGAGCTGCTGTTTGCCGGAACGGAAACAGCCGTGTGGGTTTCGTTCGACGACGGGGATCACTGGCAGTCGCTGCAACTCAATCTGCCCACGACCGACGTGACTGATTTCGCGGTGCACGGAAATGATCTGGTTGCCGCAACTTTTGGGCGCGGATTGTGGATCGTGGACGATATCTCGCCGCTACGCGAATTGAGCGCCAAGGATTTTGGTTCGCCAGCACATTTTTTCAAGCCGCAACGCGCAATGCGAGTACGTTGGGATAACAACAATGAGACCCCGCTGGTGCCCGAATTCCCCGCATCAGAAAATCCTCCTGACGGCGCGATTCTCTATTACTCGCTAAAAAATAACGTGAAGAGCGAAATGACGCTTGATGTGCTCGATGCGAAAGGGAATCGTATTCGGCATTATTCGAGCAAGGCCACGCCTTCGAAGTTGCCTGTTGGCAATGCACCGGATTATTGGTTTGCTCCCGCGGCGGTGCTCGATACCACGTCCGGCTTACATCGTTTTGTGTGGGATGTGCGCAGCGAAGATCCGCTGACCCTGACCTACGGATATTTCGGTGGGAAGCTCGATTACATCGAATACACTTTGCCGGATCACGCGGTACCCGGGCAGACCCCGCGCCAGCAGCCGCCAGGCGCGTTGGTGCCGCCAGGAGCCTACGAAGCGGTGCTCACAGTGGATGGCAGACAGTACCGGCAAAAATTGGAGGTGGTGCTCGACCCGCGCGTTCACGCTTCTCCTTCGGACTTGATCGAGCAGTGGAATCTTGCGCGCACGATCAGGTCGGCGATGGAGGCGAGCTACAACGCTTACAACGAATATTCCGCACTGCAGACGGCGATCGCGCTGCAGCAGACGGCATTAAAGGACAATCCCAGCGCGAAAGAAGTGCTTGACGCACTTACAAAATTGCGAAAAGCCGCCAGCGATACGGCCGAAGGGAACCGCGAGGCGCCCGGCATCGGTCCGATGAATCGCGACATCTCGCGCTATTTTGTGATGATTGAGTCGGCGGACATGCGGCCAGCGGCTTCGGCGCAAAAGGTTTCCCACGAAACATGCCTGGCATTGCAGAAACATCTGGCGACCTGGCGGCAGATCAATGAAGAAAATATTCCGGCCATCAACAAACAGCTACAGGATGTTCATCTTTCACCGCTACCGACGGCTGGACGAACGGCAAACCTGGCGTGCGAGTGAAATCGCCCCGTACCATCCGTATTCCCCGTAAGCAGTTGGTCAATACGAAGTACTATTCGGAGGTGGTACAGAGGTTCCCGTAGTACTTTTTTTCCGCGTACCTTCATCTTCCTGTTGTCGCGCTTACTCCGCGTCGTTTACAATTCGATTGCCCAAGCACTATCCCTTCAGGTGTTCTGTGACTACTATGGGTACAACTACGATTTATGAGCACATGTTCCGCTCCTTCGGGCTGAGAGAAAATCCATTTCACGTATCGCCGGACCCGCGTTTTTTATTTTCGGGGCCGTCGTACGAAGCCGCGCTCGCCGAACTGATGTTTGGCATTGAATCACATCGTGGATTGCTAGTGCTAACCGGCGAAGCGGGCACCGGAAAAACGACGCTGATGCGTCACTTCCTGCAATGGCTTAAAGACCGGCAATTTTCCAGTGCTTATATTTTCCATACGCACCTTGATCCGGTGGATTTGTTCGAATTTATCCTGCGTGATTTTGGTGTTCCGGTGGAATCCAGCAAGAAAAGCGATCTATTGGCGACGCTGCACCGTTGGCTGCACACGCGTCAGGCGGAAGGCGATTCGCCGGTGATCGTTATTGATGAGGCGCAGGCTTTGTCGCTGCGTACCATGAGCGAATTGAATTTGCTGCTGAATCTGGAAAATATTCGCGGCAAGCTGGTGCAGATCGTGCTTGCGGGCCAGCCGGAGCTGGAAGAAAAATTGCGGCGTCCGGAATCGCGTGCGCTGCGGCAACGGATTATGGTGCGCTGCAGGCTGCCGCTTTTGTCGCTGGAAGAAACACATGAATACATTGCGTCGCGGTTGATCGGCGCCGGAGGCTCCGGCTCGCAAACGTTCCCGACGGAAACAGTGCAAACCATCTATTCGTACGCGCGAGGCGTTCCGCGTCTCGTCAATCTGTTGTGCGAACAGGCGATGATCGGCGCGTATGCCGACCGCAGCACCATTGTCTCCTCGGCGAATGTTCGCAGAGTGGCGGCAGAATTCGATCTGGTCGGCGAACCATTTCGGTCCACTAGTCTGGACGTTAAGTTTACGCCGAAATTTTCCGCGGATGTTTTGTCAACTTCCGAGTCGATTACACATACAGACTCGCCGTCCGCTGCTGACGTTCCCGCGACTCCGGAAATCCCCGCAATCGAGAAAACGATGGCTGCCGCCGCAGCGGAAGCCGCTGCTCCGGTTGCGCAGGCGAGCCATTCCGCTCCCATTGCGGAGTCCATCCCAGTGCAGCCCGTCCCTGATTCTGTTGTGCTGTCCGAGGACAAAACGCCGGCTCAATCGGCGCTCGAAACTCCAGAACTCGAAACGGTGGTCGCGGCTATGCGAAGCGAGCCCGCGCCGCCCGCGCTTGCAGAAGATCCCGCGCCTCCGTCACAGGAGGAACATGCGCTACATATTGTTCCGCCGCGCGATAAGGATAAGAGTCAGCGCTCGCGCGAGTATACGTGGCGCAAACATCGTGCCGAAAGCGCGTTTGCAGTTTACTGGCGAGACGTGGCCGTATCCTTCGTACGTGATTGGCGGGCTTTCTTCGCATCTTTTGCGCCGCAAGTCAGCGCGTTTGCCGGAAATGTTCCGCACAGCGCGGACTCGCTACGCCGGAAGGTGATCGAGCCATTGCGTGCGTGGTTGCGCACACCGATAAATCCCAATCGTCAGCGCGACGCCGATTCGACTCCGCCCCGCTCACGCGTGGACAAGTCCTGACGCTGAGGCCCCCGAAATTCGAGCAAATTACAGCTAGGGGCGAAGTTCTGAGACGGAGGGCGTGAAAAATCGCGCGGCTAAAAGCCTTTCGGCCTTTCCAGCGCCACTCCAAAGCTTTTCTCTAAAGCTAACCCAGCCTCCGCCAGTGTTCCTTCTTCGAATAATTTTCCGATGAGCGTCACTCCATGCGGCACGCGCCGCGCCGGAGAAAATCTTGGCAATGGATTGGCCGGATCAGGCGCCCAGTCGCTGCGTGCTTCATTTACTTCGACGAAACCCGCGCGTAGCGTCAGCGATGGATGCCCGGTAAAATTGCTAATCGTGAGCATTTCATCGCGCAGGGATGGCACAAGCAGCAAATCCACACCGGAAAAAAGTCGCGCCATTTCCAGCGCCACTTTCCTGCGCATGCGATCCGCTTGCACGAAATCCACGGCCGACAAAAATCGCGCTTGCCGGAACAAATTTGGCCACGAATCGTAGGTCTGCATTTTCAATTGATCTACGCCGTGGCTCAAAGTTAATTCCTCAAACGCAGCGGCGCCTTCCGCGAACAAGATCAATTGCAGCGAATCGTAGGGCCAATTGGGCAAAGATACCTCCACCGGAATCATTCCCACTTTCTTCACCGTTTCGAGTGCAGCACGGTCCACGTCCGTCGCGGGTTTTTCTTTCATCCAGGCAGGGAAGTAGCCGACGCGCAAATTCTTCACGCTGCGGCTGGCGTCGAAATCCAATTGGCTCGGTATGCTGTTCACGTCTTCCGCGTCTGGCCCGGAAATCGCCTGCAGCACCAGCAACGCGTCTTCGACCCCGCGCGTCATGGGGCCAAGTTTGTCCAGTGACCAGCACAGCGTCATCGCGCCGCTGCGCGGCACGCGTCCGTACGTGGGCCGCAAGCCGGTCACGCCGCAACGCATGCTCGGTGACACGATGCTCCCGCCAGTTTCGCTGCCAATCGAAAATCCAACCAGGCCGGCGGCGGTCGCCGCTCCCGGCCCGGCGCTCGATCCCGACGCGCCTTCTTCCAGCAGCCACGGATTCATGGTCTGTCCGCCGAACCAGATGTCGTTCAGCGCCAACGCGCCGAGGCTGAGCTTCGCGACCAGCACCGCGCCTGCTTCGTTTAATTTTCGTACCACTGCGGCATCTTCTTTCGGCACGCGATTTCGAAATGGCTCAGCGCCGTAGGTCGTTGCGATTCCTGCCGTATCCAGCAAATCCTTCCCGCCCCAGGGAATTCCGTGTAGCGGCCCACGATATTTCCCGGCCGCGATTTCCGCGTCGGCTGTTTTTGCTTGTGCCATTGCGTGCTCGCGCGTCAGCGTAATCACGCAACGCAGAGTCGGATTGAATTGCTCAAGTCGCTGCAAATAAACATTTGTCAGCCGTTCTGACGTGATTTGTCTCGATTCAATCCATCGAGAAAGTTGCGTCACCGTCGAAAAGGCGATGTCCGCGTCATTCGAAGGCAGCAGGCCAACTGCAAAACTGCTTCTTACGACCCGATTGCGGTCCGGCCCGGCCTTTGTTCCCGGCAGCACCGGGTCCCACCGCGACCACGGCGCCAGCCCAGTTTGCAATTCCATCTTTCGCGGTCCCACACGGCATTCGTACAGAGGCGCCATGTTTACGCGCCAGGTTTTTGCCGCCTGCGCGACGTCAGCGCTCTTCAGCTCCACCTGCACCAGCTTTTCCGCCTGTACAAAGGTTTCCGCCGAAACTTCCGGGCCGACGGGTTTCGCCGTTCCAAACGCGGGCGGCATACCGGCCGGTTGTTGTGACGGTACCTGCGCGGGATTGTGTAGCGCGATTGGTGCCGCAATGCCGCTTTCCGTTGCGCTTGCTATTCCTTCAGCGCTAACTGCCGCTCCAAGTAGACCTATTCCCGATGTCGCCAGAAATTCCCGCCGCGTTTTCACTTTTGCTCCTCCGGTCAATTAGTGTACGCGCATCCGGTCTTTTCTTGGGGGAAGCCGTGTAATGCAAACGATCTTCAATGCATCGAATAATGGCCGCGTCAGAGTACTTTGTCCGGCAGAGGGCATCCCCATGTAAAAGGGGAGCATCTCATTTGCGTTACATGTCGATTGACAAATGCCACGGCTGTTGCGCCATTGACAGCAGCAACCGCATCGAACTATCGGGACTACATTGGCCTGCACCGGATGACACTGATCAAGCCAGACTAAAATGTTGTAAGAAATTGTGAGAAGTTTGTGCGAGCGAAATGACCCGAAATTGACATTTTCGCGGTCATCGCGGCAATAAAATTATCTCTAGCGCGAAGGCGCCGGAACCGAACACATCGAAAGGCGAGCGAGTGATCGCGTCACAAGAGAGTACGGACGTATTTGTCGTCGGCGGCGGCCCGGCCGGGCTGGCCGCCGCCATAGCCGCTCGGCAAAAGGGTCTTAGCGTCATCGTCGCGGATGGCTCCGTTCCCCCAATCGACAAATCCTGCGGAGAAGGCATGATGCCGGAGACCTTAGCCGTGCTGGAGTCTCTAGGCGTGAAGTTCGACCGCGGCACCGGGCAAAGCTTTCGCGGCATCACTTTTATTCAAAATGGCGTGCAAGTTTCCGCGGATTTTCCGCGCGGGCAGGGAATTGGTTTGCGCCGGCCAGTGCTGCATGAACGTCTGGTCGCCAGTGCGGAAGAATGTGGCGTGCAGTTTCTCTGGAAGACGACGGTCACCGGCATTATTTCCGGTATTGGCGCCGGTAGCGTACAGCTTCCAGAGCGAAATATACGTGCCACATGGATCGTTGGCGCGGATGGACAAGGCTCGCGCGTTCGCCGTTGGGTCGGCTTGGAATCTGCGCGTCGCGTCCGGCAACGCTATGCGAGCCGCCGCCATTTCCGCGTCAAGCCCTGGTCGAGCCGCATGGAAATCCATTGGGTTGGCAAAACTCAGGCATACGTGACTCCGATCGGCGAGGAGGAAGTTTGCGTGGTTGTGATGGCGGAGACAGCCGCGCCCGGATTGTTTAAAACAGAGCTCCACGAAATGCCTGCACTTCGAGAAAAACTTGCCGGCGCGTCGCTGAGCAGCAGGGAACGAGGCGCTGTCACCGCCATGCGGACGCTGCGCCACGTACAAAAAAATAACGTTGCATTGCTCGGTGACGCTTCGGGCGGCGTGGATGCCATCACCGGCGACGGGCTGCGTTTGGCGTTCCGGCAGGCGCTTGCGCTGGCCGATGCCATGGCGGCAAATGACCTGACGCAATACCAGCGCGCTCATCGCAAACTTGCGCGCCGTCCGATGCTCATGGGCAACCTGATGCTTTGGCTTGGCCGCAATCCGCGTATTCGCGCACGGGTGCTTCGCGCGATGCATGACAATCCAGAGCTCTTTGCGCGATTGCTGGCGACGCACGCAGCAGATGGAAATTCGGCGCAACTCTTGGCCACCGGAACGCAGCTTGGTTTGCGGCTCCTCGCCAGTTGAAAAATAGTTGAGAAATAGCCGAAGAACATTTATGACTAGCTCAAAAGGACTCACGTTGGGGGCGGCAGTTCTGCTGACCATCGGCCTTGCAATTTTTCTTTCCGCAGCCGTCGCGCCGCCGCGCGTTCAACCCACACCTCCTTCCACATCGGAAGTCGCACTAACCCTCGACCCGACGCAATCCAAAGTTCACTATACGGTTGAGACCACTCTACACACCGTCCACGGCAGGTTTAATCTGAAGAGCGGATCCATCCATTTTGATCCAGCCACGGGGAAAGCCGGCGGCGAAATCGTGGTATTCGCCAACAGCGGCGAGAGTGGAAACGATTCGCGCGACAAGCGCATGCACAAAGAAATTTTAGAAGCCGCAAAATATCCCGAAGTGGTTTTTCACCCCACGCAAGTTGAAGGAAATGTCGCTTCGTCCGGTCCATCGGACGTAAAACTTCACGGCATCTTCTCCATTCACGGATCGGATCACGAATTGACAGCAATGGTTCATGCGGAATTAGCGGGAGATCATTGGACGGGAACCGGTAAATTCGAAATTCCCTACGTAACCTGGGGAATCAAGGATCCCAGCAATTTTTTCTTGAAGGTAAAGCACGTTGTCAACGTGGAATTGGCAATGTCCGGAACAGCGAAACCCACGGAAACTGCTCCGTAAACTTTAACGGACGATCACTTCGCTTGGCCTGGACGGCAGACTGAACTTCGTGCCTCGTTCCTGATTCGCTTGCAGCGTCGCGGCCAGATTCAACTCAGCAACCGGAATCTTTCGGGTCCAGGAGCCGGTGCTCCAATAATCTGTCTTGATGCTGATAGTCGTGCCAACAATCGTGTATTTCGCCACTTCTTCCTGATGCCCGTCGCGAAACACGAGCACTGCGGGCGGAAGCTCGCTGGGCGCCTTTGTTCGAACGGAAGCAACAGCTGCTTTGGCCCGCGCTGCTCCCGAGGACGGCTCACCGGATTCTTCAGCAAGCGCCATCGGTCCATGGCTTGTAAGTTGTACCCAATGGTCCCCGCGCAATTCCATCACCAGGGATTCGGGAGCCGTTGGCGCGTTTGTCGGCGATGCCGGCGCGGTGGCCTGTAAGCGGAACGGCGGCGGAGGCGCCTCGCCGGTTTCGTCCTGAGAATCGTAATCAGGGTAGTAATCTGAATCGTAGTAAGAATCGTAGTAAGGATAATAGTTTGGCGCGAATCCCGAACCGACAAAAGCCCGTCGTCCGTGGCGCATTCGGCGAAAAGGACGTCCCACTGCGCGGCCCCGAGAAACATGAGCCGCACCGGGCCCCGCGAAAGAGAATCCACGCCCGCCATGACCCTGACCTCGCGCCGGCAATGCAAACAACGTCATCCCCACCAAGCCGAGCGACAACGCAGACAGCGCAATTGTCCGGTACCTCATGGCCTCATCGCCTCCGCTTTAGATACTCTACCGCGTCACTTCTTGCAAAACTGCGCACCCTCCCAAGCTAGTCCCAAGCGCCGCCGCAGTCAAGCATTGGTCCAGTAGTTGGTCCAGTAGTTCGTTCTGTTCTTCTGGCGCGGTTACGGGAATCATTGGGTTCGCGGCTTGCGAGGAATGGAAAGCCGTACGGGGTTTCTAGTAGTATGATTCCGAAATAACATATCAATCGTCAGACGACGGAGAGCGTCTCAAGTTTGTACTTCCAGCGGAACACCACGGGCGTCTCATTGACCTCTTTCATATAGAGTTCAATCCGCATCTTTAGTTCGTCCGA
>WNFR01007469.1_pt1 | contig 17571 bp, 21 predicted proteins | sample 5400221 | NCBI WGS metagenome assembly WNFR01 (sample SAMN13153357, study PRJNA577476) | soil metagenome | isolation source: 40 cm soil under Madrone tree | place: USA:California | collected 2016-06-14
AAAAGAAAGACGGCGCGCGTACCTGGTGCTGCTTGGAGAAAGAGAAAATCCCGTACTGCGCACCACGAACAATCACCACTCAGACTATTTGCACGAATTATGAAGCAAGCAATATCAGTAAAGGTTCGGGAGTAGGATGGCGTACGGATGCATACATGCATGGTGCCGTAGTGTATTCCAGTCCACGTTGAAGACCGCGTGATCGTACATATGCATGAGGTCGTGCACGAGGGTATGTTCATGTGCTTGAAGTTCCCCGATGAAGCACGACTGCGCGAGCATCAGGAGAGAAACCTACCTGAATGGGTGAGGTCGCATGGAAAGCAAGGGAAATGAGCTGGTGTGACGTCTGAGCCAACACGCTTGAGATGCTTGAGCCCCCGTGTGAGCAAACGTAAATAGAGAAACAGAACAGACGGGATACTTGCTTTATAGTTCAAGACACCTTCTTCCATCGTTCGCAGTTACGACGGTTTGGGAATTGATTGTCGAGTTGTGACTTCGGTCGTCGTGGCTGGAAATCGCGTCACGTGTTTGTGTCGACAGACGCGAACAGGGAAGTCCCGCGTGGGATGGGGACCTCTGATGATTGGCTCCGTCCGTACAGTTATAGTTTGTGTTGTTCCCATAAGCGAAGCAGCTGTGTATCCAATGGGAAAATTTTGTGTGTCGGTGGGATACGGAAGCGACCGTCCCAGAGTCAGCCTTGTATGGGCGTGGGCGACCAGGGCCCGTCACCATCTCGCTCTGAACGACCAACTGAGCATCCCGAACCGTATGACAACTTCCCACTCCACTGCAACATGGCAGCCCCTCCTGACACCTCATCTCACATCGTCGTCGACCACGACCCCCGATTTCTCCTGCCAGCAGCACGCGCCGCACAGCGTCCGCACCTGGACATCCCAGGGCCCCGACGAGCAACATTTGCCGCAGCCGCAGCCGCAGCCGCAGCGCCGGAGGGGCAGCCGTCCTCCCATGCGCCATCCGAGTCGTACCTCGTCGTGTCCGGCGGGACGGGCTGCAACGCGATCTGCGCTGCGTTCGCACGTGCGTCATACGTTCTCCCGGTATCTGACGACGGCGGCTCGTCAAGCGAGATCATCCGCGTCCTGGGCGGCCCATCGATAGGTATCGTGCCTTTCCCCTCCTCCTCCCCTCAGCTGCACCCGACCAGCATCTCCCGTCGCCCCGCGGCGCGCTCTGCCCAGGTGACATCCGCTCGCGCCTCGTCAGGCTGATACCCCCGGCCCCGCACGGCACACCCTTGGATGCCCTGAGAACGCTGTTGGCGCACCGCCTGCCTGCTGGTATCGGTGCAGAGCGTGCGGCGCGTGATGAGTGGCGCTCCATAGTCGAAGGGAGGAGCAGCCTCTGGGCGGGCATACCAGAAGATCGCAAGGAGACTATACGAGGTACGTGCGAGCACAGTCGGCTCCCTTTCGTGTGCCGACTCCATCAAACTATCGCAGGTTTTCTGGTATACTTCGAAGGAGAGATTTTGCGGCGCGCGCATAAGAACTTTTCGTTTGTGAACGGGAGGTAGGTTCGTGGCGTGCTAGTAACACCAGTTGGGCTCACGCGTTGCCATCATACAGTATTGGAAACTTTCTGCTGGCAGCTGCTCAATCTTTCTTCCGCTCTCTCCCATCTGCCATCTTCCTTTTCTCGTCTATCACCAACAGCCAGGTTTGGCACCTGTCCTATCTCTACCTTCCCAACTGTATCTAGAAGACATCACAGGCAACCATTATACCGGTCATCGCGACGAACCATACGGTCACCATTGCAACTGAACTAGTAAGGCCTAGCCATCCGTCGCATATAGCTGCTCGAATTCACCTCTACTATAGGCGGACGATACACACCTCGTCGGGCAATGCGAGATTTCGCATCCCGTTGCGCGGCCCCCATCCGTCGAGGACGAAGACATGACTTTCGATGCTATCTCGCCGACGATGAGCGCTCAAACCCAGAACGTTCTCTTCGACGCGATGTCCAAAGATTCGTACGAAAAGCTTCGCGCACCCATCCGTCGTACGCACCCTCTCCCTCATCCGTGTTCTCGTCCATACACATCAACGCAGGACTTTATTATATCAACACGTATGGGCACGAGATCCATCCTACACCTACGCCGGAATACGTCTCGGGGCTGGGATCGAACGAGGTTCTCGTATATTCTTGCGGGTCTCTGTGGACAAGGTAAAGTCGCACAATCTCTTCATCCGAGACGTCTGAGCCTCGAGGCAATCGCAGCATCCTCCCCTGTCTCGCGCTGCGCGGCGTCGCCTCGGCCATCGCGGATTCTAGCTCTTTACGCGCGAAGGTCCTTTTCCGTGAGCGCGCCTCGTCCGTGATCCCACAAGATGCGTCTGACGGCCCGCAGTGAATTCCAAAAACGACCGCGAAACCGAGGGCTACACTGGGGTCGACTACATCCTGTCAGCGAGCCCATCGCCATCCTTACGTCACTCGTGCCGCGCGCGCTGACGGAGAGAGCTCGTGATTTGGTTGATTTAGGGCCATCGCGCGCACGCTCAACGCGCGCTACCAGACTACGGAGCCGTATGGCCTCGCAGCCGGAAACGCGGCGACGACGTACCCGGTCTCCGCGTTCGTCACGCACCTCGTGCATCTTCGAGGCGGCGCGGTGCCCGTCGACGTGGCCCGCGTGTCGGTGCGTCTGCAGTAGCTTGTGTGTCTCGCTCCGGGCTCGTGGGCTGATTGCGTGATGATGATAGGAACTGGGCGTCACATGTGTCGAGGTGGAGAGCGAGGCGGTGGCGGACGGGATGCCACTGTACGATGCGGCTTGTGCGAAAAGGGCGCTTGAGCGAGTATAGTAATAATGTATCCACAATTAGAGGATTGGAGGTAGTAAATGATGTCATTGAGGTCATTGAGCTCCTCAGACCGCGTCATGCTCTAACACAGACAATATAAATAAAAAGCTCGATATTAGTGTAAGGATCAACAAAAGAAATGTTCCAGTTCCAACGTACACTCTCAGTTACTAGCCGCCGCGCATACGCCGCACGTCGGGCTTCGCTTCCCACAATTCAACAACTACATGCGTCTCCCGCCGCACGCAAAACCGCAACGGAGAAAGTGGCAGAAGTAGCCGACAAGGTGCGGCAGCTCGCTATTCCTCTGCACAGACGAACACGACGAACCCTGACGTGGCCGTGCATGCTGTGCGAAAGGTAAACAAGTCCGTCGGGCGGGGACTGGCATCTGCCCTCGAGTCGGGGGAGCAAGCGGCCGAGAAGACGCTCGGTAAGCGTGAACCTATGCGCGACGCGCTTGCTGATGCGACCGCCCAGATGGCGCAAGGTCGACCGCAGAGAAGGCGGCGTCGGTGCGTCCTTCGTGCGTGATTTCGCGCTATGCTGCTGACGGCGGGCGTCTGCGGAAAAGGCAACGAAGGTGCGCGCGCATGCTTTTGCCGCGAACGAGAACGTAAGGCTTAAAATGCGAGGATCATAGACGGCGTCCGAAACGACGAAAAAAAAGGCGGGCGAACAGCAGCGTGACGAGAAAGAGCGTGACGAGAAACGCTGATCGCGGCCGAGGGACAAGGCCGATCCGCTTGGAGGTTGATACGTTCGTTCGTATTGATATTGATATTGATACGTTGATGCTGTGGTAAAATGACGATAAAATCAGATTGTTCCGATTGACTAGAATTTGACTATCTCGCAATAAGTACGTGCCAGCCTTGATGCCGACGAACTATATTGGGCACATGAAGCGGAAGTAAAGTGGGTTGACCCGGGTCGAAGCTGAGGCCGGTGTACATCTGACTGTAACGTAATCATTGGAATAAGCATACAATATGTCCTCATCACGTCCATCACCACGAGTCGAGTTACTGTAATTGGAGGCGCCAATGTGCGGGCCACCTTCAAGTACAATCCTCCAACGTGCGGGTCACCCTCAAGTACAATCCGTCTACTGGCTCTTACATTATACCTCGTACGATGAACCGAGGATCCTGGGACGCCCCATTGAACATGATCCGCCTGTCATAAACAATAGTCCAAAAAAAATGAAAAAAAAACCTGTGCGCGCCAACGTGACAACCTGCTTGACATGCTCGTACCTGAGGCAGTATAAATATCGGTTATACCCTTTTTTTCTCGTTGGTTTTTCTTCTGCCCGAATCCTTACCGTCCCCATACCACCACTCCTCTCGCCCGCCATGTTCTCCTTCAAACTCAAATCCCGATTTTCACCCTTCGCCAAGGTACGAAACTCTTCTTTCCCGCCTACGCGAAACAGTTCTGCTCACATGTCCATCCCCAAGAGGACGAGACACTCAGTTGACCCCGCCGCCGACTCGTCAATACCCTCGGACAACTCTAGCATTCACACAGCAAAGACATTAGTGTCGCTACAAGTAAGCACAGCTCCTCGTGAAACATGGCGGAACTGATGCGGTGCGGGTTTTTTGTAGCCGCATCATTACGTCAGCGCTAAGGTCAGTTCATTTCTCTGTTTGGGGTAACCCACATACCAACAATTGCGCCTTTCTTTCTTTTCTTCAGGCGTCGTTCCCAAAGGAAGAATACGCAGAGATGCTAGACGATGACAATATGGCGTGGGGACCACCCAAGTCGCGCCGAACACGAAAACACTAAGACCGTGCCCGACAGATACTGAAACGACTCTTGCGTGCGTGAATGCATTGTTTACTTGGCACTCCAGTTCTTAGCAATCTCTTTCCCTCCAGGGTGCGCCATGTACTGTAAGACATGACATGAATGACATGACTGTAACTGGGAGATACCTATCGTGAAACCTCGCTGTAATGTTTGAACACCGTCACTTTTACCATGAGAAAAAATACACATTTTTGATCTCCAACGTTGGAACTCGACTTGCCATGTATCCTTGTCAAGTCAAGACTATGCGGCCTCAGTAAGACGACGTGGGAATGGCACGCGTCCGCCACAGACTGGGAATTTAGTTGCTTGACTTGCATGATGTGGGTATAGAGAGACTGGGAAAGCCACGTTGAGTCGGCGTGGCTGATGGCATCGTGATGTTCCTCCACCTCTGAAACATGTCTATATACATATAACCAAGTACGGGAGATCCAACTAAGCGGAAGTGATCAGTGGCGCACGCTTTATCCATTCGCCCTTCTCCAGCTCCTGAACCACAAACACCGCGAAGCCCTGGCGCGACAGCGTGTACGCGGCGCCCGCCCCGCCGTCCCCAATATACCCAGCCCTGACCTCCCTGCACTTCTCGTTCTTCAGCACCGGCACGCGCACGATCGTCCAGTCGACGTCCTCGCTCGCGCGTATGACCTCGCCGACCGCGACGATATCGCGGTACGCGGAGCCCGCGCCGAGCCAGACGGCCGCGACCATCGCGGCGTACGCGAAGCTCCACCGGTCCTGCGCGTCCTTGATGCTCGCCGTCCCGAGCGCAATCAGCCGCCGCACCCCCGCGCCCCGCATCGCCTCGAGCACCGCCCCGTAGCCCCGCGCGATCGGCGTGCCCCCAGGGTTCCCCACCGCCGGCCCCAGCGCGCTCAGCACGGCGTGCGCCCCCGCGAGCGCAGACGCCAGCAACGCCCCGTCCGTGAGCTCGCCGCGCACGATGCGGATCTCGGGGTGCTTGCTCAGGTGCGCGGGCAGCTTTTGTGGGCTCCGCGCGTACACGACGATGCTGTGTTTCGCGGCGAGCGCTTCTTCGATTAGGAGGATCCCGCATGGGCCCGTGCCACCGAGTATGACGACGTGCATGGTGGTGGTGTGGTGTGGTGTTGTATGGTGGTGGTGGTATTAAGTGGTGGTGGTGGTGGTGTTAAGGAGTGGTCTCATTTCAAATCTGTCATACACATGCTGCACGACGTGCCCCTTACTCATGTGATCAAAACGCGTCGCGCGCACGACGTTGAGTCCTGCCAGTGCCCATGTAATACACGAGGTACACCAAGTTTGAAATGTATCAAGTGATCCTGCTAGCGGCCCTCTCTCTTGGCATCACATCGCGAATATGCGAAGTTCCGAGTAGATCCGGCGGACGGAGTGCAGGTGCAGGTGGGCGACTGCTCACAGAGATAGTGGCCTCTCCGAACACAGTTAGACCACATCTCTGCATGTTCACGTGATTGGTGGTCGCTTACTCGGACGGATCCAGTTAGTCTTGCAAGTAGATAAACGATTCCATTTCTGTCCGGCCGGGGTACAGGTGTGGCACCCCTCCAGTAAGAAAACCATGAAACCAAGATGGCAGGGAGTCTTCTCTTCACCAACCACTACAACCACTCGGAAACGGTCTTCGGCGGCGAATGGGACCCAAACTCTCGTGGCTAAAGAAACATCCACTTCACCGCTTGCGAGGCGGACTCACATCAACGGGCCAACCTCCCGGCTACGAGCGAACGCATTTCTGTACAACTTCTCAAAAAGTGATGGTCTCTTTGTAGGATGGCTCACAGTCTGAAACACTCTCGATTTCTCTCGGATTCGACATCCCGATGATCGACAAGCCATATACCATCCCTTTCAGAGAGAGGCGCCAAGTCAGAAAGTCTATGTGGAAAGAGATAAGGGTGGGCGCATTGTATGCGAGACATCATCAGCTTGCGCAACGTGTCTACGGTCTACGGCTAGATGGCGCGACAAACGCGGAGAGCTGAAAATGTGCGTGAGTAACAGAGGGTTGCGTCAAGAATCGATTACGCACCACTTAGAGGCCAAAGTCCCCGTGCTTCAAGAGTTTCTCCCATTCAAACTCGCCTGGTCTCTCATGGAAATCGGCCAACAGCTTCTCCCTCTCCTCGCTCGATCCCCACAGGTAAAATCGCTGCAGACCATGGGCGAGGGGCTGCGCGTCTTGTTGGCCCAGCAGGTAGTCCCCCGCAGAGGATTCCTTCGCCGCAGAGGGTGTAATTTCGCCACGCAAAAGGACGAGACCGTGCGTATGCGCGAGGTCGGGATAGAGCGTCAGCACCAGGTAAGGAGTCGCGAAGGTCTGACGGAGCTTGTACTCGACCAACGGGGTAAAAATTGCCGTCGACGAGCGGGGGTTCTGACCTTCGGCTCCCCGCAGCTGTGCTTTTGGGGAGAAGAAGAGGTCGGCGGCGGAAGCGGATGGCGGAGGCGGGGCCTCGTAGAAATCCCACTGTAGCACGTAAAATTCATAAGCCGTCTTCGGCTCCTCGTTGTCCGTCGCGTCTGCGGCGCTCGTCCCTCGCGGTAGGGGGATGACGAAGCGCGGGAAACGCTGTGCGACGCCAAGCATCGAGTCGTATGCATCGCGCGGAAGGGACGCGCAGACGAAACCACGGCCCGTGCCTCCAGACCGCGAGGCGTGGAACGCCGTCCACAGGGCGGAGACTTGTTCGGCGGTATGGGGCGTCGCCAGTAGGCGCTCCAAGTTGAGGATGTTGGATAATGGCTGACGGTGCGGCAAGGGTTTAGTGACGGTCAGCAGCACAAAGGAAGGGGGACGGACCTTGACTGGAGAGCTGTCCTTGCGTACAGATGCGTGGTGGGGACGTGCTGTAGACCCGGGTTGTACGTGTTGGTCTTGCTTCGGTGGTTGTTCCGCTGCGCGAGCCTGTGCCTCGGCTTGTAATGCCCGTTGTCGTGCTTGCTCGCACTCCTGTTCTCGTAAACGCGCTCGCAATTCCTCTACGCTGGTGCCGTGTCTTTCAAAATAAGTGGTCGCGTTGAGAAAGCGCGCGTGATTCACGAATGAAAACTTACTTTTGGGCAACCTTGCCGAGCTTTTCAGAGTACTTGGCCGCGTATTCTGTAAGTCCTCTCCTACATGTTCGTTCTGTAAGGCGTGATACACGCGACGAGAAAGGTTTGAGGGATCGTAGCATAGCGGTGCCAGGTCAGAGCCAGTGTAGATAAGATAAGATATAAGATGAAGGACGAATCCCAATTGTGGTGATGGAGACTTTGACTGATCTTTGACAATTTGACTACCAGTGGACGATGACCGATATCGCAACTCTTCTCACATTTCCTTCGATATCCAACGGATTCACCGCTCTTCGACCCTCTATCGATGATAGTCGTGTTACTTTGCCTATTTCTCAGCTACACAAAGTCCCTCGTCTAGAAGCCGACTCTGACTCTGGCTCTGCATCTCGGTTGAGAGCCGTTGCTAATCGAGCATCTCCTGTGACAGTTACGAGGGGTCCAGTAAAGGTCAGCATATCTGGTGATCTTCGTAAGTGCCAACGTCTCTCAGCCCATTGTTGTTTTAATTAACACACCTTCTAGCGCCGCCGCCTACCCAACGCCAGATCGACGACTCAGTTGCACTCCTACGACACTGCGTGCGTATCATTCTCACTCGCGACACGCCAGGCGCTCTCCCAGTCACGTATGAACGCATCTTCGCCCTTTGTCGAGACGCCGTTGTCCTTCACAACAGGGGCGAAATACTTGCAAATATCGTGAAGATTGAGCTGGAGAAAACTGTAGCACACCTCGAGCGTGCATTCTCAGACGACATTTCAGAGGGCGTCGAATTCGCATCGACATTCGCTGAGGGGGTGTCGTGGTTCGAGAAACAAGTCGGATTGTTGGAGGATGTAATGACTTACCTTGACCGAGGATATTTGGTGCAAATGAGAGATTCCCAGGGGATACGGTTCGCGCGGCGATTTCTCCCATTTCATTCTCTGACCTGTCTGTACCAGGGAACAGGCGAACGACCTGATACTATCAAAGATTTTTAGCCACCGGCGCCTCCACAAGCGACTGAGTCAGGTTGTCGACGAATGGCTCATGTGGGAATGGCAATACAGGTCCGTCATCATCCTATTCATCAATAACCCTCTGACGGAGTCTAGTGTCGAGCACGCCGCACGACCATACATTCAAACACTCATCCGTCATCTTCGCATCCACGCTCAGTACAACGCCCATTTCGAGTCACCATATGTGCACCGACTTTGCGAGTACTACACTGAGCAGGCAAAGAAGAGGTCAAGCCCGTTAGACGATCCCCTAACATTTCTCGACTATTGCGCTACCAAGACGAACGAGGAGGTTTCTCGAGCACGGGCCAATTTACCCGAATCAAGTTGGAACGCCGTGGAAGCGACGACAGAAAGGTCCCTTTTACTTGATCACCTAGACTGGCTGGCGAAAGGAGGTGGGCAAGTGTCCCCCTGCCCTTTGAACCACTCTCAGAATACCCCCTCCACCCCTCTCCCCCCCTTTAGTTATCGGGCGCCTCATCGAGAGAAACGACGGCGAGAAGCTCAAGACCCTCAACGGTTTGTTTGACCGCGTCGGCGGACACGCTAACCTCGTCGCAGCTTTCAAATCATTCGTGACTGTAGGTTACTCGCGCTCATTCTGCCAACGGCGTCGACTTCAGATTTCTGAATTCTAGCTCAAAGTCTCTGACATCGTCAGCGACGTGGATAGGGACGAAGAGATGGTCGAGCGGCTCGTCGCATTCAATTGCAGCGCCTCGGCGGTCCTCACGCTCTCCGTGTCATCTCGGGATATGACCAAAGATTTCGAGTATGCCCTGCACGATGCCTTCGCCGTTGGCTTCAAGAAGCGTCACAACAAGCCTGCCGAGATGATCGCGCGCCACATCGACAAGCTCATGCGCAAGGGACAGAATTCTGCCGCCGCGGAGGCGTTCAACGAACAGCTCGACGCCTCCCTCGCCTTGTACCGTTTCACGGCGGACAAGGACGTCTTCCGCGCTTTCTATCACCGCGCACTCGCAAAGCGGCTCCTGCTCGGGCGGAGTGCGAGCGACGACGCTGAAAAGGCGATGCTGAAAAAACTCAAAGAGGGTGCGTATCCTAGCACATGTGCCCTTTTTTGCGACCTGAACGAGCGCGAAGACTACGACCCCGAGTTCGGCATGGGCGACCACATGTTCCGGGACCTCGCGTTATCGCGCGACTCGATGGCGGAATACCACAAGCGTCTCGGACCTGAACGCGCGGCGGAGCAGATGCTCACCACAATAGTCCTACAGCAGAGTTTCTGGCCGTTCTCTTCGCGCGCAGCGCAAGATGCCATCGTCCCGACCTCTGTATGCCTTCTTCTACTTGTGCCTCTGACGTACGTTTTCCCCTCACCCATGCCAACAGATGCAGGCAGAGCTCGACGCTTTCGCGGCATTTTATAATGAGAAGCACCAGGGTCACAAGATCGAGTGGGATCATGCTCTCGGTACGGTCAACCTACGGGCGCGCTTCCCGATGGGGCAGAAGGAACTTTCGGTGTCACTGTTCCAGGCCATCGTGCTATTACTCTTCAACGACACGAAGGAGGTTTCTTTCGTTGATGTCAAGCTGCACTCGGGCATTGGTGAGTTGCGCTCTGCACCCGCAACAAAAACTTCTAAATGCTCTCCTTCGATCTCAGAGGACGCGGAATTGCGGCGCACACTCCAGAGCCTGGCGTGCGGAAAGAAAAGGGTGCTCAAGAAACACCCTGCTGGAAAAGACGTGAACGACGAAGATGTATTCGTGTTCAACGACGCGTTTGAGGACCCTCGCGCCAAGATACACATCAACTCTATCCAAGTTAAGGAGACAGTATGTCTCTCTCTCCATTTTTTCTTTCGCCTTTCTCGCGATTTCTCTACTGAATTGTCTATCCCACAGGTGGAGGAGTCGCACCGCACGCAATGCGCGGTCGAGGGTGACCGGAAGCACTACCTTGACGCCGCGATTGTGCGTGTCATGAAGGCGCGTAAGCAGCTCACGTACGAGCAGATCAAAACCGAGACAATTGAGGCCGTACGGCGCCACTTCATTCCCGACGTCCTGAACATCAAACAACGCATCGACGGGCTAGTAGAGCAGGAATATCTCCGTCGGGATGACGAGGACCGGAATATGTTCTTCTACATCGCATGAGGCCAATGAACTAGATAGCCTTGCGTGCACTACCACAGGGCTGGGCTACCTTCCCAAGATCATTAGGTTTGATAGTGACTGTGCACCTTTCCAAACGAGGCGGAGTGCATCAAGCAATGTGTCTTGTCTTGACACTATCAGAGTGCGGCCGATGTCTCACAGGAAATCTAATGCTTGGCTCCAATGACCCCGAGTCTTCGGTCCCATGATGCACCTTGGCACTGAGCGTATGAATGTTCACAGGTCAGGGGTGAATACGGCTTCATTTGGCCGAGGTTCGGCCATCCATTCACCCTTCATGGCACCAAGGCCAATCACCAGCTGCCATGGGCTCGCTTCTCCATCCCGTCCTCCCATCCCTGTAACTTTCATGCTTCCCTACTCTGTGCTTCCCCGCGTGAAACCGTTTTTCGCGTCCCCCACACCGGCAGCTCGAGGGGACCCTCAATATGCACGGGTACGTTAGCATATCAAGAAAAAACAGCGTGCTATTCAAACGGCGGTGGGAATGCTGCCGGCCGGTTCGAATGCAAGACGCTTTCAATGAAACTCAACACAGCTCCGAACGGGCCCATACGTCGGCTCGGTATTTGGCTTCCGACCAGCCGGGGATCGCGCTAGACGACGCACTTCCCGCACCACCTCGATGTGCCCGTGCGTGATCGAGCTCGGAGGAATCGCCGAGGTAAAGCCTGGCGAACAGTGCTACAGCCGTCGGTCGCCACGATTCAATGCTCCGTCGCCTGGAGGATGTTCTCACCGCCGTTCTTCTGCAACACCATGCGCCTACTACGAATCAAAGGGCTTCCTTACGGCGGCTGCCATCCGAGTCATCACACTCACCGTTATCACGTCGCCACATGCGAGGGGCCACAGCAAAGTTACCACATCAGTTGTTGTGATTTCCCGCTTCCGTGTAAGGACAAGATTGACGCCCCGCGTTTCGTATTGTTGCGTGCTTCCGTACGACTCTCGCCCCCCACCCACTGTATTTCTAGCGAAGCCTTGAAACATAAGGTTTGGTTGTTTCACTCTTCGTCGGCATGATGGATGTTCCGTGAATGCGGGGATTCCCACCGAACGAAGGGAAAGAGCATGCCACGAGAAACTGGTATATTGCATCTTCAGGGCGCAGTAAAGGCAGGCGTGGCGCGTGTACGATATGCTACGTAGCTCGATCGCAACGGAGGTTGCACGGCAAGACCCCAAGGCCTCAAGGTACAGAGAACAGATTCTCCCATATCTTGCCGATGGAAATCGCAGCGGGAAACGGCAAACCGTTGTACAGGGGGGGAGAGAGAAGTAAATCTCCGATCGACGTTCTCGAACACCAGAAATGAAATGAAACGGCAAAGTCAGGGAACTGAATTATTCGGGGGGCCATAACGCAGGCCGCTACAGAGAACTCGAGACGGCAAACAGACTCTCAGACTCTGTCACATCTCTAGTACAGCATGCGGATCCCTATCAGAAGGCAGACAGAGGCCGGAGCGAAGGAGCACGATACTGTACTCATCACGGTGAGTTTTGCCCTGCCCCACTCAAGATCTGTGAGCTCATCAGAAGCGAGATGGTGCGGCCTCATGGACACTAGAAGGTCCTTTTGGAAGACCTTCTCTCATTTCATTCCGAAATGACAGAAGACTGATGTACACGATCAGCAGCACACTACTGGCAGGGTCTTGGGGGCGAGCCCTCTTTGGTCGAAGGTAACTTAAAGAGAGAGCGGATTGAGCCATATACGTAGAGCTCAGAAGAGGGTTCGAAGCGACGCACGAGTGTATGTGCCGCCGCGATAGCGGAAACATGACCCTCTTCGGAACAAGGACGCCAGGGCGTTGGACTGCCGCTGAAATGGAGTGTAGCTTGAGGTTCGCTTATCGAGGGGTTTATATCATCGGAGTTTCGGCATGGACCACCACGCAGTTCCTCAACAAATACGAACGCTTGGACAGTCCCCTTAATTTGCCACTTTGTCGGAACGTTGGCTGCGATGACGCAAAATAAGAATCTCAAATCATAATGGCGCAGTCAGGTGGCCAACGGAGTGGATGTACCATTACGCCTTGCTAACGATCTCTGTGCTGAGACCGGCACCACGCGGCGAATAGGTTCTTTTTTTGGAAAACAATCTGGGTTCCCAGAACACCGAGGAAAGTCCGTCTCAAACTCGATCAGAGCGAGAGATGGCTGAGGTACTACAGCGGACCTACCAAAGGAAAATAGCTGAAAATTAGCGGCGGTGGCGCATACGTTGCTAGCAACAAGTTAGGTGATGAGGAATGTTCAAGTTCGCTACTATTTTTGTTTTCTTTGCATGGACTGCCATAAAATGATGCGTGGCATTGATCAAAGCGCGAGCGAAGTCGAAGTCGCAAAAAGCGAGTGTTATTTCGGGCTTGGGGCCCAGCAGTAAGCGGGTGCGATACATTCGGGGCTAATTTGCTCCGTCATGACTCCACTTGGCATACAGTCGCTCAAGATATGGGGTGAGACTGGCTGGCTGTTTAGCTTAAGTTAGTTTCTTCCAGATTGCTGATCAGCAACCAAAGAAGTACGTCTTCGCCCTTCTCCAGCCGTCCCGAGAGGTCGAAAGAAAAGAATAGATATCTTCGATCAAGCGGTTGTGCCTGTTCCGGTATTGTGTGTAGTCACATTCTATCGCCACCTTTCTGACGGTGCCACCGCGAGTCCACAGTCAGGAGTTCTGCCACTTCTGTCGTTGCCACCTTCAAGTTCAGTTAGTCCTCCACAACAAAATTCAATTCAATAACCACCCAGTGATTGTTTCGCGTTCCAACGCAGTGGAGCCTTCGGTTAGGTGTTTGATATAGTAGTGGCTTCTGCTACGGACTGATACTCCATTATCCAGCGCCGTAGCGTGGGCTTGGCAAGAAAAAACCAAGACACCGAGTTATGCTTCTCACAGAGCGACCCCAGATCTGGCCTATGAGGAGAGAAAAAGTGTTCACCATGATTCGTCGGCTTGGCCAGGGCTGAAACTGAACAACTTGGCACGGCCAGCATTCAAGCAAGTTGTGAAGACGCAGTACGCGTGACGAGCTGCATTTCAGAGAAAGGCATCATATCTACTGACACCACAATTGAACCTGTCGGCCCGAACTCATTACCCTTGCCACCCCGAGCTGGGTGCGACGGGTCGGGTTCAAGTGGGCTGTGTGGCGAAGGTCTCATCGAGATCCATTTTGGTGGCTTTGCTCATAGGCGATCGTCGGCGACGATAGCGACGGGCCATAACTGCTCTTTTTACTCCCCGCTCCCTTGGAAACTCGCGATCAAACAACAAACAATGGTCCTCGACCCATCTTGGATAGGATCAACAGAACAACCACCGTCATAATTCCCACGGTTCTGGTCCTCAGTGTTCCCGGTTCTTGGCTCACCAAGTCGGCACCGTGAGGTAACGAAAAGTGCTCATTCGAGAGCTTGATCGAGAGCAGGTGACTCGTTAAGATCAAGCCACTCGTTCACGAAAGGCATCGTAACACGGACACTTTCGCATGGGGAATTCCCGCTGATTGCTACATGTTGCCGCAACCCTGATGCTACACTACATGCTGTAAAGCAATGGCGCAGTCCGTAACGACACGTTTCCAGTAGTCATCATGAGCTATGTAACGATGTGTCACTTATATTTCTGTTTACCCAATTTTACCTATGTGTGTCACGACCATCGTAGAGGAATGGTTTTAAATTTGTTCCCCGCTTTGTATATACTGATAGTAAACAACCATATGGAAAGCGCGAATCACAAAGGGATGAAATTGTACTTTTTGCTCGCTTTTCGCTCCACGTACGATGGCCAGAGCAACCACAAAAACTGGGCGTACCAGTAGATAGTGGGAAAGAAAACGGTCTTTTCATACGTATCCACTGCGCGAATGCATCGCTCTGCAACCGCTTCACGCTTAAGACCGCTTCGGTTCGGGTCGGCTTCATGTATCGGCCCACCATCCACAGCCGATGCCCGGAAGTTTCCTTCAACAGTAGATGGAAGGATGCACGAGAAATTAATCGCAGGGTTTTCGATGGAAAGTGCCTGGTATAGAATATAGGAGGCCGCTTTGGTAGAACCGTAAATCGCACGGGTCGGTGCGGGTATTGCGGCACCAAGCGACGATAACAAGAGAACAGAAGGCGAGGCGCTTGAGCTTCTCATCAGAGGAATCTAGCGAAAGCTTAGAATTCGATGTTGCGAGCACAAACATGATCCAAAAACCGACCATTGTCACCACAGAGAGCAAAGGGCCAATATAGTTTCCCTTGATCGCGGCCAGGGCAACGTCCGAGACCCGTTGTATGCCATCGACACTGGGCTGGTCTGGCGCAGAAACACCACTCGCACCAGCTATCTCAAGGACAGGACGTAAAGCGGAGACGCCTGCAGAAACGATCAGGGTATCAAGACCGTGCCACTCTAGCAACGAAATGTGTCAGGAAATGTCATCATCGGGTATGGTAATCAAGGCCTCCGCGTCCGTAAAGTCTGCGCAGACGCTAAACACCGAGTACGGGTCACCTACAACGAGCTGGCATTCGGACCGGACCGCTTCCAACTCTTCGCTCCGACGTGCAACGACGCAGATTTTGGCGCCTCGTTGCACATATTTCAGGGAAAGGACGCGACCGATGCCACTCGAAGCACCCAGAATCAGGACACGCTCTCCCTCTGGAGGCACGAGCTCAGGGCGACGCGATCTCTGCTTGGAAACCCCTTTGTAGAGGATCCATGCCGGTATCAGACAGCACAGGGCTAAAGTTGCGCTGCCAGTGAAACGGATGGGGTAAGTCATGCCGTCGGAAATCGACGTGGCGGAAAACAACAACTCGTCACCGTGACTGAGATAGCCCAAGCTGAGGAGAGGCTGAGTTGCCACCAAGGTGGCAATTTTGCCACCGAGTCCCACTGAAAGTCCGAAATGGACTCGTGGTGGCTCGGGGCTCGGACCTCGTGGCTCGGACCGGTCTGCTTATTAATTAATTAATATTTAATTGGAGTTAATTATCACAAACACAAAACTTCACATCAAAATGACTTCACATCAACAACAACAATTGCCTTCGCTGATAGACCAATCTTTATACACTGTCGATTCATTTCAGCTAGAATGCGGTGTAGTTCTTCGAGATGTCCCCATCGCATACAAGACCTGGGGAACACTTAATGAAACCGCTGACAATGTCATGATTATTTGCCATGCCTTCACAGGTAGCGCCGACGTTGAGGACTGGTAAACTATTCCTCCGATCGGTTGTTGCTCTTGACGAATAACGTATCAAAGGTGGGGTCCACTCATGGGTCGAGGAAAGGCGTTCGATGCGAGTCGATTTTTCATCGTGTGCATCAATATCTTGGGTTCACCGTACGGTACCGCATCTCCTGTTACGACGAACCCCAGCACAGGAAAATCTTATGGGCCTGAGTTCCCAGCGACCACTATCCGAGATGATGTTCTGTGGGCCCTTGATTCGTATCCTGCAAAAATGTTGTAATGATATTCTCCCACAGATTACACAAGCTTGTTCTCGACCACCTTGGCGTGTCATCCGTTGCAGTCATAATCGGTGGTTCCATGGGTGGTATGACAGTGCTGGAGTGGCCCTTGTGCACTGAAAAAGGATATGTCCGACAAATAATCCCAATAGCCACGTCCGTGCGTCACTCCGCGTGGTGCATCAGCTGGGGAGAGGCCCAGCGCCAAAGCATATACAGCGACCCCGAATATGCCGACGGCTACTATACCACACAACCTGTTTCGGGGCTCTCTGCAGCCCGCATGACCGCGTTGCTCACGTATCGCTCGCGTGACTCTTTCGAGAGCCGGTTCGGACGCGCGCCACAGCGTTCAGCCACGGGCGCGTCAGCTGAACTCATCACGCCGCCCCACTCCCCGCGCCCCGTTCCCAGGCCCGAGGACTCCCTGGCCGCTCACAACGACGGCCTCCGAAACACGCGCACCACGCCAAGGCCCTCTGCATCACCCGTATCACTCTTCTCGGCACAGTCCTACCTCCGCTACCAGGGCAACAAGTTCGTCGCACGGTTCGACGCCAACTGCTACATACACATCACACGGAAGCTCGACACGCACGACGTTACGCGCGGGCGTGGCTCGCTCGAGGACGTGCTCGTGCAGCTCCCCGCGCGTGCTCTTGTCATCGGCGTTGAGACAGATGGGTTGTTCATGCTCTTGGAACAGCGCGAGATCGCAGCCGGGGTCCCAAACGCCGAACTGATTGTGATTCAGTCGCCGGACGGGCACGATGGCTTCCTCCTCGAATTCGAGCAAATCAACGCGCATATTTTGCGCTTCCTGAAGAGGGAATTTCCGGGATATTATCGGGATGGGTCTGGAGATGAGGCAACGGACGATTTCCAAATGCAAAAGACCAGCGTGTTTGGTGAGGCAGAAGTGGACTTGACGTGCTGGTAGGCAGGCAGAAACTTTTCTCGATAGATGTGGTATTTTTAGCGTAGGGCGGCTCATGACAAATGTAATCACTCGGCTGGGCGCAAGAAAACTGAAAGGCGCTTTGCAGGCGCAAACAAAGATGCAGACAATGAGAAAAGTGGGTATGGCGTGGGAACTCGAGTCGTAAATAGACCAATACAACACAATCTGGGAAAAATACATGGGTGATCCTAGAATACTTTCCGTGCTCAGATGGCTACG
>WNFR01002981.1_pt1 | contig 17563 bp, 17 predicted proteins | sample 5400221 | NCBI WGS metagenome assembly WNFR01 (sample SAMN13153357, study PRJNA577476) | soil metagenome | isolation source: 40 cm soil under Madrone tree | place: USA:California | collected 2016-06-14
ACCGGCGGGCGTCAATGGGCCCTGAGAACAATGTCGCTGCGGTTTCGCCTGATTGCCCTGGTTTGGGTCATGCTGCCGATAAGCCTGGCTTTCGGCGGCGGCGCAGCCTGGGTTAGCGCATCGCGCTCGGTGCGGGTCGAAATGCTTGCCGCGCGGCAGGGTGCGCGGCAAACAATCGAGACTGCGGTCGAGCGTCTTCAGACTGCTCCTGACCTCGCGCGCTACCGCGACGAACTGGTCGCCTCGTTCAGCGGCAACCGTCATCTCAGGGTGTGGCTCGTCGGCGCGACCGCCGCCGGCACGGCACCGGCTGTCGAACGCTCGCCGCTGGGAGGCGTGCCCGCGTGGTTCGTTCATCTCATTGGGGTCGAGCCGACGACCGATCGTGTTCCGGTCGTCGTCGGCGATCGCGGCTACGGCACGATCGCCATCGCGACCGACCCGCATAACGAGATCCTCGAAGTCTGGAACGAGTTCGCGGAGAGCTTGGTCACGCCGGTCGTCTTCAGCGGACTTTTGATCTTGCTGATTTATGTCTTCATTGGTCGAGCGCTCCGGCCCCTCGGCCGCCTAGCAGCAGCGATGGAGGACATTGGGGAGGGCCGATACCGCACCCGTCTTGACGGCAGGCTGACGCCGGAGCTGGCGCGCTTGCGCGACAGCTTCAACCGGATGGCGGCGCGACTGGCGGAAGCCGATGCAACAAACCGGCGCCTGAACGAGCAACTCCTGACCCTGCAGGATCGGGAGCGCGGCGAGCTCGCCCGTGACCTTCATGACGAGGTCAGCCCGTTTTTATTCGCCATCAATATCGACGCCGCAGCCGCCTCGCGGCGGCTGGGCGAGGGGAGGTCGGCCGAGGCGGGGGGACATATCCAGTCGATCGCGGAAGCGGTCCGCCATATGCAGCGGCAGGTCAGGCAGATGCTGGGCAGGCTGCGGCCAATCGGGCTCGCCGAATTCGGCCTGCGCGAAGCGATCGAAAATTTGGTCGCCTTTTGGCGACGGCGGCGGCCAGATCTCCGCTATCAAGTGGAAATCTGCGCCGATTGCGAGGATCTGGGGGAACTGGTGGGTACGACGGTCTGCCGCGTTGTCCAGGAGGCGCTGAGCAATGCCGTGCGGCACGCCGAGGCGGCGCTCGTGACGATCTCGATCGACCGTCGCCATGATGCCCTGGAAAACCATGACGAGATCAGAGTGGTCGTCGCCGATGACGGCCAGGGGATGCGGGAACCGAACCGGCTTGGCTACGGTCTCGTCGGCGTGCGCGAGCGGGTCACCGCCGTCGGCGGCCGGCTGACATTTTCGAACCGATCGGGGAAAGGTTTCGAGGTGACGGCAACTCTGCCGTGCGCGCCGGTGCCGAGCCCTCTATCCCCATCGCTCGCAGTGATCGAGCCATGAAGGTCCTGATCGTCGACGATCACCCGATCGTCCGAGCCGGGTTGCGGCGATTGCTCGCCGTCGAACCAGCCGCCGAAGTCTGCGAAGCGGCCGACGGAAAAGACGCCTTGGATGCGCTCCGAGAACAGCGACCGACCCTGGTCATTCTCGATTTGAATCTGCCGGGCCTCGGCGGAATAGAGGTGATCGCCCGCTTGAAGATCGCGGATCCGCAGGTGCCTATCCTGGTTCTCAGCATGCACGACGACTACATCCACGTAACTCGCGCGCTGCAGGCGGGAGCTGCAGGCTATGTCAGCAAGAACGCGCCACCCGAGGAGCTTCTCGAAGCGGTGAGGCGCGTCGCCGCCGGGCACACCTACATCGAGCATGAAATCGCCGAAGGGCTCGTGTTCTCAAACCTGCGGATGCCTTTGCACCCGCTCGACGACCTCTCCACGCGCGACCTCGAAATGCTGCGTCTCCTGGCCCAGGGTCGCACCCTTCCGCAAATCGCCGACACTCTCGGCATCGCCTATAAAACTGCAGCGAACGGCTCGAGCCGGATCAAAACCAAGCTCGGCGCCTCGGGCACGGCCGATCTGATCCGCATCGCGATCCACTCCGGCCTGCTCGATCGCGACGCCGGTCCTCCTGCCCCGCCCGCCGAGGGCTGAACATCACCGGCCGTGGCGGGCCGGCGAAATCATGGTTGAAGGGACGTCTTCTCGTTGTGTTAACATCTGTTAACACATGAGGCTCTACCAGTCCCTTACGGGGGGAGTCCTTCCGAGATGCCCGCAACCAGCCGGCTCGCCACGATCCTCAGCGCCGATGTGGTAGGCTACTCGCACCTTTTGGGGGCGGACGAAAAAAGCACATTGATCCTCGCCGCCGCCTCCCGTCTCGCCGCTAACAGGTCCGGCTATCCGGGTCTGATAAAAGCCGGCGAGGAAGGGGCGCTCGAGCGCCTGAAGACGATTCGCCGTGAAATGGTCGATCCCAAGATCGCGGAGCATCGCGGCCGGATCCTGAAGACCGCCAGCGACGGCATGCTCGTCGGGTTCCCCGGTCCGGTCGAGGCGGTGCGCTGTGCCGTAGAGATGCAGCGCGCCGTGGCCGAGCGCAACGCCAAGGTGGCTGCAGATAGGCGCATTACGTTCCGTGTCGGGGTCAATCTTGAGGGAGTGGCAACAGCTGAAGCCGCGAATATCGGCGCGCGCCTGCGCGCACTGGCGCAGCCGGGGGGCGTTTGCGTCTCGCGTGCCGTCCGCGAGTTGATCCGCGGTAAGCTCCCCTACGCGTTCGACGATATCGGAGAACACAGCGTCGACAAGACGACGGCGCCCGTGCACGCCTACGTGATGAGCAGGGATAGTGTGGGCTCGTCTCCCAGCGTCACGGCACCACCACCCCCTGCTCCGGTTCGGGGTTGGATGGGCCCGCGGAGTGCCGTCGTCGCGGCCAGCATTGCCATCACGATCGGGATCTGGACCGTTGCCTGGTGGTCGTGGCTCGGCGGAAATCCATCGACTGCGCCGATCCAAGCGCTCGTCGCGGCAAACCCGCAAGCCTCGCGGGCAATCAACAGCGCAACCGACAAGGTCGCTCAGGCACAGCTGGCGAAGGCGCAAGCGCCATCAGCAACGCCTTCCATCATCGTCCTACCTTTTGCGAACCTGTCGAACAATCCCGACCAGGAGTATTTCGCCGACGGGATCACCGAAGGTCTCACCGCCGACCTCTCGCGGATTCCCGGGAGCTTGGTGGTCGCGCGCAACACGGCCTTCAGCTACAAGGGCAACCCCGTCGATGCGGAGCAGGTCGCTCGTGAGCTGGATGTTCGTTATGTCCTCGCCGGCGGGGTTCGGCGAGACGACGAAGGGGTTCGGCTGAACGCGCAGATGATCGATGTTCAGACGGGTACGATGTCTTGGACGGAGCAGTTCCATACCGATCGTGCCGGGTTCGCCGAGGTTCATAAGGAAATCGTTGTGCGTGTCGCACAAGCTCTCGACCTGGAGCCGGCGGAGGCCTCGGTTGTTGGGATCGAGCCCAGCAGAGGTGATCCCGACGCGCGCGATTTGATAATGAGGGGATGGGCTTGGTCAAATCGGCCTTATTCCGCTCCGACCTGGCTGGAGGCTCAGCATGCCTTCGAGCAGGCGCTGGAGATTGATCCGGGTTCGGTCGAGGCAAGGATCGGGCTCGCAAGGGTCTTGGCGGGCAAATTGGCCGAGGGATGGGGCAGCTCGGCTCAGCAAGACCCGATGCGCGCAGAGCGGCTGCTGCGGGAAGTGATGGAGCGTGATGCGACGCGCCCGGCAGCACATTTTACGATGGGTGTGCTCCGTCGCATGCAAAACCGATTGACCGAAGCCCGCAGCGAGTTTGAAACGACGATCGCGCTCGACCCCAATGATGCGCGCGCCCTGTATCACCTTGGCGTAACGCTGATGTTTCTTGGCTACCCAGAGGCGGGAATTCCGCACATCCAAAATGCGGTTCGTCGCGATCCTCACGATCCGAATATCGCCACTCTGTACTGGGCATTGGGTACCTGTCATCTCCTTCTCGGCCAGGCCGATGAGGCAATCGAATTCCTCGCCAAGGCGCGCGCCGCCAATTCTCGGCTGTGGTTTCCTCACTTATACCTGGCGGGGGCGTTTGGCTTGCGCGACAATATCGATGAGGCAAGAGCAGCCCTGGCCCAGTCGATCAAACTGAACCCTACGGTCAGCTCGCTCTCGCGGATGCGCGCCTACAACGCCTGGATCACTAATTCCGATCATTGGGCGCTCCAGGAGAAGACGCTCAATGTCGGATTACGCCGAGCCGGCCTGCCCGATGACTGACGCCGCTGAGATAGGCTCTATTCGACAAACTCCGTGAGGAGAGCCTCGCGCTGCAGTCGGTCCAGCGACCCTGCGCTGATCGTCGTATTCGTCTGCCGCTTGAGATATTGGACGAAATCTCGGACGAGGAGTTCGCGCTGTTGTGGGTTCAGCTGCGCTGCGCTGCGGATCACAGGGGCTTGCTGTTTCTGGTATTCGACGAACTCCCTGAAGAGCGTCTCGCGCATTTGGGAATCCAGCACGACCCTGGTCACTCCCGGTAGAGGCTCCTGAACACTGGCGTGGCGGGATGGTTCACTGCTATCGAGCCCGGCTTTTCGGATCCATTCCTCGGCTGGCGCGAACCGCGTCCAACCGGGCACCGCGGCAGGGATATCGATATCGCGCCACTTGGGGTGGTGCGGCGGGGTTTGCAAATCGCGGAGCCGATCGAAGAATGCTTGTACAAAATGCGCCACCCTGCGGTAACGCTCCGTTCCGGCGGGCCAATTATACGCCACCAGCACGCAGCTTACCGCTACGGTTGCAACAGGGCTTTCCGCGTCAATTAATTCCGGATAGTCCTCAGCGGTGAGATTGGTTCGCGTGTAGCTCTCGCTGAGATCGGTCGTCGACGCTACCGGCAGGAAATGCAAGCCTTCATCAGGCCTGATCTCGCGAAACAGACGAGACGGCTTGCCGGCGACGTAGATCATCGCCGCAATTTCCCCTCGTCTTAGCTTTTCCAGCGCAACAGACTGAGAAAAATTCGTCACATCGGCATTAATGCCGAGCCGCCGGAATATGGCACGCGCGGTCATATCGGTTCCGCTGCCAGATAGACCGAAATTTACCTTCTTGGCCGCAAGGTCCTCTGTGGAATTAACGCCCTTTGTAGCCAGAATGTGGATTTCTTCGTCATAGAGCCGAGTGATGTATTGAAGGAAATTCTCTACATGAGGAAAAGGCGGATTGCGTTTTAGGGTCGCGAGCACATCAGATTGAATAATCCCGATATCGATCCCTCGTGCGAAGACGATATCGGTGACATCCTGAAGGGCCCCCTTGCCGGCGATGGGAAGAATCCGAAGATGATCTCTGATTCCGTCGAGACTGGCGGCAAGCTCGGTCGCTTCGGCGAGACCAGAGCCATCCATGCCTTCGGATATCAACCCAACGAGCCCAGAATTCACCAGCTCTCGCATCGCCCGTAGCGTCCGATGAGCCGTTGCTTTGGCGTGCTCGGGTGCCGGAGCCGGTGAAGTCGCCGCGCCGGGTGCGCCCTCCGAACTTGACGATTTGTGTTGCGCGACCTCCGCAACCACCGGGTGGCTTGCGAGGAAAACGAGGCTGCCGGCCAACAAAATAGATCGCCGCATCGCCGGGCTCCGATAGGATTAGACAGCGAACAGCGACCCGGAATTATCGTTCCGCTGCGGCGAAAGAATTCTCCGCGTTGCGTTTGTTACATCCTGATGACTGCGCGCACACTGTTCGCTTGCACCACAACCAGCGCCAAGAATTATGGTTAATACTTTGGCTGTTGGAGGCTAACGCCGGCCAGCGGGGCAACCAAGGCCCGCTGCGGATTCGATCCCTCCCAGCAAATGAAGCCGGAACAAAGGCTCGGCATAGCTTTCCACCGTATGGCCCATGGCGGTGTACCAGCTGCGGCCGCCGTCGATCTCCTGACACCACGCGATCGGATGGTCGTAGCCCATCTTGCCGCCGGAATAGGTCGTCTCGTCGAGCGCTGCCAGCACATGCGCGGTGCCGCGCGGGTTGCTGCGAAAGTTGTACCACTCGTCGGTCCGCCGCCAGATCACCGGCAGATCCTTCATCGAAGGGTGATTGGAGTCCTCGATATGGATGGTCGCCGGCTGGATCTGCGGGTGGTCTGCGAAATACGCGCCGACAAGCCGCCCGTACCAGGCCCATTGATACTCGGTGTCGCTGGCGGAGTGGATGCCGGCGAACCCCCCGCCGGCGCGGATGAAGCCCTCGACGGCAGCCTTCTGGCGTGGGTCGAGGATCTCTCCCGTGGTGCAGAGGAAGACGACGACCCGGTACCGGGCGAGTTCCGCCGCATTGAACCGGCCGGCGTCCTCGGTGCTGTCCACGCTGAACCCGTGCTCGGCACCCAGCGCTTCGATCGCGGCAATGCCCTGCGGGATCGAGTCGTGGCGAAAGCCGGTCGTCTTCGAGAAGACGAGGACGGCGAACCGCGGCTCGGCGCTCGCGGCGGTGCCGAGGCTCGCCAACACGCTGAGTAAACCCAGCGTGGTCAGTGATCGCAGTTGGGAGCGGATTGTCCCGCCATTGGGGCGGTTTGCTGCCATCAGTGCATCTGCCGGGTTGCGAGAAGCAACAGACGCGCTCAGCGCTGAGCGATCTCGACCCTGAGGGTTCAGGTTGACAGGAGTCGGGCGCGAACTTAGCCTAGCCTAATCTAATCCGTGCACAAACGAGGAAACGGCCATGAAGTGGAAGACACCCGTCATCATCGAGATCGCGCTGGGGCTGGAGATCAACGCCTACGCTTGCGCCGAGGTCGAATAAACTTTCGACCTGCTGACGCCGGCAGATCCGGCGAAGCAACCTGATGGTTCTCGCGGTTGTCCTCGGCTCTGCCGCGGGCGGCGGGTTCCCGCAATGGAATTCGAACGCGGCGGCCTGCCGGCGTGCGCGGGCTGGTGATGCGGCTGCTAGGGTGCGTTCGCAGGCGTCGCTTGCGGTATCGGCAAACCAGAAGGACTGGTTCATTCTGAATGCGTCCCCCGATCTGCGCCCGCAGATCGAGGCGACCGCGTCTTTGCATCCGCGTGAGGAATTGCGTTCGTCACCGATTGCCGGGGTCGTGCTGACCGGCGGCGATGTCGATGCCATTGCCGGCCTGCTCCATCTGCGCGAGCGGCACCGCTTCGGTGTTTACGCTCCCTCGCGGGTCCTGGGGGTAATCACCGCAAATCCGATTTTTGATGTGCTCTCGCCGGATTTCGTGCGACGCGTGGAATTGCCGCTGGACGAGCGAACCGAGCTCGCCGGAGCGTCCGACGCGTCCGGGCTTGCCGTCGTCGCCTTCGCCGTACCCGGCAAGGTGCCCCTCTATCTCGAGACGGCCGGCCGGGACCCGGGACTGAGCGAAGAGGGTGATGCTGTCGGGATCGAGATCATCGAGACGGCGACGGAAAAGTCGTTTTTCTTCATCCCCGGCTGCGCGGCGATGACCGACGGGCTCCGCCGCCGCCTCGCGGACAGCGCGCTCGTCTTTTTCGACGGGACCTTGTGGCGCGACGACGAAATGATCCGCCTCGGGGTCGGCAGCAAGACCGGCCGGCGCATGGGACATATGAGCATGAGCGGCGCGGAGGGCACGATCGCCGCCTTTCGCGATCTCGGTGTCGGTCGTCGAATCTTTATCCACATCAACAACTCGAACCCGACCCTGCTCGAGGACTCGCCGGAGCGGCGCGTCGCCGATGCCGCGGGCTGGGAAATCGCCTATGACGGCATGGAGGTGAGGCTGTGATGGGATCGCGGCTCTCTCCCGAGGAGCTCGAAGCGCGTCTGCACGCAATCGGCGCCGAGCGCTACCATGACCAGCATCCCTTTCATCACCTGATGCGTGACGGCAAGCTCGATCGCGGCCAGATCCAGGCTTGGGCGCTCAACCGTTACTATTATCAGGCGCGTATTCCGGCCAAAGACGCCTACCTCGTCGCGCGGCTGCCGACTCCGGCTCTGCGCCGCGAGTGGCGCCGGCGTATTCTGGATCACGACGGCGACGACGACAACACCGGCGGGATCGCCCGCTGGCTCAAGCTGACCGATGGTCTCGGCCTCGGTCGCGATTACGTGATCTCGACCGCGGGGCTCTTGCCGGCGACCCGCTTTGCGGTCGACGCCTATGTCAATTTCGTCCGCGACCGGTCGCTGCTGGAGGCGGTGGCCTCCTGCCTGACCGAAATGTTTTCGCCGCAGATCATCGCCGAGCGGGTCGAGGGCATGCTGCGCAGCTACGACTTCATCAGCCGCGACACGCTCGCCTATTTCGCTCCGCGGCTGACCCAGGCGCCCACCGATGTCGCCTTCGCGCTGGGCTATGTCAAAGAACACGCCGACACGCCGGAGAAGCAGGCGCTCGTTCTCGACACCTTGCGCTTCAAATGCGATGTGTTGTGGGCCCAGCTCGACGCCCTCTATTTCGCCTATGTCGAGCCCCGGCTCGTCCCGCCGGGCGCCTTCGTCCCGCAGAAAGCCGCTCGATGACGGCTGATGTGATCCGACCCGGCGCGCGCGGCGGGTCGGACGCCTTTTTCTTACTTCTGAGGACGCTCGATGACTACCGGTACCGTGAAGTGGTTTAACGCAGGACTCCGCATCGAGGGCTCCGCCGTCCTCTCCTTTGCACCGCATGTGAGGTTCCGCTTCGACGACACCCGCAAGGCATGGGTCGTCCTCGCCCCGGAGCGGCTGTTGCTGCCGGATGACCAGGCAGTCGAGATCCTGCGTCTGATCGATGGCGAACGCGATGTCGACGTCATCATCGACGAGCTCGCCAGCCGGTTCGAGGCGCCGCGCGACGTTATCGCCGGCGATGTCCTGCCGATGCTGCAGGATCTCGTCGACAAAAGGGTATTGCGGCAGTGACGATGCCGGCGGAGGACGTCATCGTCGATCCGCCGCTGGCGCTGCTCGCCGAGCTGACGCATCGCTGCCCGCTGCGCTGTCCCTATTGCTCGAACCCGCTGGACCTTCAGCGCGCAAGCGCCGAGCTCGACACGGCAACGTGGAAGCGGGTGTTCGCCGAGGCGGCGGCGCTGGGTGTCCTCCAAGTGCATTTTTCCGGCGGCGAGCCGCTGGTTCGCCGCGATCTAGCCGAGCTCGTCGCTCATGCCACCAAGGTTGGGCTCTACGTCAATCTGATCACGTCCGGCATCGGGCTCGACGCCGATCGGCTGGGCCGCCTCGTCGAGGCCGGGCTCGAGCACGTGCAGCTGAGCCTGCAGGATTCCGAGCCTGGTCCGGGCGATCGCATCGCTGGCCTCGCCGGCGCGCAGCAAGCCAAGCGCCAAGCTGCCGCGCTGGTCCGCGCCGCGGGCCTGCCGCTGACCGTCAACGCGGTCGTTCATCGGCAGAATCTCGAGCGGCTCGAGGCGATCATCGAGCTCGCCGTGCAACTCGGCGCCGAGCGGCTCGAGGTCGCCCATGTCCAATACTATGGCTGGGCGTTGGCCAACCGGGCGGCGCTGCTGCCGAGCCGGGAGCAGCTCGACAAGGCGACGGCGACGGTCGAAACCGCGCGGACGCGGCTCGCCGGCCGTCTCATCATCGACTATGTCGTTCCGGACTATTACGCGCATCGTCCGAAGGCGTGCATGGGCGGCTGGGGCCGGCGTTTCCTGAATGTCACGCCGTCGGGCAGGGTGCTGCCGTGTCACGCGGCGGAGACCTTGCCGGGTTTGCGGTTTCCGACTGTCGCCGAGGCAAGCCTCTCCCAGATCTGGTATCATTCCCCGGCGTTCGCGAAGTTCCGCGGGACGGAGTGGATGGCCGAGCCCTGCCGTTCCTGCGAACGGCGCGAGATCGACTGGGGCGGTTGCCGCTGCCAGGCCTTCGCGCTGACCGGCGACGCCGCCCGGACCGACCCCGCGTGCTCGCTGTCTCCCGATCATGCGCTTCTCGCTGGCGCTCGCCGCGAAGCCGCCGAGGCGACACCCGGTTTTGTTTATCGGCAGCACTCCACCGCGCCGCCGCGAGTGACTGATCCCGCCATATAATTGTACACGGGCAGCTGAGCCGGCTTCCGGAACAGGCATGAGCACGCGCCAGGTTGCGGAATAGCTCTTCGTTGACCCCGCTCTGGCTGATCATTCAATTGGCCGCATCGGTCGTCGCCGTGCTCGCGGCGCTCCCGGGCCGTGCCGACACGCCGCTGGCGATGACGGAGGTTGCCGCCGGAGTGTTCGTCCATGGCGGGGTGCACGAGGAGGCTTCGCCGGCAAACAACGATGCCGTCGCCAATATCGGCTTCGTCCTTGGCGATGATGCGGTCGCGGTAATTGATCCGGGCGGCAGTGCCCTGGAAGGACACGCGTTGCGCGCGGCGATCCGGGCGCGCACCGACCGGCCGATCCGCTTCGTGATCCTGACCCATATCCATCCCGACCATATCTTCGGCGCCGCCGCCTTTCGCGACGACAAACCGGATTTCGTCGGACACGCCAAATTACCGGGCGCGCTCGCGCAGCGCGGCGGCTACTATTTGCGGAGACTTCGAGAGGCCCTTGGCGACGGGGCAGAGGGCAGCGAAATCGTGACACCGACATCCCTTGTTTCCACCCGGCTCGATCTCGATTTGGGCGGACGGCGCCTGGTGTTGCGCGCGCACGGCGCGGCGCACACCGACAACGATCTGACGATCTTTGACGAGAAGACGCGAACGTTGTGGCTTTCTGATCTTCTCTTTGTCGACCGTCTTCCGGTTGTCGATGGCAGCCTCCTCGGCTGGCTCGACGAGCTCGACCACCTGACCGCCATTGCCGCCGATCGAGCCGTCCCCGGACACGGGCCCACTGCGGTTCCATGGCCAGTCGCCGCCGAGCCCGAGCGGCGTTACCTCGAAACCCTTGCGCGCGAGACGCGGGCGGCGATCAAGGCCGGCACAAGCATCGCCGGGGCCGTTACCCAGGTCGGTCAGTCGGAGCGCGGACGATGGCTCTTGTTCGATGAATTTCACCCACGCAACGTGACGGCGAGCTACAAAGAACTCGAGTGGGAGTGAGGGCGCCGAGGAGAAAGGCTATGGTCAGGCTAGTACTCTTCTTGCTACTGCTGCCTTTCGTGCTCGCCGGGCCCGCCCATGCCGAGCGCAGCGAGGTCGAGCGAGCGGCACGCTGGGCCGATCTGCGCCATGCGATCTTTGGCGATCGTCAGGTCACCGAGGCGGAAGACGTCGTCGTGATCGATGTCTCGGCGCGTGCCGAGGACGCGGCAATCGTGCCGGTAGCCATCCGGCTTACCGAAGCGCTGGCACCAGACGTCGTCGGCCTCTATCTCGTGATAGATGACAACCCTTCCCCGCTTGCGGCGCATTTTCTGTTCGGCCCGCTCGCGGACAAGAGAGAGACCGCGACCCGCGTGCGGATCGACGATTACACCTACCTGCATGCGGTAGCCGAGACGACCGACGGCCGGCTCTATTCGGCCGCGCGCTTCGTCAAGGCGGCAGGTGGTTGCTCGGCCCCGGCCGGCAAGGATCAGGCCCTCGCTCTTGAGCGGCTGGGCAAAATGAAGCTGACCCTGGCCGACCGAACCACACCCGGTGCCCCCGTTGCAGCCAAGCTCCTGGTCAGCCACCCGAACTATTCCGGTCTGCAAATCGACCAGCTGAACCGCAACTACATCCCGGCCGACTTCATGCAGACGCTCGAGGTCTCCTACAACGGCAGTTCAGTATTCCGTCTCGAATCGGACATCTCGATCAGCGAGGACCCGGCGCTTACCTTCAGCTTTCGACCGGCCGACACCGGAAGCCCCGGTGTGCTCACAGCCGAGATCCTCGACAGCAATCAGCGGCGCTTCACCCAGAGCTGGCCGGTCCCCGCCGCCCCGCAGATGTAGGTGCGACGCCGCCGGGCTCACTGGCACTGCAGGTTTGCCTCGGCCTGGGCGCGGCGCAACTCCTCGATCACCGCCTTGAGTTGGGGCGGGTCGCGAAACAGACCGACGCGGCCTCCCACACCTCCCCCCGCCTGGAGGCTCAGAGCGGTCTCCGCCTGCTCGTAGCGGGAAAAGGGCATCAGCCCGGCGATCGTGTCGATCGCGCACGAGCATTTGAGAAGCGCCTCGCGCGTATTGCCGTTCGCCGCCATGCAGCCGATGACATAATCGGCCCGTGCAGCGGTCGGATAGTCGTTATCCGCGGCCGCGGCTGGCGCGACTGACGCGAGCAGCAGCGCGGCCAGGATCAGGCTGGGACGCCTGCGCCACATCGCGCGGGGATTCGTCGGCGCCGGATCGCGAATGAGCAATCCCCGAATTGGCCACGCCGTGCTAGAAAAGCTCATGACCGCACTCGTACTCGTCTTCTGCTTGCAGGGGGCACCCGGATCCTGCATCGAACAACGCCCGCTTGAGAGCTTGGCGTTGCCGGTTTGTCTGGTGCGCGGCCAGGAGTATGCGCAGGAGTGGCTCGCCGAGCATCCGAAATGGGTTCTCTCAGGCTGGCGATGCGAACACAACGTGCCGCGCAAGCAACCGGCCTGAGCCCGAGCCCACGCCCGTCGCATTCGCCTGACGCGCGCTTGTCGAACCCGCCGAAGTAAAATAGCATCGTTAACGAAGGGAACCCATCGGCTTACGCGGACGGGTGCCCGATACCGTGCGGCGGACGTCTCCACGACGCCGTCGAGTCAACGCGAGGGAGGAGAAGGCCGTGAGATCGTACCGGTTGTGCATCGTAGCGCCCGTGTTCGCGCTTTTCTCGGGTGCGGCCGCCGCCAACGAGGAACTGATCAAGCTCTCAAAAGATCCCAATCAGTGGGTCATGCCGGCGGGGGATTACGCGAATACCCGCTACAGCGCGCTCAACCAGATCAATAAGGAGAACGCCAAGAACCTGCGTCCGCTGTGGACCTTCTCGACTGGCGTGCTGCGCGGTCACGAGGGCGGACCGCTCGTGGTCGGGGACATCATGTACATACATGCCCCGTTCCCCAACACTGTCTTTGCCCTCGACCTCAACAAGAACGGGCAAATCTTGTGGAAATACGAGCCTAAGCAGGATCCTACCGTCATCCCGGTGATGTGCTGCGACACGGTCAATCGCGGCGTCGCATATGGAGACGGCAAGATTTTCCTGCATCAGGCCGACACAACGCTCGTCGCACTCGACGCAAAGACGGGCAACGTCGTGTGGAGCATCAAAAACGGCGATCCGAAGAAGGGCGAAACCGGGACGAGCGCCCCGTTGATCGTCAAGGACAAGGTTCTCATTGGCATCAGCGGCGGCGAGTTCGGCGTGCAGGCGCATGTCACCGCCTACAACATGAAGGACGGCTCGCGGGCGTGGCGGGCCTATTCCGAAGGACCCGACGACCAGCTCCTGGTCGACGCGAATACGACCGAGCTCGGCAAGCCAGTCGGCAAGGACTCGTCGCTCAAGACCTGGCAGGGCGACCAGTGGAAGATTGGCGGAGGCGGGACCTGGGGCTGGATCTCCTATGACCCGCAACTCAATCTGATCTACTACGGATCGGGCAACCCCAGCACCTGGAACCCGGTGCAGCGGCCGGGCGACAACAAATGGTCGATGACCATTTTCGCCCGCAATCCCGACACCGGGGTCGCCAAGTGGGTCTACCAGATGACGCCGCACGACCAGTGGGACTACGACGGCGTCAACGAGATGGTCCTCGCCGACATCAACGTAAAAGGCCAACCGACCAAGGCGCTCGTTCACTTCGACCGGAACGGCTTCGGCTATACACTCAACCGCGAGACCGGAGCGCTGCTCGTTGCCGAGAAGTTCGACCCGAGGGTCAACTGGGCAACCAAGGTCGATATGCAGACCGGCAGGCCTACGGTCGTCGCCGAGTTTGCCCCGGGCTCGCAGGGCGAAGACAAAAATTACAAGAACGTTTGCCCGGCTGCGCTCGGCTCCAAGGACCAGCAACCGGCGGCCTTCTCGCCGAAAACCGGGCTGTTCTACGTCCCGACCAATCACGTCTGCATGGACTACGAGCCCTTCAAGGTATCGTACACCGCCGGCCAGCCCTATGTCGGTGCGACACTGTCGATGTTTCCGCCGCAGGGAGAAAACAACCTCGGCAACTTCATCGCGTGGGATGCCGGCACCGGTAAGATCGTCTGGTCGGTTCCAGAGCCGTTCTCGGTGTGGTCGGGTGCCCTCGCCACCGCCGGCGACATCGTCTTCTACGGCACGCTCGAGGGGTACCTGAAGACCGTCGACATCCAGACCGGCAAGGAACTCTACAAATTCAAGACACCTTCAGGGATCATCGGCAACGTCAACACCTTCACCCATGGCGGCAAGCAATACGTCGCGGTGCTGTCAGGTGTCGGCGGCTGGGCCGGCATCGGCATGGCGGCCGGTCTGACCAAGGACACCGACGGCCTCGGGGCCGTCGGAGCGTACAAGGCCTTGGCCAACTACACCCAGCTCGGCGGGGTGTTGACGGTATTCGGCCTACCCGAGTGACCCTCGGCTGACACCGCTGGAGGCGCGAGGCCGGCATCCCGCAACCCGGGTGCCGGCCTCTCTCTTGGTGGCGCACCGCTAATGGCTTGCATGAAACAGCAGCGTAGGGCGGAAAAGCGAACGCGCATTCCGCCGACGTCGGGACGCGGCTTGCGGCGGAATGCGCTGCGCTTTTCCGCCCCACACTCCCGGGACACCGAGCGGCGGTTCCTCATGCTGGTGGTTGCCGCACTCCTCGTGGGATCGAGCGCAGCCGCGGCAGCAGAGCAGCCCTACACCGTCGTCGACGGCAAGGTCGACAAAAAGACCTTCAACGGCTGGCGCCGCTACACCGAATCATGCCTGCGTTGTCATGGCCCGGACGGCGCCGGCAGCTCCTACGGGCCGGATCTCGTCGACTCGGTGAAGCATATGACGCAGGACGAGTTCAACGAAGTCGTCGTCAATGGCCGAACCAACGTCAACCCTGCCTCTACAAGTGTCATGCCGCCCTTTGGCGAGGTCGAGGACGTCGTCACCTACCTCGACGACATCTGGGCCTATCTGAAGGCGCGCGCGGACGGGGTTCTCGGCCGAGGCCGGCCGCCACGGATCGGCGATTAGGCGCGTCAGATGCGGCCAAGCCTTCTGCGAGCGTTGCCGCTGTTGTTCGTTGCGCTCGGCGATCCACCGGTCGCGGCACAGGACATCGTCGATCGCAGCACGCTCAGGGTCTGCGCCGATCCTCACAATCTCCCGTTTTCCGACGAAAAGAAAGAAGGCTTCGAGAACAAGATCGCGGAGGTCATGGGAACAGAACTTCAGCTTAAGACAGATTATGCATGGGCCCCCCAAGTGATCGGTTTTGTTCGCAACACGCTGCGTGCCAATCTCTGCGACCTGGTGATGGGCGCCGTCGCGGGCGACGACATCATGCAGACGACGAATCCCTATTACTTCACGACCTACGTGATGCTCTTTCGCTCGGACAAAGGCCTCAGGATTGATGGGATACAGGATCCCCGCCTCGGGAATTTCCGCCTTGGCGTCGTCGCCGGGACACCGCCCGCCGATCTCCTTGCCCGCCATGACCTGATGGCCCACACCAAGCCCTACCCGCTGACCGTCGACACGCGATTTGAATCCCCTACCCATGAAATGGTTCAGGACATCGTCGAGGGGACGATCGATGTCGGCTTTCTGTGGGGGCCGATCGCCGGCTATTACCGCAAGCGCGATGATCTGCCGATCACTCTCGTGCCGTTGCCGAGCGAGCCGGGAGCCGCGCGCATGGAGTATCACATCGCGATGGGAGTCCGCGCCAACGAGCCCGAATGGCGGCGGCGCGTCAATGCCGCGATCCTCAAGCGCCAGGGCGAGATCACGGCGATCCTGCGCGACTATGGCGTCCCGCTCCTTAACGAGCAAGGCGAGCTCATCTCGCCCTAAGGGTGGTGGCGAATGTCGGTGAGGAGGGCGGCCCGGCGCCTGGCCCTCGGTTTGGTCCTGATCGGCGAAATCGGCGCTCGTGCCCAGACGCTCGATGCGGAAGGCTATCGTTTGGACGATTATCGTGCGCCGACGCCGGAAACGGTTCCGGGCGGTGTCGTGATCGATACCGAAGCCGCCTACAAATTATGGCAGGCCGGCGGCGCCATCTGGGTCGACGTCCTCCCGGCGCCGCGGCGGCCCGAAAATTTGCCGCCGCAGGCATTATGGATGCCGGTGCCGAGACGTAATATCCCAGGTAGCCTGTGGCTTCCGGATGTCGGCCGAGGCGCGCTCAATCCCGAGCTCGAGGCTTATTTTCGCACACATCTCGAAGACGCCACCGATGGCGTCCACAACCGACAGATCGTGTTCTATTGTCTTGCCGAGTGCTGGATGAGCTGGAATGCCACCAAGCGTGCCGCGGCCTGGGGGTACACGAACCTCTACTGGTATCGCGACGGCATCGATGCCTGGGAAGCAGCGAGGTTGCCCACCGCGGATGCAGAACCGGCTCCCGGGATCGTGAGCGCGAGGAAGCCGTAATGAGCGAATTTTCGCGCTTCGCGTGGGCGTTGGTCTTTGTTTCGATTTCGCCGGCTCAGAGCGCCGACTTCAGCGCCGCTCAGGTTCGAGCCATCGTAGCAGCTGCGACAGCCGATAAACCTGCTGACCTCTCCGGGAAATCGCTTGAGAACCTCGATCTGAGCAATCTCGACCTCAGACGGGCGAACCTGTCGGGTGCGAACCTCTTTGGCGCGAAACTCGACGGTACAGATCTTTCCGGTGCAAACCTGTCCGGCGCAAAGCTCAATCTTGCCTGGATCATGCGGGCAAATTTCACGAGCGCCGATTTGTCGAACGCCAGTCTGCTTGGCCTCGTGGTTTCATCCGGTCTCGACATCTCCCTCGCCGAGGCTCCGATCTTCAAGGGTGCGAAGTTTTCTGGAGCACGCATCATCGCTCGGCTCAGCCGCTTCGATTTGAGCGGCGCCGATTTCACCGGCGCGAAAATGGGTGCCGACATGAAAAATCAGTCGATGGGGTTGATGAGGACCGATCTCTCGGGCGCCAATCTATCCGGAGCGAACTTTTCCAAGGCAGACCTCGGCCGCGCGCTGCTGCGCTTTGCCAATCTTACGGGAGCCAAGCTGATCGGAGCCAACTTGTCCGGGGCAGATCTTGCAGGAGCCGATCTGACTGGTGCTGACTTGACGGACGCCGATGCTACGGAGGCCGATTTCGGCGGCGCGGTGCTGAGTGGTGTCCGGGGGGTCGACACCCTAAAGGGGTTCAAGCCGTCTGAGGGACGGCCGAACCAGTGACCTCTACTCGGAGGCGGCCGCCTGTAACGCCCGCGCCCAGGCGCCGAGCCGTGCATCGAGCGCGACCGGAGCCGCGCAGGCGTAGCCGATCGTGCGCCGGATTTCCTCGAAGTTGCGCGCGGTGAAATCGTGGCGCTGCTGCAGGTCGACGCGCTTTTCGGCGGCTTCACCCGTGGCACCAGGCGGCACCGATCGGAGTTCGCCGGCGAGCCTGCCGACAAGCTCGGCGATCTCGCGCTGGCGCCGGCCCATTTGGGTCAGCTGCCCGATCAGCCCGGTGCGCTCCCGGTCGGTCTCTTCGAGCAGGCCACGGAACATCAGCGCGAGGC
>WNFR01002986.1_pt1 | contig 17554 bp, 11 predicted proteins | sample 5400221 | NCBI WGS metagenome assembly WNFR01 (sample SAMN13153357, study PRJNA577476) | soil metagenome | isolation source: 40 cm soil under Madrone tree | place: USA:California | collected 2016-06-14
CTTAGGCCCGAGCAAGACCACTCTCGGAAGTAGGAGTGGACGTTCAAGCGGGTGGGCTGAATGCCGAGAAAAAAATGTCGGCATTGGGCCGACGGGGAGGTTTTTTCTCTTGACATTCCCTTTAATAGGACATGTTACATTGCCTCTTTGCATCTTATTGATTTCACATGTGCTTCTAGTTTTGGCGAGGCACACCTCCTACCTGGCTGATTCTGGAGACCCACGTCCAATACAAACGAAATCCCGCTCGATGCCAGTTCACGACGGTTCTGGGAGCGACCAAGACGAGAGGCTGCCTCCACCCGGACCAGCACATTCTCAACGCAACCCAGAACAGTTTGTGCAGGGCAGTCAATCGACGGCGAGGTCGCTGCGCGTGCAGAGCCAGCAATTGCCGACGGAGAGCCAGGTTTTCGAGGACGAGGTCCACCCGGCAACTGAAAGAACTGACCAACCAGCCGAGGAAATGTCGGAGCGACACGATCATGGCAAGAATTTTAGCGGAAACGACCGAATCAAGCTTTGCGCCAAGTCATTCATTTCGCAGGTGTACGACCTTTTGGCGAGGGACAGCGTATTGGAACGCCAGAATCCAAGACCGATCGACCCTCAGCGGGTTCCGATGTGAGGAGAAAAGCAGCGCTTTTGGGCACGGCTTAGCTATCATCTACGGGATGAGACGGTTTCTGCTCATATTGCTTTGTATGACGCGAGTTTCTCTCGCTCAGGAATCCCCCTCCGGAAAGATGCCCGGCAGGTCCGACCTGGCGGCCATTCTGAGCTTCGAGGCAGAACCTTCCGCTGGCATGCCGGGGGGCTGGGGTGGCGGTCCACCAGGAACAATCTTCGCGGACGACAAAGTTGTCCATGGTGGTCGATGGTCAGCCCGAATCGAACGCAATACCGACAGTCCAAGCAACTTCTCCACCATCACCAAGTCCATCCCCATGGACTTCTTGGGCAAGATGATTGAGTTACGAGGTTTCCTACGCACCGAGGACGTGAGCGACTTTGTGGGCCTGTGGATGCGTGAGGACGGAGAGTCTCCCGCTCTCGCCTTTGACAACATGCAAAGTCGGCAACTGAAAGGAACCACGGCTTGGACTGAATACTCTGTCACATTGCCAGTCCACCCAGAAGCGCGGCAGCTCTTTTTTGGTGTCCTCGTCAGCGGAACCGGGAAAGCATGGGCGGACGACCTGCAGTTATTGGTAGATGGCAAGCCGGTCTGGGAAGCACCCAAGCCTAAAACAGCCCTCGATTTTGACCATGAATTTGATAGCGGCTCTGGCATCCCAATCAATAAACTCACGGACGCACAAACCCAGAATCTCGTGACCCTCGGGAAGGTCTGGGGTTTTCTCAAGTATTATCATCCCCAGGTCACCACTGGCCAGCGCCACTGGGACTATGATCTCTTTCGCATCCTGCCGGCAATCCTCGAGGCACGTGATCGTTCGGCTGCGAATGCTGTTCTCTTACACTGGATTGCAAGCTTGGGCGCTGTTGCCTCATGCAATCCTTGCGCAAAGCTGGAGGAAGTGGATCTGCAATTCGGGCCTGATCTGGATTGGATCACGAATGCAGCAGTTCTAGGAGCTGATCTCAGACAGAAATTACGGTTCATTCGGGACAACCGCTTACCGGGCAAGCAATTCTATGTCTCCTTGTCGTCCGCGGTCGGCAATCCTTCATTCGACCGCGAACTGAGCTACCCAACTCTCAAACTTCCGGATTCTGGATTTCAGCTTCTTAGTCTCTATCGTTTCTGGAACATCATCGAGTATTGGTCCCCCAATCGCAATGTGCTGGGACAGGATTGGAACGGCGTGCTGGCACAATTCATCCCTCGAATCGCTATGGCGAAGAACGCCGATTCCTACAATCAGGAACTGCTAGCGCTGATCGCCAGGGCTCACGATGGCCACTCCAACTTGCCGGGCTCGCTCCTCGATTCGAGGCCTCCCACTGGTAAGTGTCGACTTCCCGTGAATGTGCGCTTCGTCGAGAATGTTCCGGTCATCAGCGAATTGCAATCGGCCGACCTCACTAACCCGGGAGAACTGAAGATCGGGGATGTAATCACAGAGCTCGATGGTGTGCCGGTCAGCAAGCTGGTCGAGACCTGGAAGCCGTATTACGCAGCTTCTAACGAAGCTGGGCGGATGCGGAATATCGGTCGCTTCATGACCCGCGGGGAGTGTGGAGAATCCGACATCGCTGTTCGCCGAGAGAATCAGGAGGTCCACTACAAGGCTAAACGTGTACCCGCCGGGACCTCCGATCCGGGCCTACCCACACACGACTTGCCCGGGCCGACGTTTCGGCTGCTTTCGAAAGACATTGCCTATCTCAAGCTCTCCTCCGTGAAGGCGGCTGACGCTGCGCATTACATTGACAGCGCAGCGGGCACCAAAGGACTGATCATCGACATCCGTAATTACCCTTCGGAGTTTATGGTTTTTGCTCTAGGGTCTTTCTTTGTTGAAAGCGAAACTCCCTTCGCGCAATTCACGTTTGGAGATCTCTCAAACCCTGGTGCCTTCCACTGGGGGGAACTCATGTCACTGAGTCCGCAGAAACCCCACTACTCCGGAAAGATCGTGATCTTGGTCGACGAGATTTCTATAAGTCAAGCGGAGTACACCGCCATGGCGTTTCGTTCCGCTCACGAGTCCCTCGTCGTGGGCAGCACCACAGCCGGGGCGGATGGGAACGTATCACATTTCGTTTTGCCAGGAGAACTGCGATCGATGATTAGTGGTATCGGAGTGTTTTATCCGAACAAAGTCGCGACCCAACGCATCGGCATCGTGCCGAATGTGATAGTGAGCCCCACAATTGCAGGAATCCGCGCTGGGAGGGACGAAGTGCTTGAGGAAGCGTTGCGTCAAATCCTGGGTGGGCAGGTGTCTGGCGCAGAGATCCAGAAGATGGCCAAACCATAATTGGTTTCGCGCGAGCGGCACAGAGTGCGACCGAATCAGACATCCGGCTAAAATATTTTCGTAATATTGTGCGACTTCGCCCCTTGTGTCGGACTTGAAGGGCAATAACTCGGAAATTTCCCGGAAACGGCGTTCGAGGAGATCGATGGAGTGCGCCACTTAGTCCGGTCACGTTTCCCCGAACGGGACTTTGGCTCGCTTTGCGGGATTCATTTCTATGAGTGACGGTGCGTTACACAATCGACGCGCGACGACGCGCGATTCTAACTTGACTTGAAATCCAATTTGATTGCCAAATCCGAAGGTCATGCCATCGATGTCCTGCGAGCGGAGGAGACAATGCGATTTCGATTCTTACTGTTGGCGTTGTTTGTGTTTACCGCGAGTTCAGCCTGGGCTCAGATGATCGCGATTCGTGCCGGCCACCTCATTGACCCCGCGAAGGGCACCGTCGCCAAGGATCAAATTATTCTTGTCAAGAGCGGGAAAATTGTCGAGGTCGCCGCAAACGTCGAAATCCCTCGAGATGCCGAAATCGTGGACCTCTCGAACTTTTGGGTGATGCCGGGACTGATAGACGCCCACACCCACGTGACCGAAGGACAGAGGAATTGGCAGCTTGAATTGACCTACCTCTACGAAGACAGCGCCTACCGCGCTCTTCGCGGGTTGAAGACAGCACAAGTGCTGCTCAATGCGGGCATCACGACAATTCGGGACGTTGGGAATGATGCCAACTACGCGGCGGTGGATTTGCGGAAGGCGATCGAGCAGGGCTGGTTCACCGGTCCGACGATCCTAACAGCGGGGAAAATCATTGGGCCATTCGGCGGGCAGTCAAACGGTGCTTCTGTCGAAATGGGACCATACTGGCGATTCGAGTATATCGATGCTGACGGGCCGGACGAAATCAGTAAGGCTGTCCGACAGAACATTTTTTATGGCGTGGATCTGATCAAGCTAGTGGCGGATAGTAGCAGGAGTTATTACTCACTTGAGGAGATCCGCACCGCTGTGGAACTTGCCCACGGCGCCGGGCTAGCTGTCGCTGTACACGTCGTGGAGAGCGAGCCGGCGAAGAACGTCATTCTGGGAGGGGCTGACTCGATCGAACATGGGTTCTTTCTTTCTGATGAGGTCCTGCACATGATGAAAGAGAGAGGTACCATGCTGGTAGGCACAGATTTCCCCTCTGAACATCTCGTCGCGGGAGGGCAAGATACGCCCGAGAAGGCAAAGGCACTCGGCAACACCATTATCGAGCGGCTGCGCCGAGCCTATAGGATCGGCGTGAAGATGGGCTTCGGAACCGACATTGTCGTTGACCTGCCAAACAAAACCCGTGCAGACATGACCTGGGACTATCTGGCAGTCTGGCGGGCTGCGGGCGTGCCGGCAGCGGAAATCCTGAAATGCATGACCACGAACGACGCGGAGCTGCTTCGGATCAACAAGCAGCGCGGAGCAATTGCGCCGGGCTTAGCTGCGGACATCGTCGCCGCGCCCGCAAATCCGTTGGATGACATCGAAGCACTACGGAAGATCAATTTCGTCGTGAAGGATGGAAAGATCGTTCGGCGGCCCTAAGACAGGTGTGCGTACTGCCATTTGCATAACCGACGAGGATTGCGCTTCCCGAGCGTCCTCTTGGCGTGCTCTGCGTGTATTACATTTCTATGACAGAACATGATTCTGAGCGGATACAGAATCGGGTTCAGTTCACGTAAGCAATTGGATCGATAGAAGAAAAAGGAAAAACGCCAGAGTCCTGCCATCTCCGACCATCTGTCAAAAAAGCAGATGATCGCTTCTCGCGCAAGTCGTTGAAAAGAAATGAAGTGGCGCGCCCGGGGAGACTCGAACTCCCGACCCCCTGCTTAGAAGACCGTTGTCCACTTTAATCAGAACTTGCCGGAGCGAGCGTAAAGCGAGGGAAAATCAGCAACTTGTGATGAACGGCGACAAGCTACTTACTCCTTTTTCATCACCCTTAAGCAGGCGTTTTGCTACGATTTGTCACATTTAGTATTACATTTTTATGACAGAGAAAATCGTGGCGCCAATCGAGATGTTGTACGCAGAATCCATTCTGGCCTATTTGTCTAGCGGTCTTTCGCAGGCCCCATCGGGAGTTCGCATGGGTTCCCGGCGATTATCGCGCCGACCTCGAGGGTTTTATGCTGCTGTTTTGCGCATGGACTTCAGCGCGATGGCGCCCAGGACCAGCACGGCCGCAACGATCGCAGCCCACAGGACGGCCGGATGACGCTCTGACCAGGGCCTGTCGTCGGGCCGCCCCGTGAATACGGCATTCGATTCCTCGCCGCCCAACGAAGCCTGGCTCGCGCCGGGCTCCCGCTGGAAAAGCCTGGCGTAATCGTACACAGGCGCGTCGAGTTTTTTGTCGCCGTAGTAGAGCGTGTATTCCGCACCCGGGGCGGAATCGAAATAAATTCGTCGTTCGTATTGCTGCAGGTTTGCGCCGGTGATCTGGAGCGGCTGGTCATCTCCATTGTGGATGATTGCTTTCAGTGTTCGCTCGCCGATCGCGCCAATATCGAGTGAAGTCTTTTCGACGTCAATCCTTTGTCCGTTGCGCTGCATGTGAATGCGGCAGATCTCGCCGGAGCCAAGATATTGATCCTTGTCTCCCTGAAATTCTATTTCGCGCTGGAAATTCGGCTGTGCCGGATCAATCTCGAGGACGAGGCGCTCGACCGGCACATTTTCCGGAACGGAGAAAGTCATGACCGTGTCTTTCGCCAGCTGCGATTGGCCTTGCTGCGATGGATGGGCACCGGCGCTGATGGTTCGCAACACCGCCTTGCTCGCCCGGGTGATTCCCGCGGTCCCGCTGCGCACGTCGGAGGGTTTCACGGAGGTGTCGATGGTCACGCGCAAGTATTTGTAGGTGCTGAGCGGGATCTGAAGGGTGCTGTTGTACCCCAGTTTTTCGTCCGACAAATCATAAAGAGTGGTAGTGCCAAGATCAGCCCAACTTCCGCCGTGCGGGTCGTCCTGGCCTTCCACGCGAGCATGCGCGACATAGTTTTTCGTAGCCAGCTTTAATTCCACGCGGTCATATTCAGCGACGCCGGACATATCCAGAAGAAATTGTGTTTTGGCTCCGACCATGGCGGGTTGCAGCACGCGGAATTCTTTGCGTTCGGTTTCGGAGCGGCCCGACTCGATCTGCAAGGCGTAGGGAACTTCTTTCCCCGCCAAATACAATCGCAGATCGCCTAAATCCGGACGGGCGTCCTGCCAAACCGTTTCGTCAACAACAAAGTACTGTTGCCCGCCGGAACCCCGCACGTGCCGCTGGTATTTGAAATATGGAATGGAAGCGCCGGCCACCAGAAATGCTGCCAACAATCCCAAAGCCGTCTTCATGGATGGCCCTCCGTTCGTTCTTTCGCGGAAGATCCCGTGCTTCAACGGGAACCATTTATGAGATGGCTCGCGTTGCCGACCTCAGGGGCTAAAAACCCTTGAATTGCCGGGCCTTTCGGCACGGCTGATGCCGTGCCCTGACGAAGATCACAGCTCATTTCTTCGCCGAAGGTGAAGAAAGCTTCAGCCAGTCGCGCTGATAGATAAAGGAAATCGCCAGCAACACCGCTCCGAGAGCGACAAAACTCAGAATGCGATAGCCCTGCTCAAGTTGTGATACGTCGTAGAGAAACACCTTCACGATCGTTACGGCTATCAGAAACAGCGCCTGCCAGCGAGTAAATGCGGATCTCTTCCAGAAGCCCACAGCCATCAGTGCCGCGCCATAAACCAGCCAAATCGCTGAGTAGCTGAAGTCACGTGCAAGCCGCAATTGCGCGCCGCCGGCGTATCCCATCCTTCCACGACCGGAAGCCGCCAATTGCCGGTCGTAATAATCCGCGGCTTCGCGCGTCAATGCGATCAAGGCCAGCAAATTCAGCGCGACCAAGGCCACGTCGAGGAACGGCTTCTCATTCTCCGTCGCGTACCGCCTGCCGAAGATCACGATTCCGCCCAGAACCGCAATCGCAACCAAATAAGTTGCAAACCGCGGATTGAACACGAGCGTTTCCGTGTGAAAGTCGTCGACGACCAGAAGGCGGAAGATTCCCAATATCAGGGCGGCGACGGCCAGATAGCGCAAGAATTTGGTTTGCATCCTGACGCCGATGCACAGCAGCACGGCGGACTCAATCAGCCACCCGATGGTGATCCAATGAGCGTCCAGTTTCAGCGGAATGGCGATGGTGATGAAGGCTACGGCGATAGCCACGTGGAGCAAAGTGATGAGTTTTGTGTCCTGATCTGGAAAGAGCCGTCCGAACAAGCTCGAGATTCCCAGATACACCGCCGCAAGTGCCAGCGCGTACCAGGTGAGCGGTGCCGTCTTCGGCTCGTACATGATCCATAGGGCCAGGAAAAAAGCGCCGGCATTCAACAGCGGCAGCAGAGTGAGCGTAATCGAGGGCCCGTCAAAGCGCTTGGAGCGGTCGTGCGGCGTGAGCAGTGGAATCGCCGCGAAGATGGCCGCAAACAACGCAGCGAAAAATACAGTGAGCGGACGCTCGTCCTGCGAGTAGTAATCGCTAAACCAGCCGACATACAGAATAAGGGTTCCAGCAGCGCTCCCCCACAACAGGCGCCGCCAGGGCTTGACGACGGCCATCGCCAGGATGGCCAAGTCCAGCAGCATGATGTAGGAGAACAACACCACCTCGTGGTTCTCTCCAGTGGAGAGCAGCACCGGAGTTGCGAAGCCGCCGGCCAGCGCAAAGGTGGCCAATAATTCTGAATTCTGGGTCGCTGCCAGCGTGATGGTGGCGCCGGTCACGATTACCATCGCCAAAAATGCGGCCGCCGGGGGGATCAGGTGATAAACCTGAAAGGCGCCCCACAGCGACAGATAAAGCGTGCCTATGCCGATCGCCTTCAACGAATAGGAGAACAGTTCATGGCCGCGGCTGCGGAAGCGCTCGCTCCAGATGAGTAATCCGATCCCCGCCAGCAAACCGATCGCAACTCGTCCGGCCGGACCGATCCAATTGTTCTCGAATGCGTATTTCAGGAAATAGGAGACACCGATCAGGATGGCGACAATGCCGATGCGGTTGAGCCAGTATTGTCCAATCTGTTTCTCAAACCCGGCATCGGCGCTTGAGGGAGTTGAAAGCAGTGTTGGCGGCCGCTGCGGCGGTGGCATTTGAAAGGATGGACGTGGACCGGGGGCAGCATCTTCTACATGCGGCGGAGTGAGCGTCGTGCCGGCAAGAGGTGGAGCAGTTGCTTGCGTGGGCGTCTGTGAAACCACCGGCTGGCGTGCTTCCGGTTCAAGGGTAGCCTTTTGCTCAAGTTGATAGACGCGTGCGGTCAGCGCGGCAAACTGCGCTCTTAACGCGTCAATCTCATTCTGCGGCGTGGACATGCACGTACCTTAGCAGGGCATCATCGCACCGGAATCTTACTTGATTTGCTTGCAACGGCCCCTTAATTCGCGGTGGTGCGTCAGGTTCCAGTTAATGTCCCTATCGAAAATGATGTCCGGCGCGAATGCCTTTGATATCAGAGACATTCAAGAAGATAAAACTGAGGCCGTGCTAACCAAGAGATTAGAATGCAATGTTACGCCTAACTAACCAGGACGAAACAACAATTCGCCAGGCACAGGCTCAAAAAGATGCTGGGCTTGGTAGGTCATTTCTTCTAGACATCGCTGGCAGCCGGCCTTTCGGCGAAACAGTCACGGTTGGGTCTGCTCCTGCACACGCCCGGTCTGAACTTCGCGCTTGCTCCAACACTCAAGCACAGCCGATCGGCAGGATCGGCTTTCCGGAGGACAAGACATGGGACTGATAAAGGATTGGCGCGGAAACTCAATGGAGGTCGTGAAGAGCATGGGCGGAGTACTCGCCGTCGCGGACCCCTGGAATAATGTGGTCAGGACGACGCTAACGATGGTAGGTCGAAGAAGTTCGATCGGTGTATTTTCTTGTTGTTGTTGAGTTGTGATTAGTCCGGGTTACCGGACAAGTTCCACGTCCCCAAAACGCTAGCCGCCCTACTTCCAGAACCGTCACCATCTTCGATGGGATTCTTCTGCGAGAGGTTCATCCAACACAGCCTTGTGTTGGACCAACTGGAAACCACCACACATGCCGCAGACGGCGGTGAAGGACTCCATAACAGCGCCATCTTGTAGATCGGGGAATATCGCCTTCATGAGTTCAGACGGGGCGTCAAAAAGCTCCGATAAACCGCAGTTCTCACAAGGATGAATAATCCAATCGGGCCGCTCTCTAAGATACTTTTCGGTGACACGGAGTGGCTGCTGCCCATCCTTGGGGATGATGAAGAGAATCTCATTACCTTGACTGACCGTTTGAAGCTGCGATGGTCGATTCAGGATCTTGCCCGTAAAAACTTGGCCGTGAGAAGCCGTTAGTGTGACCCAAACAAGCTCAGGCTTCCGGTCGGAGATTCGCGGCCCACCATCGTGAACAATCACCTGCAAGTCATCAGCGTGCTCAGGGTGAAATCTTTTTTGCAGCGCCGGATGCTTGCGCCATTCATGGGGCACGGTAATGGCCTACCATGCCCGCAGTATACATAACTCAAAGGCGCTGCAACCTGCGGTCAGTGCCTTCCATGAGAGGGCCGGTGCGATGTCTCACGTCTTGGCTTATACTCTCCCATTATGTACCGCTATCGAATTCTGCTGTGCGTGCTTGCCTTGTGTTTTTTCTTTGTGGCGAGAGCGTTCGCGCAGGAACCGACTTGTCTTCATCGAACACTACCTCTCAGCGTAGAGGACGCCGAAGGGCATCCCCTGCAAAGGCTTACGCCTGTAGATTTCCAGGCTAAGATTCGCGAAGGACCAGTCAGAATCCTTTCGATCGTGCCCGACGATAGACCGCATCGCATTGTGATTTTGCTCGACGCAAGTGAGAGCATGGCTACTAAGTGGGGTCGAGTCCTCGCACCGGCATCCGCGCTGGCGGAATCCAAGTTGCCCGATACAGAGTTAGCGCTTCTCATCTTTGGAAGTAAGATTTATGAGCAGGTTGGTTTTTCCGAAGGCCAAAAGACAATAGCGGAAAGGCTGCGCCATCTCGGCACAGATACAAAAGATGTACAGAAAATGGTTCACGGTAGGACTGCCCTATACGATGCGCTCCTCGCCGGTCTGCAGCTTCTTGGGACTCCTACATCGGCGGATATCCTCTACCTTGTCAGCGACGGAGGGGACAACGCCAGCCGTGCCCAGTTTGATGAGGTTAGTCGCAGGCTGACTTCAAACAACGTTCGTTTGTTCGTATCCCTTGTGGTCGGTGATTTGGGAGAGATCACTGGAGTGGGATATAGAAGTCCAACCCCGGAGGAAGCCAAGGGGCCAACGGACATGAGGGACCTGGTTAGAAAGACGGGCGGGAAAATGATCGTGCCTTTCACTTCGAGACTTCATGTTCAGCCAAAAGAGATGGAGCAGATTTCGGCAGCTTTAAGTATTTTTCACCACAATATGATTCATAGCTATCGCATGGAAGTGGAGCTTCCTGTACCTCTGGCCAAGGAGCGCAACTGGGAACTGAAAGCTGCCGATCAGAATAGGGAGCGCTGGAAAGATGCAACTATCATCTACCCCGAAAAATTAGAACCTTGCAAACCATAAAGGCCCTTCTCCAGAATTATTCTACGGTTCGCGGCCTGGGCTGGCCGCTTTGCTAGGAGCGCCAGAAACTTAGCAATTTCAGCTAAGAGGCGATTTGTAAGTTTCCGTCTGCTAGGACTTCGACTCGCTTGATTTGTTCGGATAATCGGAAAAGTGAAACCAAAACCAACTTGTACGGTTTCCGCGTTACCAGGAGTTGCTCCTAAAACTGCACTGCTGGCGCAACGTGGCATGGCTTGTCAGAGAAAGCCGATTGTGCAAGTTTCTTAAGGTGCTGTTCAATAATTTCAAAGTCATGCGGGATCGATTCTTGTTTGCCTGCATAGGTCCCAACGCCAAAAACACGCCCCGCCTTTTCAGTTCCGTTGCTGATGAAGATTGTGTGTAGTTCCAACTCTTTGTGGCTTGGTTCGCCACCGATAAACAAAAATCGTTTTTCAGGGAGCTCCCAGAAATGCTTGCTGACTATCAGTTTGACCAATTCCTTAACTTTGGCCTGATCAACTTTTTCCTTACAGGTTGGGAGGTCAGTTGTGGCCATCGGTCGCCCGGGATATCTCTGCAGAATGAGAGAGCCATCCCCGCGGACGAACAACAGCTCAAAACCTTGCTGCAATGGTGAGTCGTACATGATTGTAAGCTTTTGCAGCATCTGGGCATCGCGCAGCATGGGTTCCAAATCAAGCTGAGGCGTCCATGGCTCCGCGGATTGCCGCAACAACGACAGCAGCAGAATAAGAAGGGTCCTCATCGCAATGTTCGTTAGGATTCAACATCAAAGCGGGTGAGTTGTATAGATACGGTGTGGGTTTTTGTTCAAGTCGCCTAACCGGACATCTCGGCAGGCCCGGGAGGTCTTTTGCCAGAGGAGATTCGCGGCATCCTTAATATGTGTTGGTCCTGAGCCCACCGCCATCTGTCCCGTCAACTCTTTATGCCGCTTCCCTCTCGTAGTACTTCAGCAGGCCTCCCAGTCGGACGAGATGGGCTTGCGGAGCCAGGCCAAAGGTAGACCTTGACGGACTATATCTATCTATGTAGAGTTAAACTATGGGATTGCGGATTCGACTCTCTCGGCAAACACTGACGGTGCTGGATGCTCTGCTGTCGCGCCCAGGACAATGGCTCCATGGATATTCGCTGAGCCAGAGCACGGGCATCCCTTCCGGGACGCTCTACCCGATTCTGATGCGACTTGAGAAGTTGCACTGGCTCGAAACGCGCTGGGAAGAGGCTAGAACACCAGGGCGGCCGCCACGACACCTGTACCGCTTGGCTGGAACTGCGCGGGAGTGGGCGCGGGAAGAGATTCGTGCGGCGCAGGAGCGGCGTTTTTGGAAGTCTTCGGAGAACGAGGCATGAGCGTTGGCAAACAAGAGATTCCTGCATCGGCTCGCTTCGCGCGATGGCTACTCGAGTGGGCAGTGCGACATTGGCCGGAAGAAACACGTCCGTGGGGGCTGGCGCTCGCTGCGGAAATCGATGAAACGGCGAGTGCGTTCGAAACGGTACGTTGGTCACTGGGCGGAATCATGTTATTCGCACGATCCCTGTTATCGGGTGCTTGGGCGTGGATGAAGCTTCCGGCAGGCGGTTCCCTTCCCGGCGCGAGCGGGCCGCAGGGGCCTTCGCTGCTTCCGAAGCGCTCACGGGTGTTTACGGTGGCAATTTTGGCTACAGCGGCCTTGCTGCTTTTCTTACCAGTGGGACGAGAGGCGATTCGAACGGTGCGTGCGAGCTGGCAAGAATTTCAGGAGTCGGCTTCGGATCAGCGAACGCTCGAAGAACTTGCGGCTCGCGCGGAGAAGGAAAAAGATGCCGGCACGCTGGCTTTCGTGGCGCTGAGCACAACGGACCCGCAACGAGCCGCTGCGTTGACGGAACGCGCGGTGTCGCTTGATCCGGAACTTATCTGGGTTTACGCTGCAAGAAATCATCGGCCGAGTTTTGATCCGCCGCGAGAGGAATGGCTTGCGCGATTGAAAGCGGCTGATCCCGGCAACGCCGTGCCCGATCTGCTTATGGCCAGTGCGCTGGCAGACCCGCGCGTTGATATGCTCTACGCGCACGGGACGCCTAAAGCCGCGGACTTCGAAGTTTTGGAAGCCGCTTCAAAATGGAAGCTGCTGATGGAACGAGCGTATGGCGCCCCGCGGTATGACAGCTACTTCCAGAAGCACTGCCAGCTCACGCGCGCAGTCTGGAACCGCGAGAGGAACTTGCCGCCTACATTTATCTTTTCGGGACTGTGGTCCCATGCGATTCCAGATTTACTGAACCTCAGGAGTTTTGCGGAATTCAAAATGCACCAGGCGCGGAAAGCGCGAGCCGCAGGTGACTTGCAGCGAGCGGAAAGCCTGATCGGCGAAGTGGATGTGTTTGCCCTGCGGATGGCGGACGGAAGCGGGACGAAAATCGAGAAGCTGATTGCTTTGGCGATTTCTAAGAGCGCCAACAAAGGACTCGCGGATCTTTTCGCAAGTTCGGCACGACCACAAGATGCGCGGCGAGTAGCTCTGCGTCTCGATGAGATCGAAAGGAGCGTCCAAGGAATGCGGCCCCGCGGCGACCCCGGAGGCCGTTCGGGAGGGGAGCAGGCTTTCCGGAGAGAGGCTATGCTGCTCCAGGGATTCGGCATTCTAGCCCTGCTCGCCGGACTCGAGGCGCTGGCTAGCGTTTTGCTGCTGGAGATGTGGCCTGGGCGGATGCGAAATGCGCAAACACGTTGGCGGAGAGCGCTGTGCTGGATGGCGGACTATGCTCCAGCGACGCTGCTCGTTGCCATCGGTGCGTTTCTGATGAGCTTTCTGCCGTTTCAACATGCCTTCGCAGAGTACCGCGCTTCGAGTTACATGCTCCTCAACGACGAGCGGCTTATGGGGGCGATGTGGGGCCTCATGGAAATTCCAGAGTATGTGATGGGTGTGAACGCCCGCGTTTCGATTTGGGCTTTTGTTACCATCGCGCTGGCCGCACTTCTTGTGTTCGTTCTGGTGCGAGGTATCTACCGCACGAGGCGAGCTGCGCCAAATCCTGCCTGAGCCCTTCCTTTCTTTCCGCCAAAACCGGAGATGCTCGTTGATTCGCAGCGTTGCAGCGGTATGCCTTAGACTGCTTGACCGCTCAGGACACGGGGGATCTGTCCGTGCTGGTTGTCATGCAGTCGCACGCCACTTATTCGTCACATCCAAAGGCGTGGCTTCCAATTTCTGTTGAATCGCGTCCCTCGGTGCCAGTCCAACCGTTGATCGCCCGGGGACACGAGCCATGGGGCATGTTTGATCACATAAAGCGATACCCGTGGGTTCGACCAATCCATGAATACGATAACGGTGAGCAGTTGCTGAACTCGCTCGAGGGTCTTGTTGCTGCCCTCTTAACGAACCGTGTGGTTTAGCTAAGGCTTGCTGCCAATTGCGGGCGAATCGGGACTTAAGCCTTGTTCACGCGTCGATGACTGTCGCGCCGTTTGTACGCACACCCGCTACTAAACTTCATCAAGGGACGAAGCCTAGACATTTGCCAACAGTTTGAGAGCTGAGCTTGTTCGCGATAGAAGTTCAATGGTTGTTTCCATTACTGCGATATTTCGTCGCCAAAACTGGGGGGACACGCTTCTTTCACTCACGCGGGTGAAGTCCGTAAGGAGCTCCACCAACGCCCTGTCTTCATAATCCAACGCTTCTTCGCTATTTCGAGCCGCATATTCCGGAAACAAGCGCAAGGTTATTCGTCCGAGCTTAGTCCCTTCGAGTTCAACGCGTAGAGTGTTATCGACCGGGAGTAAGCGATGAAAAGCCCTATTTCTCGCGCTGCTGACAGTCACCTGATACGCATCTAGTGAGTGCTTCTCCTTCATCTTGGACCAGGGTAAATTTCGAAAATTCTCCGCTAAACGGAACCATTCATCGACTGTGCACCACCGAACGATGGGTTTTAGATCGCACACGCTAACAAGAAGACGGATCACTAATACTGCATCAGTTGCGAAATTGTAAGCGATTCGTAGCAAATCGTTGAATTCACTCGCATCTGTGTCTGCCTGCCCCTCGCATTTGTTCCACGCGTGCTTGTAACGAGCCACATTTTGACGTAGCGCATCAACAAACGAGTCGAGTAGTGGTCGTGAAAGAGTCGATTCACCTGGCAGTCTCAGAACTGCATAATGATTTTTGCGAATATGATCTAGCGCGCTTGCCAGAGGCTGCATCAAGTCTGTAGGGAGTTGGGCGCCGTGAGCCTTTTCGAGTTCCGCCCAAATCTCTTCCTCGTCCGAGATCGCCCTTACTTGAATGACCTTATCCTTTATCGCCAGGGCTGCTGTAGCCGAAGGGTTCAACTCGAGCTCGGAAAAGAGAGAATGTCCAATCGGCGCTCTTGTCACCACGGTATCCAGCACTTCGCCAATCAATACCATCACGATGCTTCCTAGCTGCTTCAACTGTTGGTCAATGGCCGGATTGACCTCCTGCACTTCCAATTTCTTCATTCCTTTCAATTCAACAAACTTGAAATCGGAATTGAATGCAGTGCCACGAGCAACTACTATGTTTGACACTCCCAGGTGGGAACTAGTTCTCACAGGAATTCCCAGATAGAAATCATTTTTAGTCGTCTGGAGCTTTTGCCGAAAGATGAATGAGTTGTTCAGAAGGACCAAACCATCACCGATTTTTTCCTCTTTCAACCATTTTAGAAATTCGTGCTGACGGGTAACTGCTGCCACTGCAGCTCGAATCTGATCTACAATCTCGTTCCTTGGCATAATCTCGTCACTAAGTGTCCCTTCGTTTTACTATTAACATGAAAATATAACCTGAGGCCCCTCCAGTTTTTCTTCCTGCTCATGAATGTCTTGTGGCGGTCCAAACAGCGACTAGCACTACCTCGAATTTACGCGGCCGCTCCGTAAGGCCTTAAGGGGATCGCATTGTTGGGACTAGATAACGCTTTATAGTGGCACACTCGGAAATGGTTGAGGAAGTTATCCTGGGCCCGTCGGAGTTTGGTCCTGGTGTCCAGAAACGGGGCTGGGGGACATCAGCCACTCGGACACGCTACGCGCATTCGCGAAGGTTACTTTGCCAATAGGACTTCCCGAGCGTCATCCTGGCGTGCTCTGCGTGTATTACATTTTTATGACAGGACGCTATTCTGAGCGGGTACAGAATCGAGTTCAGTTTACGCAAGCAATTGGATCGACAGAAGAAAAAGGAAAAACGCCAGAGTCCCGCCATCCCCGACCATCTGTCAAAAAAGCAGATGATCGGGGGTGAAGTCAGAGGTGAAGAATGATCTCGGTTAACTCTTTGGATTGAATAGGATTCAAGGGAAATGGCGCGCCCGGCCAGACTCGAACTGGCGACCCCCTGCTTAGAAGCTACGCAGTACAAAACTCTAAGTGCCGCTTCTGGTGTCGCTTACAGGGGAACGCGTCATTTATCTCGCTCTTGAAGTGGACCGACGATGGACTGAAATGACAAAATTTCTCATTCAAGGCTTTGTCCTGCCCAATTTACAAGGGATTGTAGGCCGGGGCACTGAGAGGTGCCCGGTCAACCCGGTCAAGGAAATTACCAACCCTTAGCACCGAAAGGGTTATAATTGCGCGAATTTTGCCGACAACAATCTGTCCTGTAGTCTGCCATTCGTTGGATTCCCAAAGCGACCGCGCCTTGAATATGCAGACCTTTCGCAATTTCAATGGCTTGCGAACCCTGGCACTACTCTCCCTACTGGTTGTCTTTACCACCAGCGCCGCCGTCGCAGCCGCCGTTCACGGAACTGTCACTAATGCCCAAGGCGGTGAACCACTCGGCAAAATTCAGGTAGCGATTGCCGGAACCGGGTTCGCCGCTGCCACAGGGCCGGATGGCAAGTTTCATATTTCCCAGGTGCCGCCGGGAACCTATGTGCTTCAGATCAGCGGTGTGGGATACCGCACTCTCTCTGTCCCCTTTCAGCTCGCGGCAGCAGACGAGAGCAAGGAATTCCTGCTCACCCTTGCTCCAGATAACTTCCGTCGCACCGATGTGGTCGAAGTGCGAAGCGACGTTTTCGAGGCCAAGGATTGGCCGGCCGTGGGGGATCTGACGCTAACGAGCAGCGAGTTGCAACAAACCTCCACGGTCCTTGCCAATGACCCCTTCCGTTCGCTGCAAGCCCTCCCGGGTGTCTCCGCTTCGGCCAACAATGATTTCCTCGCGCAATTCTCTGTAATGGGCGCGCCCTACGAGCAAGTCGGTGTCTATGTGGATGATGTCCTGGTTCCAAATCTCCTTCATTCGGTCGCGAACGTTTCCGATGCACCGACTCTCAGCCTGCTTACCGGCAATGACGTCGAAGAACTTCGCCTCATGCCGGTTGCGTATCCTGTCCGCTACGCGGATGGCAGTGGCGCTGCGCTCGCCATACGGACGCGCACTGGCAGTGACGGCCATCCCCTCTTCCATGGATCCGTTGGGGTAGCGGACAGCGAGCTCCTCGGCGAAGGCGGTTTCGGCCACGCTCACAAAGGAACCTGGTTGCTCGATGCCCGCAAGAGCTACCTCGGCTATCTGGAGCGTCTGCTCGCGGGGACCCGCTTTTCCCAGGACGGCTTCTATGACGCCGACCTCAAACTCACCTATAGCATTACGCCAACCCAAACCCTTAGCCTGCTCGCAACGGGGGGTCAAATCAGCATCAACGATCTCAGCCCACCTCCCATCGATAACCCAAACATTCTAAAAGCGGGTTCGAACGATCTGGCAATCGCGCGCTTGGGCTGGCGCTGGATTCCTACCGCCAATATCCTGGTTGAGGCTTATGCCGCTTTCGTGCGCACTGCATTTGAACAGGACAAAGCAGCCGCACAACTGATTAATCGTTCGCTCGACCGCGAATGGTCCAGCGGCACAAACGTTTCCTGGAACTGGCGGCGCGGAATGATTCTTCAAGCCGGTTA
>WNFR01004398.1_pt1 | contig 17551 bp, 15 predicted proteins | sample 5400221 | NCBI WGS metagenome assembly WNFR01 (sample SAMN13153357, study PRJNA577476) | soil metagenome | isolation source: 40 cm soil under Madrone tree | place: USA:California | collected 2016-06-14
CGGGGTTGGCGGCAAGAACTACCGGATCGGGCGCCTTGTTCATGTCGAGAATGACCCGGTCGTAGCCGGTGCGGAAGCAGACTAGGTCACCCTCCTCGACCTCGACCTTGTCCTCTTCCATGATCCGCATCAGCTGGTCATAACCGACGAAGCTCTCGCCGCGGCCGCAGTGGTGTTCGAGGTCGATCATCACGCCCCGGCCCTGGATGCAGTGCGCCGCCATGTTGTCGACCGACAAGGCTATGGCGCCGACATGCTCGCCGCGCTCGATCGCCTGACCATCGCGATAATCCATCGGGCCGATGATGTGCTCGCCGGCGCGGTAACCGTTGTAGAACACGATCTCGGGCTTGCCGTCGCCGTCGGCATCGAACAGCTGCCCGACATGGGCGAGGCTGTCCCACTGGGTCGAGTACTGCAACGTCATCTCGACGATGTCGTCACAGACGACGTCGATCAGTTTGGGGTCCTCGCGGGCGAGCGGATAGGCCATGTAGGGCATGCCATTGCGCTTGTTCGCGAGGAGCCGCGGCGGATGGCGGCGGGGATTGACGACATTGCCGCCCGGATAATCGAGGGGCAGGCTGAGACAGAAGGTCTTGCCTTCCTTGACCTCGGCAATGCCCTTGAGCACCTTCTCGGAGGTCAGCAGGTTGAGTCGACCCAGTTGATCCTCGGGGCCCCAATCGCCCCAGGTCGAGCCGGGCGGACGACGTTTCCAGCGCGGGTTCTCAGACATCTTCAGGCGGCCTTGACCAATTTCTGCAGGCTCCTGAGGCCGGTCGGGATCTGCTCGCCGCGGGCGCGAACGCGGCGCCCCCAATTGGTGAACGAGACCTCGCCGACATAGATGTCGCCGCGCCTATCGACGGCGAGGCCGTGCGGCGAGATAAACTGGCCGGGGTTGAGCCCGGCATGCGCATCGCCCAGCCGCGCCAGCAGCTCACCCTTATTGGTATAGATACTGACCCGCGGGCCGCAATTCGGCAGGTCGATGTTGACCGCCATGTCGGGCCCGATTTCGCCGATGAAGAAGCGCGGTGTCTTCGTGCCGCTTTCCATGAAGAGGCCCGAAGGGCGGTGCATGTTGTTCCACTGTGCCTCGTACTTGCCGTTGCCGTCGAACACCTGGACGCGGTGATTTTCGCGATCGGCGACATAGACCCAGCCGTCGGGATCACAACAAATGTTGTGGGCGATGTTGAACTGTCCGGGATCGGTGCCGGGTTCGCCCCAGGACATCACCCGCTTGCCGTCTGGTGTGTATTTGTGGACACGGGAATTCCCGTAGCCGTCAGAGATGTAGAGGTAGTCTGCCTGGGGCGACAGCGCGGTGTGGGTGCACCGGTGGAACGGCTCGCCGCTCATATAGGGGGCCGGTTTGCCTGGGATGCCGATGGTCAGCAAGACCTTGCCTTCGAACGTGCACTGGCGGACCGTGTGGTCGCCGTCGTCGGTCAGCCAAATCGTCTCGTCCGGCGCCATGTAGACCCCGTGCGGCCGCACGAAAACGCCTTCGCCCCACGACCGCAGGAAATTGCCGTCGCGATCGAAGACGCACATCGGATGTTTGCCGCGATTGAAGGCGTAGACGTTGTCGTTCTTGTCGACCCCGACGGCAGCGACATCGGCGTTGAATTCCATGCCAGGCGGCAGTTTTGCCCAATCGTCGCTGACCTCATAGCGGAAGCCTTCCGTACCGAGTATGACCGACATGCGACTTCCCCCTTTTCTTGTCCGGATGTCTCGAATGGTTGGCGGGGATTATAGAAGCGCACCCCCGCGACACAATCGTGATCGGGTTCCGGCGAGCGCCAATTCGACAGCTTTGCGGGTCAAGGCCTCGCCTTCACTAGCCAGCAGCCGGGCGGCGCGGTTGACGTGGTCGCGACAGCCACGCGGCCGGCCGGCGGGATTGCCGGAGCGGCCCTTGGCAAACCGCCCGCGCCGGTCCCGCACCCCCTGTTCCGCCTGTTTTATCAGGTCGAGATCAGGCATCACCAACTCCCTTCAATAATTTCGCACCCGCGCGGGGGCCGCTCGATACCTATTATAGCAATTGCGTTGTTGTCGATGTCATAAATCGCCGACAACACAACCGCCGGCATCCAGGGTGCATAGCGTCACGCTGCCAATTGGTTAGAATGTCTGCGCAACGTACCCTATTATTGCGCTATTGTCAATCACGCGGCGTGGAAAGAGGGCGTGGATCACCGGGTCGAGCCTCACGGCTGTCCGATTCACGCAACTCGGTTGTCTGCGGCACCTGGCCGTCTATAGCCCTCGCATTGCTCGGCGTCGCCCTGGGAGGCCTGACCCTGGGAGCCATCAGGCGGAGGCACCGCCGGGTTTGATCGACGCCGGCCGCGGCGCCGGCCGACGGGATTCCGGGGTGATGCGCCCGGAGGCCTCGGCCACGATCCGGCCGTTGACATGCCCCTCACCCTCCCGCTGTCGCGGGCCCCTCCCTCTCCCCGCTCACGTGGGGCGAGGGGACGAACCGCTCGCTCCCTCGCCCCGCTTGCGGGGAGAGGGTCGGGGTGAGGGGCACGGCGACCAATCCGGTCGAAACCCGCGCTGATCGTCTCGGGGTTGGCCTGCCCAGCTTCTTCGAAAGCCGAGGAGGCTTTGACAGAGGCGCCACAACAACCCAAATCTTGCGGTGCCAGACGGCTGGATGGCCGCTCTCCGCCGTTACGCGGGGAGAGGAAAGTCCGGGCTCCACGGAGGCACGGTGCCGGGTAACGCCCGGCGGGGGCGACCCCAGGGAAAGTGCCACAGAAAGTACACCGCCAGCCCGCCTCGGCACGCCGGGCGGGAGGCAAGGGTGAAACGGTGCGGTAAGAGCGCACCGCGCCGCCGGTAACGGCGGCGGCAGGGAAAACCCCACCGGGAGCAAGACCAAGTAGGAGCGGCAGGCATCCCGGAGTGATCCGAAGATGCCGGGCGAGCCTTCGCGCCGCCGCTCGGGTCGGTCGCACGAGGCGCTCGGAGACGAGCGTCCCAGAGGAATGGCCATCACCGCCCCGGGCATGGCGCCAGGGTGCGGGACAGAACCCGGCTTACACGCCGTCTGGCTTTGTTGTCGTAGTGGACCTTTTGGCGGATCAAATCGGGATAAGTGCGCTTTGTGGGGGACAACGTTGTGGATGACGGATTTTGTCGTTGCTTGTCGAAATCGATCGGCTAGCGTGACGTTGTGTGGTTGATGCGCGGGGTTTCGCGATCGTGACCCGGCAGTCAGGGCCTCAAACGGGTGTACGCGAGATGGCACGCCACACGCAGGGGGAAGGTGCGGGCGATCCTCGGGGTCGCCCGTTCCTTTTGTCCGCGTTGCAGGCACTCTGCAGAACAATCCGTAAACGCGCAATTCCCGTCGGACGTCAATGGTCCATAACTCGTAAGGGAAAAGAGATCGGCGTCAAGATGATGTGGTCGAGACAGATGCCTGACGGTCACTTGCAAATCTGCGGTTTTATTTCGAAAATCAATTGACACCCACAAAATCCCATGTCATACCATGATTACCCATGGACGGGACCCTGCTGATGGGGGGAACTTCGGCAGATCCCATCGGGCGCCCCTTGCCGAGAGTCCACGGGAGAGCGTTGGGGGAAATAAGTGGCACTATTCATGTCCACTTACGTGAACAAGGTCGACCGCAAGGGGCGGGTTTCAGTGCCGGCGACCTTTCGCACCGCTCTAGCCGATCAGAGTTTCGACGGTATCGTGGCGTTCCCCTCGCTGGACTACAATGCCCTCGAGGCGACAGGCATTGATACGATGGAGGCGATATCGGCAGGGCTCAACGCACTCGAGCAGCCGGCGGAGCAGCAGGGTCTTGCAACCCTAATTCTCGCTCGCTCGCTACGGCTGCCCTTCGATCCGGAGGGGCGGATCGTCCTCCCCGAGAAACTCGCTGCGCATGCGCATATTACCGAGAGCGCGGCATTTGTGGGACTTGGGCCCACGTTCCAGATCTGGGAGCCCGATCGATTTGCCGCGCACGAGGCCGCTTTGCTCGAGCGCACGCGCCGCGAGGGAATGAGAATGCCATCGCTCGGCAGCCTTGCCAGTCGACGGCACCCATGATCGAGCAGCACCAGGACCACTCTCTCTCGGCAGCACAGGGGGGAGATCGGCGACGTGGCGCACCGACCCCGCATGTCCCCGTGCTTGTGGATGCCGTGCTCGCGGCGTTGGCGCCGCGCGACGACGCCCTTTATGTCGACGCCACCTTCGGACGTGGCGGCTACAGCGTAGCGTTGCTCGCCGCGGCGCGATGCCGAGTGGTCGGATTCGACCGCGACCCCGAAGCGATACGCTACGGGCACGAGCTGGCCGAGGGGTATAGCGGACGGCTGACCATCGTCGAGGGCCGTTTCGGCGAGATGATCCGCCTGCTCGCCCCCGTAACCTCCGGCCCGATCGCCGGCATTGCTTTCGATCTCGGGGTCTCCTCGGCCCAGCTCGATAAGCCTGAACGCGGCTTTTCGTTTCGCTTTGACGGGCCGCTCGATATGCGCATGAGCCGCGAAGGTCAAACCGCCGCGGATCTCATCGCCTCTCTCTCGGAACGGCAGCTCGCGGAACTAATCGGTGAACTCGGCGAGGAGCGCTTCGCCCGGCGGGTCGCCCGCGCGATCGGCGCGGCCCAGCGGCGCCAGCCCGTGCGGCGCACCGTTGAGCTCGCCGAGGTCGTGCGTGCGGCCATGCCAAGATCCGAGCCCGGGCAGGATCCGGCGACTCGGACGTTCCAGGCCCTCCGTATCGCGGTCAACGACGAACTCGGAGAACTCGATCGCGGGCTCGCTGCCGCAGAACAGCTCCTGACGGCCGGCGGCCGGCTGGCGGTGGTTTCGTTTCATTCGCTAGAGGACCGCCGGGTCAAGCAATTCCTGCAGCGGCGCAGCTCGAGGGCGCCGCGCGGCTCCCGCCATGCCCCGGCCCCGCTCGCAGCGGCGGCACCGAGCTTCATACAGCTCGGGCGGCGGGTGGTCAGGCCTGATGCTGCGGAAATCGCGCGCAACCCCCGCGCTCGGGCGGCACGGCTGCGGGCGGCGGAGCGAACTGCGGCGCCCGCTTGGCCAGCCGATTTCGCGGCTCCGAGCCTCAGCCGGCCGTGATTAAACTCAGCACGATGTTTTGGCTGGTTCTCGTCTTGGTGACCGGGTTTGGCATGTTCGGGGTCAAGTACGCCGTGCAATCTCTGGAGGACGACCTCAATCGGATCAAGAAGGCGACAATCGCAGAGGAGCACGCGATCCGGACCAACGAGGCGGAGTGGGCTTATCTGACCCGACCCGAGACCCTCGACGAGATGAACCGGCATTACCTATCGCTCGGACCGATTGCGACCAAGCAGCTCCGCGTCACCGTTGTCGACATCCCGCTTCGCCCTCAGCCGCCGCTCCCGGCTGATCCATTCCCCGCCGCCGCGCCTTTGCCGCAGACTGAGGTATCATCGCCCGAAGCGCCGATCGCAGCTGCAACCCAGGCAACGCAGGCCACGGCCGCAGCCCCGGAAGCACCGGTCGTTGCCGCAGCCTCGGAAAAACCTGCGCACACAGCCGAACCGGTTAAGTCGACTCCGGCAAAAACTGCGGCCAAGCCGGCAATGCTGCCGCGACGCCCCACATCCCTAGACGAATTGATCGCCCAGGTGGCGGCGAGCCACTGATGGTCGCGACCCAATATCTCGACGATAACCCATGCCGGCCGCGCCATTTCAAACCGCCTCCTTGTGTCGCGATCGTTTCCGAGGGTCCTGCGGTGCAGGCTCTCGAAGCTTGCCGCAGCCGGCTTCTGGTAACCGCTGTGTTGTTCGCCCTGGTCTTTGCCGTGGTTGGTCTGCGGGTAGCAGAAATTGCGCTATTCGAGGGTGGTGCCGCGCAATCGCACGTCGGGCGCCTGCGCGTCGTAAGTACGCCGGTGCCGAGCCATGCCGACATCACAGACCGCAACGGCAATGTCGTCGCTACAACGCTCGATAGCCCGTCGCTCTACGCCGTTCCCAAGCAAATCCCCGACCCGACAGACGCCACAAGCAAGATTGTCCGAGCTTTCCCCAAGCTCAGCAGCGCCGAAGTCTACACCAAGCTTACCTCGGGCAAGAGCTTTGTATGGGTCAAGCGCCACCTGACGCCGCGAGAACAGTACGACGTCAATCAGCTCGGGATTCCCGGATTGGAGTTTGAGCACGAGGAGCGGCGTATCTATCCCGGCGGCGGTCTGACCTCTCATGTCGTGGGCTACGCCGGGATCGACAACACCGGTTTTGCTGGGGTCGAACGGGCCCTTGACGACGTGTTGAAGGAACGCCGCGAGCCGCTGCCGCTCTCACTCGACCTTCGCCTGCAGTACATCCTGCGCGAGGAATTGCAGCGTGTTATCGACGACTTTACCGCGAAAGGCGGCGCCGGGCTGATTATGGACGTCAATACCGGCGAGATTCTCGCGATGGCGTCGCTGCCGGATTTCGACCCGAACCACCCCGCCACCCCCGATCCGAACCATCCGGCCCTCTCCCTCGCCGACCGGATGTTCAATCGGAATACCCTCGGCGTCTATGAGCTGGGCTCGATCTTCAAGATTTTCACGGTGGCGATGGCTCTCGATGCTGGCACCTCGACACTGGCCAGCACCTACGATGCCAGCCATCCGATAACGATCGGACGCTTCACCATCTCGGATTATCATGGCAGACATCGCGTGTTGAACGTCCCAGAAATCCTGATGTACTCGTCGAATATCGGGGCGGCGCGTATGGCAATGGTCGCCGGCGCCCAAAAGCAGCGGGAGTTTCTCGCGCGGCTGGGTCTGCTGCGCAAACCGAAGATCGAGATCTCGGAAGTCGGCGCACCGCACTATCCGGCAAAATGGCGCGAAGTCAACGTGATGACCATCGCCTTTGGTCACGGCATTTCGGTAACCCCGCTGAGCTTTGCGACCGCCGCAGCGGCACTCGTCAATGGCGGCGTGCTCCGCCAGGCCACTCTCGTCAAACTGCCCCCCGGTCATGCCCCCCAGGGTCAGCAGGTGATTTCAGCGAAGACGTCGGACCAAATGCGCCGACTGATGCGCTTGGTGGTTGAACACGGGACCGGCACGATGGCGGCCGCTCCGGGCTATGTAGTCGGCGGCAAGACGGGGACGGCGGATAAGGTTACGGGCAGGCATTATGCCGATAGAAAGCTGCTCTCGAGTTTTATCGGGTTCTTCCCGATCAACGCCCCGAAATACCTTGTCCTGGCGATGGTCGATGAACCGCACCCCAACAAGCAGAGCCACGGCTATGCGACTGCCGGTTGGACAGTAGCTCCGGCGACCAGCCGCATCGTCCAGCGCATCGCACCCGTTCTCGGCGTGCAGCCGGTCGACGAATCCTCGCCCGAAGTGCAACGAGCGTTGATCGTCGAGAGCCTCCAAGGCAAGCGGCTTGAAGCTTACTGAACTCACGGGCCCCGCGGCCAATCCCGGGGCCGATCCGGAGATCGTGGGCCTCAGCGCCGACTCGCGAACCATTCGCCCCGGCTATCTGTTCGCCGCTTTGCCCGGGACGCGGCAGGACGGCCGGGCATTCGCCGCCGATGCCGTGGCGCACGGCGCCGTCGTAATCCTGACCGACGATGCCGAAGCGCTGGCACTCACACCAGCCTCTCGCGAGCGCGTAGCGATCCTCGTCGATCCAAATCCGCACCGACGGCTGGCACGTCTTGCCGCCCGCTTCTATGGCCGACAGCCCCGGACGATCGCCGCCGTGACCGGAACCAACGGCAAGACCTCTGTCGTTCATTTCACCCGCGAAATATGGACGGCGCTCGGCTTTGCTGCGGCGAGCCTCGGCACGCTCGGCTTGGTCACCGCAGATGGTAGGCGTCCCGGCAGCCTGACGACGCCCGATCCGGTGGCGCTCCACGAGGATTTGGCCACCCTTGCCGGAAGGGGGATTGACCGGGTGGCGATCGAAGCATCGAGCCACGGTCTCGACCAAAGCCGGCTCGACGGTTTGACGGTGGCATCCGCCGCTTTTACGAACTTGACCCGGGATCACCTCGACTACCACGACGACATGATCCGTTACCGGGCGGCAAAAGACCGGCTGTTCGTCGCGCTCCTTACGCCAGGCGGGACAGCCGTTCTCAACGCCGACAGCGGCGAATTCGCGCGGTTGACCGCGCTCTGCGGTGCGACGGGTCATCCGGTCGTCGCATATGGCGGTCACCCGATCGCTGATCTGTGCCTTTTGGATTGCAAGCCGCAGGGCAACGCCCAGCGGCTGCTCCTCAATCTCTTTGGACAACGTCGCGAGCTTGTGCTGCCGCTTGCAGGGACATTCCAGGCGATTAATGCACTAGCGGCGCTCGGCTTGGTTGTAGCGACAGGAACCCCGGTGGCGGCCGCTGCCGAGCTTCTGATCCATTTGACCAGCGTCCCGGGCCGGCTCGAGTTCGTCGCGGAACTCGAAGGAGGTGGAGCGATTGTCGTCGACTATGCCCACACCCCGGACGCGCTTACGACCGTGCTGGCGACATTGCGTCCTCACGCACCGGGCCGGCTCATTGCCCTTTTTGGCTGCGGCGGCGACCGCGACGCCGGCAAGCGTCCTCTTATGGGCCGGGTCGCGGCCCGTCTGGCAGACCGGGTGTATGTTACCGACGACAACCCGCGGACCGAGCGGCCGGCACAGATCCGCCGCGAAATTCTCGCAGCTGCCCCGAATGCCATCGAAATCGGCGACCGCCGAGAGGCGATCGCGGCCGCGATCGCCGATCTCGATCCCGGCGACTTGCTGGTCATTGCCGGGAAGGGGCATGAAACCGGCCAAGTCGTCGGCAGCCAAACCTATCCGTTCGACGACGCCGTCGTCGCCCGCGACATCGCCGGATCGCGCTGGCGGAATTGTGTCAGGCGGATCGGATAATGATGCCGCTGTGGACCGCTCGAGATGCCGCAGTCGCGACCGGCGGAGCGAGCGCATCCGACTGGGTGGCGACGGGCGTGTCGATCGATACTCGCAGTCTTTCCGCGGGTGACCTGTTCGTCGCCCTGCGCGGTCCCAATCATGACGGCCACGATTTTCTGGCTACAGCCCTTGCGCGCGGCGCCGCTGCGGCGGTGGTGGATCGCGACATCCCGGATTTGCCGATGGCGGCCCCGCTGCTGCGCGTGGCCGACACGCTCGCCGGACTTGCCGCACTCGGCGCCGCAGCGCGCGGGCGCACCAGCGCCCGGGTGATCGCGGTTACCGGCAGTGTCGGCAAGACCGGCACCAAGGAGGCGCTGCGCCTTGCTCTCGCTGCTTGCGGCCCGACTTTTGCCTCGCCGGGCGGCCTCAATAATCATTGGGGGGCGCCGCTGTCCCTCGCCCGGATGCCGCCCGATACCGCTTACGGGATTTTTGAGCTGGGCATGAACCATGCGGGCGAGATAGCCGTTCTTACTAAGCTTGTGCGGCCGCACGTTGCGGTCATCACGACGGTCGAGCCCGCCCATCTCGGTTTTTTTCCATCGCTCGAGGCGATCGCCGATGCGAAGGCCGAAATTTTTCTCGGGCTCGAACCCGGCGGCGTCGCTGTGCTCAACCGTGATAATCCGCATTTCGACCGGCTCGCGGCGGCGGCCATGCGCGCCGGCGCGGCCGAAGTAATCGGCTTTGGAACCCATCCGGAGGCGACGGTCCGGCTCCTCGATTGTGTATTTGGACCGCGCAGCTCGACAATCGAGGCCGCTCTTCGTGGCGCCGTTTTGCGCTTCGCTCTGCCGGTCCCGGGCCGGCACTGGGCGATGAACTCTCTCGCCGTGCTCGGCGCGGCAGCGGCGGCTGGTGCGGACCCCCGCCGCGCAGCGGAGGCGCTGGTGGAGCTCGAGGCGTTGCCGGGGCGGGGGCGCCGCTCCGAGCTTTCCTGGCGGGGCGGCACGTTGACATTGATCGACGAGAGCTACAATGCAAGCCCGGCAGCGGTCGACGCAGCGCTCGCGGTGCTCGGCGGGACGGCACCTGCCGACGGCGGCCGGCGGGTGGCGGTGCTCGGCGACATGCTCGAGCTTGGGGCGGCAAGCGAACGCCTCCACCGCGAGCTCGCCGAGCCGCTCGCCGCAGCAAAGGTCGACCGCGTCTTTCTCGTCGGGGAAGCAGTGGGGGTGCTCTACGACACTCTGCCCAAGGCGATGCGGGGCGGCTTGTGGTCCACCGCCGATGCAGTCATGCCTGGACTGCTGAGCTTCTTGCGGCCGGGCGATGTGGTTACGGTGAAGGGCTCCCGCGGCGTTGGGCTTGGCCGCATCGTCGACCGGCTGCGTGTTGAAGCGGTGCGGCCAGAGACATGATCGAATGTTCTACCCGCTGTTTTTCCCTTTCGCGGATCAGTTTCAGGTTTTCAACCTGTTCCGCTACATCACCTTCCGATCGGGGGGAGCGGCGGTCACTGCGCTGCTGATCAGCTTTCTTCTCGGTCCGCACATTATTGCTTGGCTGCGATCGAAGCAGGCCAATGGCCAGCCGATTCGCCCCGATGGCCCTAACGGACATATCGAGCGCAAAAAGGGAACCCCGACAATGGGCGGGTTCCTGATCCTGCTGGCGTTGACGACATCGACCTTGCTGTGGGCGGATCTGACGAATGCCTATGTGTGGATCGTGCTGCTGGTCACCGTCGGATTCGGGCTGATCGGCTTTTTCGATGATTACAGAAAGCTGCACCGGAACTCGCACCGCGGGCTTTCAGCTCGAAGCAAGCTCGGCCTTGAAATCGTGCTCAGCGCCCTCGCCTGCATCGCGATCACCGTGGTGACGCCGGCAGGGCTGGCGCAGGCCCTTGCCGTGCCGTTTTTCAAGAATGTGCTGATCGAGTTGGGTTGGTTCTTCGTGCCGTTCGGGGTCTTGGTAATCACCGGCGCCTCAAACGCGGTCAATCTGACCGATGGACTGGACGGCCTCGCCATCGTGCCCTCGATGATCGCCGCTGGCTGCTTTGCCTTCATCGCCTATCTCGCCGGCAATGCCATCTTCGCCAACTACTTGCAGATCCATCACGTAACCGGTGCGGGCGAGCTCACGGTGTTCTGCGGAGCGATGGTCGGGGCGAGCCTCGGGTTTCTCTGGTTTAATGCACCGCCGGCGATGGTCTTCATGGGCGACACCGGCTCGCTGTCGATCGGCGCCGCCCTCGGAACGATCAGCGTCATCACCAAGCATGAGCTGGTGCTGGCGATCGTCGGCGGTTTGTTCGTTCTCGAGGCGGTCTCGGTGATCGTTCAGGTCGCGAGCTTTAGAATGACTGGACGACGGGTCTTTCGCATGGCGCCGCTGCACCATCATTTCGAGCAAAAGGGCTGGGAAGAGGCGACGATCGTCATTCGCTTCTGGATCATCGCTTGGATTCTGGCAATCGCCGGACTGGCCACGCTCAAATTGCGGTGAAGCGTGCGATGATTAGCACCGGTGCCGTACAAGTAAACGAGTATAGCCTCTTAAACTACATTTTGGGGCCTAATCACCTCGTCACAAGGTTCGCCCACGTGCTTGAGGAGTCATCTGCCACGCCGGACCGTAAACCTCCCACCGGGCGCCGCGAGCATCGAACCGGATGAACTTTGCCCGCATCGACCAAAGGCCGATCGCGCGCTGGTGGTGGACGGTCGACCGCTGGAGCCTCACCGCTCTAGGCATGCTGGTCGGGTTCGGCCTCATGTTGAGCCTGGCGGCGAGCCCGTCGGTTGCCGAGCGGATAGGCTATGACGGGCTGCATTTCGTCCGCCGTCATCTGATAATGCTGCCGCTGGCGATGGGTCTGTTGTTCGCAGTATCACTCCAGCCGCCGCGGATGATTCGGCGCATAGCCGTCATCGGCTTCGCCGCGGCACTAATGCTGCTCAGCCTGACGTTTGTGATCGGTGTCGAAATTAAGGGCGCGAGGCGATGGATCAACCTGCCGGGACTGTCCGTGCAGCCATCCGAATTCGTCAAGCCGACCTTTGCGGTGGTCGCCGCGTGGTTATTTTCGGAACAAAAGCTGCGCCCCGGTTTTCCCGGCAATATAATCTCTATAGTGCTGTTTCTCACGATCGCTGGCATGTTGATCAAGCAGCCGGATATCGGCATGGCCGCCGTCGTCGCGATCGTCTGGTTCGCGCAGTTCTTCATGGCCGGGCTGCGGCTGTATTGGGTGGTGGCCGGCAGCCTCGCCGGCCTCGGAAGCTTGGCCGGCGCCTATCTCTATCTGCCGCATGTCAGATCGCGGATCGACCATTTCCTCGACCCCTCGGGGGGCGACAGCTATCAGGTCAAGCGCTCGATCGAGGCCTTCGCCAATGGCGGGTTGTGGGGTAAGGGACCCGGCGAGGGCACGGTCAAGGACGTCCTCCCCGACGCGCATGCCGACTTTGTCTTTGCGGTTGCCGGCGAAGAATTCGGTCTCGTTGTCTGCCTTGTGATTATCGGGCTGTTTGCCTTCATCGTGTTGCGAGGGTTCTCGCGACTGATGCAGGAAGGCAGTCTCTTTGTGCTGCTTGCTGCGACGGGCTTGCTGATCCAGTTCGGCCTTCAAGCGGTCATCAACATGGCCTCGAGCTTGCACCTGATTCCGACCAAAGGAATGACGCTGCCATTTCTGTCGTACGGCGGATCCTCGATGCTGGCACTCGGGCTCGGCATGGGAATGATGTTGGCGTTGACCCGGCGCCGACTGGCGGGGAGCGAGCTGTGAGCCGCCCTTTCGTGCTCGCCGCCGGCGGCACCGGAGGACATGTGTTCCCGGCCGAAGCGCTGGCCGGCGAGCTGTTGGCGCGCGGCCGCGGCGTTCACCTGCTGTGTGACGGCCGCGTCGACGCTTTTGCCCGACGCGTTCCGGAGGTTGAATTCCATCATGTGCGCGCCGGCCGGTTCGGCGGTGGCCCGGGCCAGGCTGTCTACGGGCTCGCCGAAATGGCGATGGGTATTATGCAGGCGCGTCGGCTGCTTCGCCGACTGACGCCGGCCGGCGTCATCGGCTTCGGCGGTTACGCTTCTGTCCCGAGCATGTTGGCGGCTAGCCATCTCGGTCTGCCGATCGTCATTCACGAGCAGAATGCGGTCCTCGGCCGCGCCAACCGGCTACTCGCGCCGCAAGCGCAGCGGATCGCTACCGCGTTTCCCGCAATTTCCGGTCTGCGCCGAGCCGACCGCCTCCGCGCCGTCCATACCGGCAATCCGGTGCGGCCGGCGATCATCGCGCTCGCCGATGCAGGCTACACGATGCCGGAACCCGGCAGACCCATCGAGCTGCTGATCCTGGGCGGCAGCCAGGGAGCGCACATTCTCGGCGAGATCGTGCCACCGGCTATCACCGCCTTGCCGGACGAGCTGCGAGCAAGGATTCGGATCAGCCAGCAAGTGCGCCCGGAAGATCGCGCCGCCGTAGCCGCGATTTATCAGCAAAGCGGGATGGCCGCAGAACTCGACAGCTTCTTCGACGATGTGCCGATGCGGCTGTGCCGGGCGCATTTGGTGATCTGTCGCGCCGGAGCCTCCACTGTGGCCGAACTTGCCGCCCTCGGCCGCCCGGCGATTCTCATTCCCTACCCGCATGCGACCGACGACCATCAAACCGCGAACGCCCGCGCCTTTGCCGAGGCTGGGGGTGGTTGGCTTCTTCCACAAGCGAGCCTTTCGCAGGACCTGCTCTCGCGTCGGATCGAAAGCCTGCTTACCGACCGCACGGCGTTGATTGCCGCAGCGGCATCGGCGGCTCGGTTCGGCCGGCGCGACGCGGCGCAGCGTCTCGCACGGCTGGTTCTGGATCTCGATCCCGGAGCTGCTCGCCCCACCGACTTGGCGGAGCATGCCGCATGAGGGTTCTTCCCCGATCAATCGGCCCCCTGCATTTTGTCGGCATCGGCGGAATCGGCATGAGCGGCATCGCCGAGGTGCTGCATAATCTCGGCTATCGGGTTCAGGGCAGCGACCTCGCCGACGGCGCCAATGTCCGGCGGCTTTGCGAACTCGGGATACCCGTGGCGATCGGGCACGCGCCCGGAAATCTGGGTGCCGCGGAGGTCGTGGTCGTTTCCTCGGCGGTCAACTCGGACAATCCGGAGGTAGCCGCCGCGCGGGCGCGACGCCTTCCGGTGGTGCGGCGCGCCGAAATGCTCGCCGAGCTGATGCGGCTCAAATGGTCGCTCGCAGTCGCCGGGACGCACGGCAAGACGACGACGACCTCGATGATCGGCGCGTTGTTCGAGGAGGCACAACTCGACCCGACCGTGATCAATGGCGGTATCATCAATGCCTACGGCACCAACACGCGCCTGGGTGCAGGCGATTGGATGGTCGTCGAGGCCGACGAGAGCGACGGCACCTTCACGCGTCTGCCGGCAACGATCGCGATCGTCACCAACATTGACCCCGAGCATCTCGACTTCTACGGAAACTTCGACGCGCTGCGCCAAGCCTTCGAAACGTTTGTCGGCAACATCCCGTTCTACGGCTTTGCCGCGCTGTGCATCGATCATCCGGTCGTGCAGGGGATGATCCCCCGGCTGTCCGACCGGCGCGTGCTGACCTATGGCTTCAGCCCGCAGGCCGATATCCGCGCTGTCGATGTCCGGCTCGGGCGCGACGGCACGTGCTTCGACGCGGTGATTTCTGACGCGCTCTCCGACCGGGCGCGCACGCTTCGGGAACTGTTTCTGCCGATGTTTGGTCAGCACAACGTGCAGAACTCGCTCGCCGCGGTTGCCGTCGCCGAGGCGCTGGGGCTTGGTGACGACGCGTTGCGGGTCGCGCTGCGTAACTTTGGCGGGGTGAAGCGGCGGTTCACCAAGACAGGCGAGTGGAACGCGGTGACCGTGATCGACGATTACGGACATCACCCGGTCGAGATCGCAGCGGTGCTGAAGGCAGCACGCGCGATCGTCGAAGGCAAGGTGATCGCGGTGGTTCAACCGCATCGCTTCACCCGCGTTTTACACCTCTTCGACGGTTTCTGCACGTGCTTCAACGATGCTGATATCGTTTTGGTTGCGGATATCTATGCCGCTGGGGAGGCGCCGATTGAAGGGGTGACCCGAGAGGCCGTCGTCGCCGGGTTGATCGAGCACGGCCATCGCAATGTGCGAGCCCTCGCCGATCCACGCGATCTCGCCCCGCTGGTCAGCGAGGTGGCGAGGCCTGGCGACATGGTCGTGTGCCTGGGGGCGGGCTCGATTACCAATTGGGCAAACAATCTACCGGGCGAACTTGCTCGATTGCAGTCGCCGAGCCGTATCGCATGACCGCGCGATGGGAACCGCCATCATCGGTGCCGATGGGTCGGCTTCCCCCGGTTCGCGGTCGGCTGACCGCGAACGCAGCGATCGGCAGGCAGACTTGGTTTGGGGTCGGCGGTGCCGCCGAAGTATTGTTCCAGCCGGCCGACGCCGAGGATCTCGCCGTCTTTCTGGCGGGGCTGCCGACGGAAATCCCCGTCACGGTGATCGGCGCCGGCTCGAACCTTCTGGTACGCGACGGAGGCATTCCCGGCGCTACGATCCGGCTCGGCCGTGGACTTGGGGACATCGCCATCGGGGGCGGGGTGGTTCAAGTGGGCGCGGGTGCGCTCGACCGTCGCGTCGCCGTCGCCGCGGCAAAGGCTGGCTTGGCGGGGCTCGAATTCCTATCCGGCATCCCCGGCACGATCGGCGGAAGCCTGCGGATGAACGCCGGCGCCTATGGCGTGGAAGTAGCTGATGTGCTCGTTTCGGCGACCGCCCTCGACCGTGGCGGCCGCCGTCACGTGATCGACCGCGCTGCAATGGCGCTTTCCTATCGCCATTGCGGGATCGACCCCGGATGGATCTTCATCGCGGCCCGGTTGCGCGGCATCCCGGGCGAGCGCACCGAGATCGCAAAACGGCTGACGGAGATTCGCGGCACGCGGGAGGCAACCCAGCCAATCCGCGCGCGCACCTCGGGGTCGACCTTTGCCAACCCCCCGGGCCAGTCGGCATGGCGGCTCGTCGATGCCGCCGGGTGCCGCGGTCTGGCGCGAGGCGGGGCAATGGTCTCGCACAAGCATGCCAATTTCCTGATCAACACCGGCAGCGCGACCGCGGCCGATATCGAAGGTCTTGCCGAAGAAGTGCGTAGGCGCGTCTACGAGACCTCAGGAATCATGCTCGAGTGGGAGATCCAGCGGATTGGCCGACCCGCTCCTGACCCGGGGCCGATCGAACCGGAAAACGCCAATCATCGATCAAGGATGGCCCTTCAAAGGCGATCTGGCGAAAACTGCAGCGACGGCTGCGCACCGTTATGAAGAGCGTGGCCGTGTTGATGGGAGGTTGGTCGCCCGAGCGCGAGGTCTCATTATCGACCGGGTACGAGTGCGCCAAGGCGCTGGCTGACCGCGGCTATGCGGTGCGGGTGATCGACGCCGGCCGCGATCTGCCGGCACTGTTGCGCGCACTCGAACCGTGTCCGGATGTAATTTTCAATGCTCTGCACGGGATCGGCGGGGAGGACGGCACGATTCAGGGCGTGTTTGAGATGCTCCGGATTCCCTACACCCATTCCGGCGTCCTGGCCTCGTCTATGGCGATGCACAAGCCCACCGCGAAGTCGATATTCCGCGCCGTAGGGCTCCCCGTGGTCGACGGCGTCGTAGCCCGGCTCGAAGAACTCACGCTGCGCGATCCGATCCCCGCCCCGTTCGTCGTCAAGCCGACGAACCAGGGTTCCAGCGTTGGCGTCCGAATCGTGCGGGTCAACGACAATTCCTGGCGGGAAGAGGTGACGGGCTGGTGCTTTGGCGAAGAGCTTCTGGTCGAACGCTTTGTTCCTGGACGCGAGCTGACCGTCGCAGTCATGGGGGATCGAGCGCTCGGCGTCTGCGAGATCGTCCCGCGCGGCAGCTTTTATGACTACACCGCGAAATACGCGGTGGGCGGATCAGACCACCTGACCCCCGCGCCGATCCCGGCGGAGGTTTATGAACGGGCGCTCGACATCGCCTTGCGCGCTCATCGCGCGCTCGGGTGTCGGGGCGTCACCCGCGCCGACCTCCGTTATGACGATACGACAGAGGAGTTGGGGGGGCTCTATTTGCTGGAATTGAACACCCAGCCCGGGATGACGCCCACGTCGCTGGTTCCGGATATCGCTCGTCACGTCGGAATCGAGTTCGACAAACTGGTCGCCTGGATGGTAGAAAACGCGACGTGCGACGGATGAAGGGAGCAACGTCACGGCAACTGCTCCGGGGAGGCCGTGCCACAGGCTTCTTCCGATTCGGATTGTGGATCGGGGCTCTCCTCCTGCTCGCCGGCAGCGTTTACGGCGGGGCTCAGCTGAGTGGCTCTCAGGTTGCCCAGTCGACGCTGCAAAGCGTCGTCGACACGATGGTCGAGGCTACGGGGCTGCTCGGCTTGACCGTTTCGGACGTCACGGTCGAGGGACGCGAGACAACCGATGGCGAAACGATTCTGGCGGCACTCGCCGCCAGACCGGGTACCCCGATCCTCGCGGTGAGCCCGAAACGTGCCAAGCAGCAGCTCGAGAGCCTGCCGTGGGTCCGCACCGCGGTGATCGAACGTC
>WNFR01008831.1_pt1 | contig 17550 bp, 11 predicted proteins | sample 5400221 | NCBI WGS metagenome assembly WNFR01 (sample SAMN13153357, study PRJNA577476) | soil metagenome | isolation source: 40 cm soil under Madrone tree | place: USA:California | collected 2016-06-14
ACTTGGGCTTCGCGCTCGAACGATGCCAGATGTTCAATCTCAAATCCTGGATGGGAGATACGCTCGAGGCCTTCGGCAACCTCTACCGTGAGCGAGGTGATTACAACCGCGCGCTCGACTTCTATGCCGAGGCCGCGCGTGCCTATAGCGAAGCTGGAATCTCGTTGAGCGATCGCGAGCTGCTCGACGAAAAAGCGACGCTCTATCTTCGGATGGGTGATCTGGTCGCTGCGGCGCACGAGGCCGAAGAAGACTTTCAGGGGCGCGCTAACGGCACGCCATCCGAGCGTTCGACTACTCTCATAACTCGCGGCCGCGTACAAACCTCGGCCGGCCAAACCACCGAAGCAGAAGCTACGTTGATTGAAGCAGCCACGATTGCCGCCGACAACAAGCTTCGCTACAACGAAGCTCGCGCCTTTCTGTCGCTCGCGCTCTTGTGTTGGGAACAGGGGCGAAGCGACGAGGCGCTCGCGCGATTGAGGCGCGCTGTCGAATTAGCCGTGCGCTATGACTACGCTTACCTTTTTTCGCTGCAGGCCGGCGCGTCGCCTTCTCTGTTCCGCGCTGCAATCGAAGCCGGAATAGCGCCGGACTATCTAAGTGAGATTCTTCCCCGCCCCGAACCTGCTCAGATCAAAGAGGTCCACGGAGCCGAGGTCCATGGAGTCGAGCTCGCCGTCGGTACGGCAGCCGCCGCAGGATCTACTTCGGTCACCGCCGCTCCGCTTATCCCGGTTGTAGTCGAACGCACGTCATTTGATCTTGCGATCAACATGCTTGGGCCGGTCGAGGTATTTCGTGATCCGGCGGGAATGGCAAAGGAAGCGTGGCGTCTTTCGAAATCGCTGCACATCCTTTGCTATCTCGGCTCGCGCCGCAATCACCGTGCGCCAAAAGAAGCCCTGGTCGATCTGTTTTGGGGTGACGCCGACGAAGACACAGTCGCGAAGAATTTCCATCCGACGATCTCGCACATGAGAAAAGCGCTGAACACGGGGCAGGTCGTCAGACGAGACTTCGTGCTCTATCGTGAGGGAGCCTACTCTTTGAATCCTCAGTACAGGTATCGTCTCGATACTGAAGAATTCGAACGGCTCTTGGGAGAAGCCCGCGAGGCCCGTCGCACCGGCGGCACTGATTCATTGGCCAAGCGGACCAGCGGGCGTGTCGGCGGCGCGGACGGTTCGGGCGAGCGCAGCGGTGACGCTGATTCATCGGCCCGGCGGCGCAGTGGCGCTGACGAGTCGGCGCGGCGCACGAGTGGCACTGCTTCATCGGACGGGCGGCGCAGTGGCGCTGACCAGTCGGGGAGGCTTCTGGCCGAAGCAATCAAACTTTACCGAGGAGACTTTCTCGAAGAGTTTTATTACAACTGGATCGCCGACCTTCAAAGCTACTACCGAGATCTCTACCTCGAAGCACTGAAGGAGTTGATCGCCTATCACGCCGACCGCGCGAGTGCGAACACTGATGACACCGACCGCCTTGGTCCAGTCGATCGCTCCGCCTCTAAAGATCATGAACTAGTCATCCGATACGGACAGATGTTGCTCGCGAGAGACGCTTACCAGGAGGACGTCCACTGCAGCGTGATGGAAGCGTTCGTGCGATCGGGCAATCGAGCCGCTGCGATCGAACAATTCGACGGTCTGCGAAAGATGCTCCGCCGAGAGCTAGGGGTCGACCCCCTCCCCGCCACGATCGCGAAGTACGTAGCATTGATAAAGTAATACTACTCACACAATAGACAGCATTGTATGGTAAGACGCCTCACTCTTAATCCTTGACGGCGTTTGATGCAGGTGATATACAACGTAGCCTTGATTCCGTAGCATCTGTCAGGAGCTTCATCTAATGCCCCCGGTCTTTGGTCGATACGCATCTAACCCCCATTCCTACGACAAGTCGATTTCCGACTTATTAGGGCTGTCGCCGGGAGATCGAGCATTAGCAAGAAACCTAATGTACGATTTTCGTGTTACGCCAGAACGGGAGGAAGTGTTTGACAGGTTTTGTTCGAGCCCCTTGGCTGGCTCTGGATTACGCGAGGCCGTTAGCGACTATTTTTACGCACGAATTCGGAATCTGAGCCTTCCCGATTACATAGATGAATCGCTAAACAGTGTGAACATCGTGAGCGGTATTTCATCTGTAAAACAGAGAATCCGCAAGGATATCTATCTTGTTCGTGTTGTCGATCTTAACGGGCTGGCACCGCTCTTTGAGTGGGCTAAGAGTTCGGGCATGCCGGTTTTCAGACTCGCTCCTCATCCTAAAGATGACAGAAGCGTGGAGTTGTGGCTAAACAACAAGCTGGAGGGCCGGTCTAAGCTACAAGTCAGAGATTTCATCGAGGCTGTATTGTATGCGATGAATTCACTCAGACGGGTGGAACCATTTCAGCCCACATGGGCTACGACTTGGGACGCCTTTGAGCCCAATTTAGCGGGTGGACCAGAGCGATGGCTCGATGCCGTCGGAGTAGCAAAGCCAGTCTCGCCCAGATGGGTTCTTTTGCTGAAGTATACTATCCGTGAAGCGGGAACCGTTGCTCGACCGACCCAGTTAGATGCAGGCTCGTACCCGTACCATTTCCCCTCGCCACCGCAGGTTGTTAGTGAGGGCGGGGGCCATCCGATGGATCTTCAGGTATCGCCAGCTGCCGCTACCCTTCTTCCGGAGTTTGTTCATGAGCAGATTGACCACTCAGTTGAACATTGGGATAAGGCCGGGCAGGTCTGTAAACCGACGACACGCGCGATGAAAGGTGAACTGGATCTACAGAGAAGTGTCCACCATAGACTCTTGGTACGTAAGTACGGGAGGAATGAAATCCTGGCTTGGATGCCGGAGTGTTCTGACAGTTGCAGAAAAACCTGTGGTTAAGATGCATATGTCTTGGCCGAAGTGAAGTTAATCATGTTCGACGTAGGCGAAAGCTCTATTGTGCCGTGGGATCGTATGTACACCCCATAGCAACGGAGAAGAGGGATGTCAGAGATCAGAAACAACAATCCCATTGAATGGATGCGCAACCTAGTCAGCACTTGGGTTGAGCCTAAGGAGCCTGACGCTGCCCACTTGTTGAACTGGCTTCAGGGATCGGAGTTACCACCAGTCGGTCACCAGGAAGAACCTTTTCTCTGGCTTCTGCGAGGCATTCCGGTGGGAAGTCATCGTTACGAAGCAGAGCGCAAGATGGCTAGTGCGGCGGCTCGCATCCTTGCGATGGAGCCCGATCTCAACCCAGTTGGGAAGAGACCCGATCAACTGCTATACAATCTTCTAATGCTTTGTGCGGGGCTAGGTGCTCCCGATGAACTCGCCGAACAGTTGTACAGCGTTCTTGGTCGCCAAAACGTGAATGGGCGATGGATGGGTAACGACTTGCGCGGGACACTACGGGCGGCCTTAATAGAAAACCAAATTGACAACCGATTGAAGCCAGTTTGGGAAGCTATGCTGTCAGGCACCCGGGGAGAATCACTCCCTGGCAATCGGTATGATGGCTTCGAAGGGATTCTGTTGATGCCTTTGTCTCCGGACAGACGGGAACAACCAGACCTAGACGCCATAGGCAGTGCGCTGACAGTGCTGGCGGGTGTCCTTAAGGAAGAGGAGGACAAGCGCAGCGACTTTCGCTACCTGGTCAGCCGCGTGTACGAAGCCTATCCTGGGCGACCTAGTCTTCAGGAGGAATTGGTGCGGCAGGCAGACAAAAACAATTGGCCTACCTGGGCTCTTGAGGCATTGCCAACTCTGTATTTTCCAGCCATTCATCAGAAGTCAAACAAGAATGAATTCTTTTATGTATGGCGTCCGGTGGTGGACGTGGTTGAGGGTGTGTATTCATTTAGCGAAGAAGGCGGACTGTGTCAGAATCAAGTTGTTCTGGTACGCATGCCACAAGAAACGCTCGATTTTGTGGAGCAAATTGCGCCGGTATTCGATTGGAATCGCATCAACAATCCTTATCACACTGTGAGGTCAGGCATTGCCGTAACAACTGACACCATGGCCGAGCTAGAACTGTCTTGTAAGTACGATACGAAAGCTGCTTATGCCTTAAGAACGGCACGGGAAAGGACTTTAGGATTAAGGGGGATTGGTTATGCTAGGCCCGTCGCCCACTAAAATCCTTGATCTTTTCAACTAAAGGCCACGCCTCGGATGATTTAGGCACGTGGACTACATTGCCGCTCGAATCTGGTAGCTCCTTATTTAAGTCAGAAGCCTCGAGGACGGTATATAGTATTACTGGAATGTTTTTGGTGTCGTCGCGTTGAGCCAAAAGGTCTTTACACCTCACACCCGCACGGTAGAACTTGCCTTCTTTCACATCTTCAGGCGGTGTTACTATGTCCGGAGACGGGTCTGTCCATCGCAGCATAACGTCCATAATGATGACGGTAGGACGGTCTCTACCGATTTCCTCAAGATGTGATCGGAAGTCCAATTCAGTGGCAATCCGTTGAATCCTTGCGGTAGGGAAAGCAGTTTGCAGATTCTCCTGAATCCAATTTGCTTGTAGATAATCGTCCTCGATGACTAGCAAGTACATAAGCGCTTTCCCTCCCCATCCGCAGCGTTTATAACATAGTGTCTGTTCTCATGGTAGATCCAACAACCATCATCAGAGAGTCAACTCATTCGTCCGTCGTCAGATCTGCGAGGAAAGACTAGCTTCACTTCGGTAACACCTTCTGCTGTCGTGGGAATGATTATTAGCTCGCCGCCCTGGGCCTTCATAACATTGTCTACAATCCAGAGTCCGATACCTGATCCTTCGCCGGTGGTCCATTCTGCATAGCCACTGCGCCAGCCTCGTTGTATACAGCTTCGAATGTCGGCCTGTTTTAATGGAATACCTTTGTTGCTAACCGAGATAGAGAATCGATCCTTCCCGGTTAAACCTCCGTTGATGTGGATCACCGTTCCGCTATAACTGTACTTGTAGGCATTATCCAGAATGTCATTCAGCGCCTGCTCAAGGAGTTCGGCGTCGGCGTAGTAAAAACGAGAGGCCAACAAGTTGCAGGAATCGCCGTCTACTCGGTAGGCAATCGCCCTACTTGGATCCACGAGGAGCCGATTGTCTATTGCAAGTTCAATTAGAAGTTTTCTAAGATTGTCGGGTTGAAGTCTTGATAGCTTGACGGGAACTTTTTCTTGTCGAGCCAGGGCTGCAAACAAGCCAGTGTTCATGGCGACCCTTCTCGCTTTTCCGCACAGCCCTCTAATTGCTAGTAAGTTTGTTTGAACCGTCTCGGAACTTGAGTGATCCTTGAGTAGGCGTTGGGTCCGCGCGTGAGCCTGAACTATCGGACTCCTAAGCTGATGATTGAGATCTTCGAAGACCTGATTTTGTGTTTTCACTAAGTGGTTGAGCTCTACTTCTACTCCCCTCAGTCTCGTAATGGTAGCCGCCAAATAGTGGTACAAACCTAGCTGCTGTCCCAACAGCTCAGCTATAGCTTTCGAGTGTTTGGGAAAGCTTCCCTTTGACGTTCCTCGTATATCAAGAACGCCGAAAACGTCTTTTTCAACCTTGATAGGAGCAATCAGCATGCGCCGTGTATTGGGAAACGTCTCGGAGTAGTATTGATCCGTCTCGACATCAGGAATTTCATACAGTTCTCGCTTTTGAAATACAAAGGCCCCCGCCGACGACGGCGGGCTTCCCATGGTAGGAAAGCGGCGGCCCTTTCGCACCTCGATTTCATCGCGTGTGCCCTGACTCCAGGCTGGGCCGTGCACTTCTGCAAAATAGAGTTCGTTCGCCGCTTCATCAACGAGACGAATATCCATAATCTCTCCGCTATTTATGACAGAGCGGGTGACTTTTAAGGCTTGAGAAAATATCCGATTCTCACTTGGATTATCCTCACTTAACTCGTGCTGTACAAAGCTATTCAGTTTACCTACGCTATCAATCAACGCGCGCCACGATTCGTTTTCTTCCTGCATCTCGCGTCGGATTAGAAGGTTGTTCCAGTAGTGACTAATTTGACCGGCAATTATTTGAAGAAGGTCCAAAGCGCTTTTGCCAAAGTAGTAGGGTCCCTGTGTTGCTGCGCAGCAGCGTATGACACCAAGTACCTGATTACCTATCGAAATCGGTGCTGCCATAAAACTCAGTGGCGGGAGAGGGGACTCGGAGCCCAAGTCCAGGAACATACGTACTGCGGTTTCGATCTTGAGGGAGTCCTTCCAAGTAATCTTGCGGTACTCGCTCTGGATTAGTTTCTTATCCCGTTTGAAATGAGCCAGGTCAAATATCCTCATTGGCCGCCCATGAGCCAGAACCCAGGCAGTGAGCCCACGATCAGACTTCTGGTAAGAGTTTTTCTTAATCCGCTCCGGCCACGGCCAAGTCGTACCTACGAGATTATATGACCCTGGAGAATCGATATAGTCCGGAAGGAAAACAGAGACCTCCATGCATTGGAATCGCTTGCTCACAAGTTCGCACAGCGCCTGAATTGTGGAGTGGACGCCACGTTTCGGCGGAAGAGCATCACCCCCATGCAACGCCGCTTTCTGGAGTATACTATTTACATTCTGGATCAAACTAAAACTAACTTCGTCCTTTATGGTCTTATAGAGAGCCGGGACCAGAGAAGCATACTGCTTAATCCTCTCCACTTCATCTTCGGTGAAGGGCCGGGACGTGTTTCGGTAAAGATTAACGGCTCCCCTAGTTTGATCAAGAAACCGAATCGGTGCTGAACACATCACCTCAATTCCGCTCATCATGATGAACGGATGTTCGTTACTTACCCGGGAGTCGTTGCGTACGTCGTCGATATTCTGAAACTTCTCATTTAGCACCGCATAACCGGTTACTGAACCCAATTGTAAATCGTGAACGGCATATATCTTGTCGTCGGGAAACCAATGTGCCAAAACAAAAAGATGCCCTGTTGGTGGACTGGCCTCGAGGTCTGACCCCGGTGCAACCTCCCATAGAATACAACCATACGCGTCTACGGACTGAGCAATTCGCTTGAGTATCTCCGAGAGACCTCCGAGTTGATCCAGGGCGAGCGATGCCAGAACTAAGTCGATTAACGCTCGACTATCTTCTTCCCTCTTAACTTCACTTGCGCACATGGCTGTGATTATTACTCCATTGTCAAACGATTATCAAACTACCAACAAACACAGTCCTTTCTTCCTCTGATAAGAGTTCCCCTCTATGCGATCATAATGAAGTCATTGTCGAGTATTCTCTGCGTCTGGTTCGGGGGCTCTATCGGCGAGGTTCGTCCAGGTTTTCTCAAAGGTAGGCGCCCGACTATCGGAATCAGTCACTGATTAGCGGTGTTGTGAAGAATCAGAGAATGGTCACGGCTTCAGAGGTGCTGAGTCGGTTGTGAGAACAACTCTAAATCGAGCTTTACCGCTCATCATTCGCTCCTAGCAGGCTGCTGAAAAAGGGAGTTTGCCACTAAGACACAAAGCCACAGAGCTGCACCAGGGCAGTGAATGCATCAGTTCGGTTTTTGTGCTCCTTCGAGTCTTCGCGTCTTAGTGGCGATGGATCGGTTTTTCAGCTAAAGAAAAGCGTGTCCTGAGAATCAATGAATGTTCCTGAGTACCGATCGAACGACGACCCGCGAGGAGCGGACCTACCGGAATTGCAAGCGCTCGTGAGGCGCGCCCAGAACAAACAACTTGCCGTTGATGCCCAGGCCTCCGATCGTCGAGGACATCGCTTCGGCCTTTGTCGCGGTTGTGAGGATTACTTTAGCTCCGCCCATCTTCATGCGGTAGGAATAGATCGTGAAAGGGTCAGTTGCTCATAGAACTCCGGCATCACTCCAGCCACGCCTCCGGAACGGCTCCAGCCACTCTGTCATAGCCGCTGCCGAACGTGATCAACCTCCGCTTATTCAAGCCGGCGAAGTTCCATCAATACCGCTGGATATTCAATGAATGACTTGTTCCCGTTTTCTTTCACCCACTGGAGGCGCTTTAACGCACCTTGCCGCTCGCCTATGGCCGCAAGCAAGAGACCCATGTAGGTTCGAGCCTCCGTCATTTTGTCATTGTCCGTTGCCGAAGACAGGAAAGGTTCTTTCGAAATCTCCTTCCTCAAATAACAACTATTGGATAAGGCCAGGCACTGCAGTTCAGCCGTTTCTGGGCGAGGTCAAGCCGCATATCCGTCCACACTTCGCGAGCTTGTTGACCATCTTTCTTGACTATCAGTTTACCGCGTGGATAATACGCCCAGACGCGATTTTCGTGGGCGCCGTGCAGTAAAGTTGACCTTCGAGCCTCACCTCACAGGGCACGCAACTCAATCCGGAATATCCTGAACTTCATCACCAGTGAGGAGAACCGTCTATGACTCATTCGAAGTTGGTCACGCTCATCTTGTTTTCGGGGTTGATGCTTGCAGCAGTCGCAACCAGTAGATCCGCAAGCGCTCAAAACAGTTCCGCCATCATAGGTGAAAGGCCGACGCTTGCAGATCATGTTAATCAAGCCGACATCGAGAGCCAGGCGATCAAGTTCAAGAAGCTGCTCGATCTTGGAGAGGAGATCTTCGCGGCTCGGTGGACCAAGATTGACGGCCAGGGCCGTCCGGCTGCGACCGGCGCCGGTGTACCTACCAAACGCGATCCTTCTCACGATCCAGGATTCATTCGCACTTCGGGCACCGACTCGACTTCTTGCGCGGACTGTCACAATCAACCGGCGATAGGCGGCGCGGGCGGTTTCGTTGCCAACGTCTTTGTCCTCGCGCAGACGCTTGACCCGGTAACCGACTCGGTAGGCGCTGAGTTCTCCGACGAGCGCAACACGCTCGGGATGAACGGCTCGGGTGCAATCGAGATGCTCGCCCGCGAGATGACTTCAGACTTGATCGCGATCCGCGATCAAGCAATGGCGCAGGCCAAAAGTTCGAACAGTGTCGTTAAGATGCGGCTCGACACCAAGGGCGTGAACTTCGGTCAGATAACCGTCCGGGCGGACGGCACCCCCGATTCTTCGCAGGTTCAAGGCGTCGATCCCGACCTTGTCATCAAACCCTTTCATCAAAAAGGCGTTGTCAATTCCGTGCGCGTATTCACCGTTAATGCTTTCAATCATCACCACGGAATGCAGGCAGTCGAGAGGTTCGGAATCGGGCAGAAAGACAGTAAGGGAAACTTGATAACCACAAACGACTTTGATGAGGACGGCGTGCCCGACGAAATGACTGTAGGGGACATCACCGCAGCGACTATCTTTCAGGCTGCGATGAATATTCCCGGCCGAGTGCTCTCCGACGATCCAGCTCGTCGCGGGGCGGCACAGCGCGGTGAAACGCGCTTTGCGGACATCGGATGCACGGACTGTCACCGGCCCTCGCTTACCCTGAGTACACGGCTCTTTAGTGAGCCGAATCCGTTCAACCCGGCCGGCAACCTTCGAGTCCAGGATGTGCAACACGCTTACGTGTTCGATCTTACACGCGACATCCCTAAACCGCGGCTTGAGCAAACGGGGGCCGGTGGGGCGATCGTTCGCGCGTTCACCGACCTCAAGCGACACGTCATCTGCGATGATCAGGATCCCTTCTTTCGCAATGAGCGTTTGATTCAAAATGGCGTGCCGGTCGATCAGTTCATAACGCGCAAGCTTTGGGATGTCGGGAACACCGCGCCTTATGGACATAGAGGCGACTTGACCACCATCACCGAAGCGGTATTGCATCACGCAGGAGAAGCCCGGCCACAGCGCGAAAGGTTTTCTGCGCTCACAAAAGATCAGCAGGCAGAGATAATCGAATTTCTAAAGCAGCTACAAGTGCTGCCGATCGGTTCGCCGCGCGAGCTGAGTGAAAGCGATCTCAGAGCCCTGTTGAAGAGTCAGAAAACTGTCAGCGCCTCGGTGGTCTTGAACCAGACGAGGGAGTAGCGGGAAACGATAGACGCGGACCTGCGGCACTTAGATTCTCTCGTGATCTCGCCTACGGAAAGCGGAGGAATGAGGTTTACGAATGAGGGGCGGCCACGGAGGGCCGCCCCTACAGGTTTGCATCACGTGATCGGTGAAGTTACGCGCCACAACATTTCTTGTACTTCTTGCCGCTGCCGCACGGACACGGGTCGTTGCGGCCTATGCGAGGGCCTTTGTTGCGGACCGGCTTGGCTGATTCTTCTTCGCCTCCCGCAAATGCCGTCTCATTAGCCTTCGTGAAGGCTACCCGGCCGCGACGTTGACGCCGGCGGCGCTCGAGCAGTTGTTGTTCGACCGGTTCGGTTACTTGCACCTGAAAGTTGAACAGATAGCGTATCGTGTCGGTGTCGATGCGATCGAGCATCGCCTGGAAGAGATAAAACGATTCACGTTTGTATTCGACCAGAGGGTCCTTCTGACCGTAGCCCCTTAAGCCGATGCCTTCCTTCAGGTGATCCAGCGCGAGCAAGTGGTCCTTCCACTGCGCGTCTACGATGTTCAGCATGATGTAGCGCTCGAGGTTGCGGAGCCCCTCGACACCCAACTGAACTTCTTTATCCTTGTACTTCTCTTCGAGCTTCGGCCAGATCGCTTCGCGAGATTCTTCCGGAGTCATGTCGCCGAGGCGGATCTGCTCCGCTTCGGGATCGAAACCGAAGGTCAATCGAAGCTGTTCTTTTAACCCAGTAATGTCCCACTCGTCGGGCCGCTGGTCCTTCGGCATGAACTGATCGGTCAGGCCCTCAAACAGATCCTGAGCCGTGCCGAGAATGTAGTTACGTTGACTGTTGCTCTGTTCTTCGGGAGTATCGCCTTCGAAGCCCATCAACAAATCGCGACGCAATCCATAAACAGTCTCACGCTGCTTATTCATCACGTCGTCATACTCAAGCAGGTGTTTGCGGATTGAGAAGTTGTGACCTTCGACCGACTTTTGCGCGCCTTCAATTCGTTTCGAAACGAGCCGCGACTCAATTGGAACGCCCTCTTCCATGCCCAGCCGAAGCATCAGTCCCTTGATGCGCTCGCCGCCGAATATTCGCATCAGATCGTCTTCGAGCGAGAGAAAAAATCGCGATGAGCCCGGATCGCCCTGGCGGCCCGATCGACCGCGAAGCTGATTGTCAATTCGTCGCGATTCGTGACGTTCTGTGCCCAATATGTGAAGCCCACCGGCGCCGACAACTTCATTGTGCTCGGCATCGGTCGTCACCTTGGCGCGAGTAATTGCGTCGTTCCACTGGCGCTCATCGGCTTCGTCAGGGTTGATCTCGCGTTCCTTCAGGTACTGCCTTGCGAGAAACTCCGGATTCCCTCCAAGCAGAATGTCAGTCCCACGGCCGGCCATGTTGGTAGCGATAGTCACCTGACCTTTTCGCCCGGCTTGAGCCACGATGTCGGCTTCGCGCGCGGCGTGTTCGGGCTTGGCGTTCAACACGTTGTGCGGCACGTGAGCTTTCTTCAGCTTTGCCGCAAGCGTCTCGGAGTTCTCGACCGACACGGTGCCGACCAGGACGGGCTGGCCCTTCTCGTGGAGTTCCTTGATCTCGCCAACCACCGCGTCGAACTTCTCGCGCTCAGTGCGATAGATCACATCAGAGAAGTCCTTGCGCACCATCGGCTGGTTGGTGGGCATCACCGCTACGTCGAGCTTGTAGATATTGGCGAACTCGGAAGCTTCGGTCTCCGCGGTCCCAGTCATGCCGGCGAGTTTGGCATACATTCGGAAGTAGTTCTGAAGAGTCACCGTCGCAAGCGTCTGGTTCTCAGCCTCGATCTTCACGCCCTCTTTGGCTTCAACGCCCTGATGCAAGCCATCGCTCCAGCGGCGGCCGGGCATCACGCGCCCAGTAAACTCGTCGACGATGATGACTTCGCCGTCCTTGACGATGTACTGCTTGTCGAGATGATAGAGCGTGTGCGCCTTCAATGACTGCTCGACGCAGTGCAACAGATCCATGTTCACGGGATCATAGAGATTGCCCACCCCGGTATAGCGCTCGGCTTCTTCGACTCCTTCTTCGGTGAGTGTGGCGCCGTGCTGCTTCTCATCGACGTGATACAGCAGCCGCGGATCCTGTTTGAGATCGACATCACCGTCTGTTCTTTTGATTTCGGCAATCCGGGCCTGTTGCTTCGCCTTCAGGTGAACCATGCAGTCGTTGGCGATGTAGTACTTCTCGGTCGAATCTTCAGAGGCGCCCGAAATGATAAGCGGCGTTCGAGCTTCGTCAATAAGAATCGAGTCGACTTCGTCGACGATCGCGTAGAAGTGCCCGCGCTGAACCATCGCCGACGGCTCGAACTTCATGTTGTCGCGCAGGTAATCAAAGCCGAACTCGTTGTTCGTCCCGTAGGTGATGTCCGCCTTATAGGCCTCCTGTCTCTCCGTATCGTCGAGATCGTGTTGTATGCAACCGACCGTCAGGCCTAGAAAGCGATAAATCTTACCCATCCATTCGGTATCGCGTTTAGCGAGGTAGTCGTTGACAGTGATGACGTGAACCCCGCGACCCGAGAGAGCATTCAAGTACGCGGGCAGGGTGGCGACCAGCGTCTTGCCTTCGCCGGTCTTCATCTCGGTGATCATCCCCTGATGGAGCACCATCCCGCCCAGCATCTGGACGTCGAAATGGCGCATGCCCGTGGCTCGGCGTGACGCTTCGCGGACGACCGCAAACGCTTCGACCAGTATTTCGTCGAGCGCTTCATCGATCACCGCTCGCAGCGCTTTCTTTTGTTCTTCGGCTGTACCGCCGGTCAGCTCGGCGCCGGCGATTCGGCTCTCTACCTGCTCGCGAAACCTGACGGTGTAAGCTCGAAGCTCCTCGTCGGACAGCTTCTTCAGATCCGGTTCAAGCGCATTGATTTCGCTTACAATGGGCCATAGGCGTTTGAGCAGGCGCTCATTCGCGGTGCCGAAGACCTTCGCTGCAACTTTGTTCAATATCGCGGTCATATTCTTTTGCTCTCGACTACGTTCGTTCTAGCGTTCTGCCAAAAACATTCTACCAAAAATCATACAGCCTGCTGACCTGAGGCTCGCCGTTTGGCTAGCGTGCCTTAGGGCAACAGGCTTGTGATGCGTCATCCGATTCAGATGTGCGTACTCACGGTCAACTCACAGACAGCCTTTAAGATGTGCGGCGACACAAGAGTGATTTTAGGTTACGCCATCGGGCGAGTCAAACAAGGTGTTACTGGGCCTTCCACAAGGCAGGCCGAAGGTATCCGCTTTCGAAAAATCGACACTCGGCGAGGTAGCAGATGTTTAGCAATAAAAATTTAGAAACAAGTGCAATATTTCTGCCTCGGGCTCCACTTTATTAGCAGCGAACTCTTAGCGCCGGGATTAAGCAGTCGACATGCTAATTGCCTTCGGCGCATCGGGCGACTGTTCAATTGTTCATCACTTGGGTTCTTGCGGGGCTGATCGTGTGCCCCGATACGGAGAGACGATGTCCAGGAAAAGAATGAGACGGCAGCACTCATCAGTCGCTGCAAACGGTCGTGGCACAAAAGACTCACTGGCAAAGAACTCGATACAAAAGAGTTCCACCGCTGGATCCAGAGTGATTGCCGGCATTGCGTTGGCAACGATGTTGATCGCCACGACCGCGATTCTCGGGGAGCTAAAGCCGGATAGAGATTTGGGGGCTCATTCGGCCAAGCAAGCGAAGCAGTCAACGGCGCCAGTGCCTGGCAATCTGACTGGTGCGAATTTGTCCAAGGAGTACGTCTACGGGCCGGGTGGAAGACTTGTCGCGACGGAAGAACCAAACGCGATTTCCCCCACGCTTATGTCGTTTCCGGGCAGCGGGGGAACGGGAACTGTGAATGTCTCGGTAGGCGCGGGAACGAATTGGTCCGCCAGCACCACCACATTTAACTGGATAATGATCACATCGGGCGCTTCCGGGACAGGGAACGGAACTGTTGCTTACACGGTGTTGCAAAACGTCGGCACCGGCATAAGACAGGGCACCATCACCATTACGATAGCAGCAGTGGCACAGACCTTTACGGTTTACCAGGGAAAGGATTTTCTAGACGTGCCCTTGAATAATGCCTATTACACATACGTCGGCAAGCTCGTAGCGCGTGGGGTCACAGTAGGCTGCGACGCAACGCACTACTGCACCAACGACCTTGTGACGCGCGAACAAATGGCGGCGTTCATCCTCCGAGCGTTGGGTGACCCGAATCCGCCGACGCCCGCAACTCAGCGATTTACGGACGTGCCCCCGTCCAACATCTTCTACAACTTCATCGACGAGATGGCGGTTCGCCAGATCACATTAGGGTGCGGAGGTGGGAACTATTGTCCTTCCTCAACCGTGACCCACGACTCGATGTCTGCCTTCATCATGCGGGCGCTTGCAGTATTCAGCCCCCCGACGCCTGCCAGTCAAAGATTTCCAGACGTTCCGACCAGCAATGTGTTCTACAACTTCGTCGACATTTATGCGGGAAGGGGCATCTGGAACGGCGGCTCGGAAAACTGGGTAGGCCATCCGGAGGGGACGTGCTCGCCGGGAAACTTCTGCCCGAGCAAGAGCGTGTCTCGCGCGCAGATGGCGAAGATCCTTGTTACCGCCTTCAACCTTTGAGGAGATGATCATGAAATCCAGCCGAACAAAACTCTCGATCGGTGCAGTCGCCGCTCTGGCCCTTGTTTTGATGACATCCTACATTCGATCAACAGCCGCTGCGAAATCAGAGGCGATGTCAAATCCGCCTCCGACTACAACGACGTCAACAATCTTCGCGGCATCGTCGCCGGCGGCAGCTCCACGCGCTGCGCAGGCTGATTCGAAGTTTACGGTCGAGCGGATCACAATCTTCCCCTACGGCTTCGAGCCGGAAGAGATGACGGTTCATCCTGTGCCATTCCTGCTGACAATAGATGACCGGGCAGGCACCGATGACTTCGCTTTCCAGCTTGTGTCGGAGCAGAACCAACCGGTGCTAGAGACTGCCATTCCGAGCGGAAGCTCATCGACTCACAGACAGTTGACACTGGCGCCCGGCAAATACTTGCTAAAGGAAACATCACATCCAGGTTGGGTGTGCACGATCACTGTGTTGCCTAACTAGTCACGCCGCCGTCGCCGGTGAGCGCGTTGATTTCTTACTTACTCGAAAGACGCCGGAGATAACGATGAATAGCCCTGATTCCCGACAACGAAGCCTGCCTGGAAGAATGATCCTGCGTGGTTTGCCGCTGATGTTTATGATTGCTCTGTCAGCGGCCAGTGCAAGCGCGCAATACGTGCATTCAAGCAGCTCCTATGGAAATACGCCGCTTGGCATGGAGCAGGGCGCACCCGCTGGATCATATCCGCTGAGCGGTTTCGAGAGCGTCAATCCATACAATGGCGCGCTTAATTTCCGCTTACCGCTCTTGAAGATTGGCGGGCGCGGAAGCGTTCAGCACGTCATAAGTCTCGCGGTTGAGCACCACTGGAGTGTCGACAAGGACCAGAGCGGCGGACCGAACGCCTTCAACTATTCTCCGCAGCCAAATCGCTGGACAACTTTCTATCCCGGGTTTAGTCCCCACGAGATTCCTTCTTTCGGTTCCCCTACGATTACCCGAACTGGCAGGCCGGCAAGGAGACGAAAACCGAATACTACGATAACGGTGACAGCGGCGCCCTATTACGAACAGTAGACAATACATGGCAGCAGCCCGTTGCGGGCGGCACCTGGCCTTTCACTGGTGCCGGGGAAACTAGCGCCGCCGCAAAACCGAATTCACCCCAGATAACCGCAACTGTCACGACTCTCAATGACACAAGCCAGGTGTCGAAACAGACTTACAACTACGATCAGTATTTGAATAGGACTGAAGTGGACGATTACGACTTCGGCAATGGAGCGGCCGGCGGTCTTGTGCGCCAGTCGATCACAAGCTTCCTCTCGTCCGCGAACTACACCACCGTCAGCGTCTCGAATCCCAATCCATCTTCGATCGTGCACATCAGGAGCCTGCCCGTTGACGAGGCAGTCTATGACTCAGCCAGTACACGGAAAGCGCATACCACGTACGAGTATGACTCCTACACGGCTAACCTGACGCCTCGATCGAACATTGTCGGGCACGATACGACCACGTCGGGCGCGCCTCAGCCGCTTCACACTACGGCCTATCTGACACGCGGGAACGTGACTAAAGTAACTCACTGGCTACTGGGCACTACCGATGTGGCATTGTCGACTCGGATGCAATACGACATAGCCGGAAACACATTGAGCTCGACCGATCCGCTTAACCAAACGACTAGTTTCGACTTCAGCGATCGCTTCGGGATCCCGAACGATGAAGCGACTTCCAATACGGTTCCAGCGGAATTGAACAGCAATCCACAGGTGGCGTCGTACGCGTTTGCGACGCTCGTCACAAACGCCGCAGGGCACACCGCTTACACTCAGTACGACTATTATCTCGGCAGACCGGTGAACAGCCAGGACGCGAACGGAATTGTGGCTAAAGGATGGTACGGCAAGTTCGAGGATGGCACTTACACCGACGCGCTCGATAGGCCAACAGAACTCGTAGTGGCATTGAACGGCGGCTCGGCTGCACGGCGAACCCGATTCACCTACAACGATGCAAGCAAGATCATCACGACACAGAGCGACCAGACCACTTTGAATGACGGAGCGCTCAAGACCGAAGCTCTTTATGACGCATTGGGACGCACGTTCGAGACTCACGCTTATGAGTCTCCTTCCGATTACATAACAACGAAGCAGGAATTTGACGGACTGGGACGAGTGAGCCGGAGCTACAACCCGTATCGAACGACGGGCGATTCGACCTACGGCTATACGACTACAACTTATGACGGCCTGGGGCGAGTACTGACGGTGACGACCCCTGACATCGCCGTAGTCACGACGATGTATTCCGGTAGCGCCATTACTGTAACTGATCAAGCATCTAAGAAGCGTCGCAGCATTACCGATGGGTTGGGTAGATTGATCCGCGTCGACGAACCTGACTCAAATGGCGACCTGGACACCGGAACGCCGCCCCTACCCATTCAACCAACCTCCTACACCTACGACGTGCTTAATAATCTAGTCACGGTGACGCAAGGGACCCAGACTCCTCGCAGGTTCGCTTACGATTCCCTTTCGCGACTGATCTATGCGGCTAATCCTGAACAAACCACCAGCAGCGGGCTGGTGTTCAATAGCCAGCAGTGGGCGATCAAGTACGACTACGACCTGAACTCGAGCCTGACTGCGAAGACTGACTCACGAATAGATTCGTTAGGTCACCTCTTGCAGGTGAATTACACATACGATCTGCTGAATCGCGTCACAATGAGGTCGTACTCCAACGACCCGTCAGGCACTCCAATGGCGACTTATACATATGACGCAGCAGGCATCACGAATTCGATAGGACGTCTGACGACAGTCGCAACCAACGTATCGACTACCTGATAAGTGCCAAGACCTTGGTTACACGATTTAGTGCCAAGACCTTGGTAACAGTTCTTTGAAACACGTCGTCTAACTTTCGCGAATCAGGTTTTTGCTCAACATTGATGCCTTTCGATAAATGGAGGCGTCGATGAA
>WNFR01005109.1_pt1 | contig 17549 bp, 15 predicted proteins | sample 5400221 | NCBI WGS metagenome assembly WNFR01 (sample SAMN13153357, study PRJNA577476) | soil metagenome | isolation source: 40 cm soil under Madrone tree | place: USA:California | collected 2016-06-14
GGGCCTTCGGGCGCGCCGGCCGTGGCCCTATTTGCGCGGCGTATTCCGCTTTGTGCGGAAGATGGGCGTTTGGTCGATGCTGGATGTCATGCTGCTTGGTGTGTTCGTGGCCTTCACCAAGCTCGGCGATCTGGTAACCATCGACGTCGGACCGGCTGTCTACGCGCTGGGCCTGCTCACAATCGTCACCGTCTGGGCCGATACCGTGCTCGACGAAGATCTCGTGTGGACCGAGATCCAGCGCACCGGGCAGACGCATAGTCCGATCGATCCTGCCAGCATCGTTCTCGCGCCGCGTCCCGGCGCCGTGGGTTGCGAGGAATGCGGCTTGGTGAGCGTGCCGTCGGACCATGACGGTCATTGCCCGCGCTGCGGATCGAGGCTGCACGCCCGCAAGCCCGACAGTCTCAATCGGACCTGGGCCTTCATCATCGCCGCGGCGATTCTCTACATACCGGCCAACTATTATCCCGTGCTCACTGTCATCCAGCTCGGCGCCGGCGCGCCCAGCACAATTCTGGGCGGCGTCGAGGAACTCATCAACTCTCGGATGTATCCACTGGCGATCCTGGTGTTTTTCGCCAGCATCCTGGTGCCGGTGCTCAAGCTCGCGGGCCTGGTGATCATGCTGATGGTTACCACGCTGGTCAGCACCGAGGAGGGGGCGTCGGCCTGGCTGCGCGAGCGAACAGCGGTCTACCGGATCGTCACCTGGGTCGGCCGCTGGTCAATGGTCGATATTTTCATGGAATCGCTCCTGGGAGCGTTGGTGCAGTTCGGCACCATCGTCAGCATCGCGCCTGGAATGGGCGCTGTCGCTTTCTGCGGCGTGGTGTTCCTGACGATTTTCGCCGCCGAAGCGTTCGATCCCCGCCTGATGTGGGACTCCGCCGAAGAAAAGCGCAGAAATGCGCGCCATCTGGTCGCGGTCGACGAAGTGGGGAGAAGTCCGCCAGCCGTCCCTTGAGGCTCCAGAGTCCGGCTGGCCGGATCGCAGGGCGGGTTTTGCGTCGGTCGAGGCTACTTGCGTTGCAGCCGACCGTGTGCGAGTGCAACAATAGTAATTGTGCAATGCTCGGCAGACATGGCGGCGCCAAGCCGTCGCCGTCGACAGATGGGCGATTTGCGCAGGATTAACGTCCTCAATCGCTAACAACGGGATCGATATGCTCAACAGGCGGGTGACTATTGCAGCCACGGTTTTGGCTCTCCTGGCTTCCCCGGCCTTCGCCCAAGCTCCGACCGATCCCATCATGATCGGCGCGTCGACGCCATTGACGGGCAGCGTTGCGCACTTTGGCCAGCATGCCCGGTGGGGCGCCGAACTGGCCATTGCCGAGGCAAATGCCAAGGGCGGTGTACTCGGCCGCAAGATCGAAATTGATTTTCAGGACAACCGCTGCAATCCCGCCGAGGCCGTGAAGAGCGTCACCCAGATGCTGGCCACGAAGAAATACGCAGCCATTTTCGATGGCCTGTGCAGTTCGGCGGCTTTGGCGATCATGCCGCTGATCGAGCGTGCCGGCGTGCCTTTTATCGTCGCCAACGCCTCGGCGACGTCGATCGCTGAGAAGTCCGGCGTCGGCGGCAACAAGTGGACGTTCAAGGTTAATCCGACGGATGCCAGCATGCTCGATGCGCTGGTCGGCTGGCTCGACAAGCAAGGCAAGGCCGGCAACATCGCCTATCTCGGCGAGGATACCGACTATGGACGCGCCGGATCGGCAGGGCTTGAAGCGGCGCTGAAGAAACGCAACGATAAACTCGTCATGGTCGACTACTATCAGAAGGGCGCCGCCGATTTCACCTCGGTGTTAACCAAGATCAAGGCGAAGAAGCCGGCTCTTTTGGCGCTGTATGCCATCGACGCCGACTTCCAGAACGCGATCCGCCAGTGGTACAGCCTGGGCGGGGGCATTGCCCTGACCGGCCGCGTCCTGGTCGACCAGGTGCCGAAGGAGATCATGGCGAGCGGCTTCCTTGACGGCACGACCTCCGTCCAGCCGTACGATCCCGCCGTCGATACCGCCGCCAACAAGGCTTTCGTCGAGACCTTCACCAAGAAGTACAACGAAGCGCCGATGTTGATCAGCTTCGAGTCCTACGAAACGATCAACATCCTGATCGATGCCATCAAGCGCTCGGGTGACGCCAGCCCGGCGGCCATACGCGACGCACTGGCTTCCACCAAGTATAAGTCGATGCTCGACACCACCCTCGAATTTGACGCCAACAATCTCATCCATAACAACGCCATCATCTTCGAGATCAAGGGCGGCAAGGTTGTCATCGTGGGCATGAGCAAGACCTAGGCAAGGCTCGAGTCGGCGAAAATATAGTGGACCTGACTTTCTTAGTTCAGCTTCTGCTGAACGGCATCGTGGTCGGCGTGATCTACGCGCTGATCGCCATGGGCCTGTCGCTGATTTTCGGCGTGCTGGAAATCGTCAACTTCGCGCATGGCGAGTTCTACATGCTGGGTGCGATGCTGGCCTATTTCCTCACCGTCAATTGGGGATTCGGTTACTGGTCGACCATCGTGATCGTCACCGCGGTCGCCCTGGCGATGGGCTACGTGCTCTATGAAGGCCTGCTGGCGTCGCTGAGCGGCGAGAGCTTCGAACGCAGCATCCTGCTGACGCTCGGCCTGTCGATGATCCTGCAGAACGGCGCGGTGTTCCTGTTCACCACCACACCCAAGATGATCGAGACGCCTCTCAGCTACAGCAACATCGTCGTGGGTGACCTGCGGCTGCCGGTGGCACGCTTGTTCGCGCTGGGCCTGGGGCTTGCCGCTTTCGGCGCGCTCTACCTCATCCTCTATCGCACGCGGATCGGCAAGGCGATGCGCGGCGTGGCACAAAACCGTGACGCCGCCATGATGGTCGGGATCGATCCGCGCGCCGTGTCGCGGCTGGCCGTGGCCATCGGCATCGGCCTGTCGGGCCTGGCCGGTGCTGCCCTGGCGCCGGTCTATGCCGTGCATCCGCTGATGGGCTTCAGCTTCGTGTTCAAGGCCTTCGCCATCATCATCATCGGCGGGCTGGGCAATATCTCCGGTGCCGCCATCGCCGCGGTGATGCTGGGCGTTCTCGAAAGCCTGGCCGGCGGCTTCCTGCCGCTGGCCATGGTCGATGCGCTGGCTTTCGTTTCGATGATTGCGGTTCTGCTGCTGCGGCCGCAGGGCCTGTTCGGACGCGGCGTTCGCGTATGAACGGCGCCGCCAAGAGTCGTTTTCTGCCCGTGGCGGCCATTGCCCTGGGCCTCGTGGCGCTGTTCGCGGTGCCGAAATTCACCACCAACGAATATGTGCTGGCGCTGGGCGCCAGCTTCGCCGCCATGTCCGTGCTGTCCGGCGGATTGAACCTTGTCTATGGCTACACCGGACTCTTGTCCTTCGCCCAGGTGGGCTTCTTCGGCATCGGCGGCTACACGGCGGCCTTGCTGGTGACAGAGCTGGATTGGCCGTTTTGGGCGGCGGTCGCGGCGGGCGGAGGATTGGCCACCTTGGTCGGGCTGCTCATCGGCTATTCGTCGCTGCGGTTGTCGCGCCATGCCTTCGCGATCGTGAGCTTGAGTTTCGCCCTGCTCTGCATGATCGTCGCGCGCGACTGGGTGGAACTCACCCGCGGGTCGATGGGCATTCCCGGTTTGCCGACTCCGACCATCAGCCTGCCCGGAGGCCTGCGCTGGCGCCTCGCCCAGCCGGCCGACTTCTATTATCTGCTGATGGGCTTTGCCGTGGTCGCCCACGTGCTGATCTATCTGGTCGTCACGTCGAGGCTGGGCCGCGCCATGCGGGCGATCAAGCTCAACGAGCCGCTGGCCCAGTCGCAGGGCGTCAATCCGCTGTCCTACAAGTTGGTGGCCATTGCACTCTCGGCGCTGCTCGCAGGCATCGTCGGCGGCTTGTTCGTGTTTTACCTGACCATCGTCGATCCCTCGATTTTCGATTTCTACTACACCGAGACGACGCTGATCATGGTGATCTTGGGTGGCCCGGGCAGCTTCTGGGGCGTGCTGGCCAGCAGCGCGGTGTTGACCGTGGTTCCCGACATGCTGCGCTTCACGACCGATCTGCGCATGGTGCTATATGGCGTCGTGCTGATCGTGGCGATGATCGTGTTTCCCGGCGGGCTCGGCGGCTGGTTGCAGCGCCGCCGCATTGCGCGCTGGCGCCGGCCGCGCGCAACTATGCCATCGGCGGCGCCATGACGGCGTTGCTGAGCGTCCGGGGGCTCACCAAGCGCTATTTCGGCCTGACCGCCGTCGACACCGTGTCGTACGAGGTCGAGGCCGGTGCCGTCGTCGGGCTGATCGGCCCGAATGGCTCGGGCAAGAGTACCAGCATCGACTGCATCAGTGGCTTCCAGCGGGCCGATGCAGGCCAATGGTCTCTCGACGGCCGCGATCTCACCGGCTTGCCGCCGCATCGCATTGCACGCGCCGGCCTCACAAGAAGCTTCCAGACCGTGCGCGCCTATGACGAGCTGACCTTGCTCGAGAATCTCTGCGTTGCGGCGCAGGAGAATGATGGCGTCGGCTGGATGCAGGCGCTGCTGCACGGCAAGGCGCTGCGGCAGGCCGATGCCGAAGCAGAGGCGCGGGCGCGCGACCTGCTCTCCGTGGTCGGGCTTGCCGACTATGCCGAGGCGCCCGCGGCGATCCTCTCCTACGGTCAGCGCAAGCTGTTGGCGATCGCGGCCACCATGATGGCAAAGCCGCGCCTCGTTGTGCTCGACGAGCCGGTGGCCGGCGTCAATCCGACAATGGTGAAGCGCATCGAGACCGTGATCCGCAAGCTCAACGCCGAGGGCGTCACCTTTCTCATCGTCGAGCACAATGTCGATTTCATCATGTCTCTGTGCAGCCGCGTCATCGTGCTGGAAGCCGGCGCCAAGATCGCCGACGGGCCGCCCAGCCTGATCCGCAGCGATCCGCACGTGCTGGCGGCTTATCTGGGGCAGGCCCGCGCCGCCGAGCTGGATGCCGAACATGGCTGACGACACCATCATCCTGGAGCTCGACCGACTTTCGGTCGGCTACACCGACGAGCCGGTCGTGGTGGATTTCTCCATCGCCATCCCGCGCGGCAGCATCAGCACCATCATCGGCCCGAACGGCGCCGGAAAATCCACCCTGCTGCGCGCCATATACGGGATGAACCGCTATTTCAGCGGCAGCATCCGGTTCCGCGGACAGGCGATCGAGCAATTGCCGCCCAAAGAGCGGTTGAAGCGTGGCATCGGCTTCGTACCGCAAGGGCGCTGCAATTTTCCGCTGATGACCGTTCGCGAGAATCTCGAGCTCGGCGCCTTTACTTTGCGTGGCCCGGCCACGAGCCAGGCCGTCGAGCGCGTGCTGGCGCAATTCCCGCTGCTCGCGGCAAAGCTGTCCGTATTGGCCGGCAATCTCAGCGGCGGCGAGCAGCAGATCCTGGAGACCGCCATGGTGCTGGAGGCGGGGCCGGAGCTGCTGCTGCTCGACGAGCCGTCGCTCGGGCTCTCGCCCGGCAACCAGGATCAGATTTTTGCCACCATATCGGATCTACGCAGCCACGGACTGACCGTACTTGTCGTCGAGCAGAACGCGCACGGCGCCCTGCAGATCTCCGACACCGGCATCGTGATGGAGCTCGGTCGGCTGTTCATGGTCGGACCGGCGGCCGAAGTGACCGCCGATCCGCGCATCAAGGTTGCCTATCTGGGCGGTACCTGAGGAGAAAGGATCTTTCCCCTCACGTCACCCGGCCGCGCTTCGCCGGGATCGCGGCGATGATCGCGGCCCTGACCGTCTTCGCTTCTTCGGCCGGGATCTGCGTGATGCGGATCGTCCGCTCCACGAAGTTGTTCTCGTCGCCCTCGATCTCCAGATCGAGGAACCGTGTCGTGCCCGGCGTCTTTGCGCGACGGCTGGCGCTCTTGGCGCTGTCCGTCTTCGTGCTCAGCTTCGCCTGGATGGTGCGCACGGTGCGAACCCCGACATTTTGCGGCGGCTCATCGTCGATCTGTACCTTGTAGGCGCCTTCCGGATCGACGCCCTCGACGCTCAGGGGCTGCTTGCGACACACGCTGACCAGGATGCGTATTTCGCCGTTCAGCGGATCGTGGCGCGCATCGAGGATCACCAGGCCCTTGTTGCTCGGATGGCGCAACAGCAGCGCTTCCATCACGTCCGGCTTGAAGCGCAGCGTCACCTGAGCCCCCGGTGCGAGCGGCGGAATGGTGACAAAGGCGTTGTCGGCGACATGGATCAGCTCCTCGGCGCCGTCCCACACGCTGCCGAACGGCAACCGCTGCTCCATGACCATCGCGGCGATGCGCCGGTCGGTCGGATTCGACACGGTGACCTCGGCGCCGTTCTCGCGGACCTGGAACGTGAGCGCTTCGTAATCCGCCATGCGCTGGTACAGCTCGGCTTGGGTCGCGATCCAGAGATTGCTGCGTTCGGCAAGATTGATGCAGTAGCGCAGGTAGTCGAGCGTTCCCTTGCCGTGGTTCAGCGACGGGTCGCGCGCAAGTTCGGGATGGTACTGGAAGCTGTAGACGCCGTTCTCGAGCCGATCGTCGATGCCCCGATGCTTGGCATTGTGCCCGCCGAAGATCGTTTCGACCAGTTCGTAGGCCGCATCGTACTCGTGCGTGCGATCCCAGCCGCGCAGGCGGCGCCACTCCTTGTCGGTGGTGACGACGGGGCGGAACGGATACCAGATACCCGATGTCGCGATCGTTCGCCGTACATCGGTCACGTAAGTGAGCTGCTTGTCGCCGACGGGAGTGTCCACGACGACATCGGGGTTGCGCACGCCGTATTCGATCATATGGTAGTAGCAGAAGGTGCACATGCCGAGGATGTGCGTGTCGTTTGCATACAGGTAGTCCATCGCGTCGATGGTCTCGGGGTGCATGTGGCCGCCGAAGTGACGGCCGCAGGTGCAGATGCGGATGCCGAGATTCTTGCCGGCATTCGACACATGCTCGAACAGCCCCTTGCCGAAGACGGCGGTCGGTGGATCGCCGATCGAGCTGTCATTGTGCAAAGCCGGCTCGATGAAGCTGTGCTGGGTGGTGCGCTTCACCCAATCCCTGGCCATGGCCTCGTCGATATTGGTCGAGAAGGTCGGATCCTCGATGTCGTAGCTCGCCGGGATCAGGTTCTGGATCTGGTAGTCGAGGAAGGTGTAGTCGCGCATGCCGTGGACGTCATGACGGAAGGAAAGCACACCGTCATAGGTACCGAAGGAGCGCAAGCGGGTCTGCCACAGCGCGCCCAGTCCGATATCGAGCAGCAGGCGCCGCAGGAAGAACAGCAGGGTGTCGCCCCAGTGAGTGGCGTTCGCCCAGTGACGCACGGCCTCGACGTTGAGGTGCGCCTGCAGCATGCCGCCGATCAGCTCGAAGACCTGGTTGGCGATGTACACGGTTTTGTTTGTGAGCACGATGCCCGGGCCGAGATCGGCCACCGTGGCCGTGCCGGCGTCGCTGAGATCGCCGATGAGCTCGACGAGGCCTGCAAGGACGCGACTGCCCGGCGCCGGCTCGACACGCTGCACCGGATGGCCGCGATAGCCGCTGACATAGAGGCTCTCCCAGGCATCGTTCGCGAAAGGCGAACCCGGCAGCCAGCGCCAGCCCGTGTAGCCTTTCACTTGTTCCAGTGAGCAGGACTTCAGTCCGAGCAGGCGAGGCGGCAGGTTCGTCTTGCCACTCACGATCAGGCGGCGATCGGGGCCGCTCAGCCAGCGTTCGATGCGTGCGATGGTGTCGTCCGCCAAATGAGCGGCGTTGGGAATGAGCAAGGCGCGATAGGCGTCTAGCCGCTCCTGGCTCAAGTCGGCCTCGTTGCAGAGGTCGTGCTTGATGTTGCAGCGGGAGAGCAGGAGTCCGGCGGCGTTCGGCGCCAGATAGGCATATTCACCCTTCACCCAGGTGCGCGGCATGTCCCAGGCATCGGTGAAGGTATAGGTCTCGCCCCGCGCGGCCGCTTCGGCTGCATAGGCGTCGCGGCTGCGGCTGCTGAACAGCACTGCGATGTCATGCCCCAGCGAGGAGGTGCGGCTGGTCGGGCTTGTCATGGGATGTCCTTCGAGTTTTCGGGCGGGCGCAATCTGCATCATGCCTTGACCGCGTGCTACCATTGCCAGATGCAAAATGAACCGGGGAGATCAACGACCATGCTAGCGATCCGCCTAGTGAAAACCGCGATGGTCGCTTCCACCGCGCTGTTCGCGCTCCTGGTCGCTTGCGGTAATCTGACCGACTATCCGTCGAACTACGCGTTCGTCCGCCACACGCTCAGTATGGACACGACCTTTCCCGGCAACGCGCTGACCTGGCGGGCGATCACCAACCCGACGGTCTGGACCCTGAGCTACTGGCTGATCATTTTGGCCGAGGCGGCGATCGGACTGGTGCTGGCCATTGCTACGGTCCGGCTCGCCGCAAGCCTGCGCAGCAGCGCAGCGTCCTTCAATGCCGCCAAGCAGTATGTCGTGATCGGTGTCGGCCTTGGCTTTTTGCTGTGGTTCACGGGCTTCACGGTCGTGGGCGGCGAGTGGTTCGCGATGTGGCAGTCGAAGGAATGGAATGGGCAGCCCGCGGCGTTCCGTTTCTATATGACTCTGCTCGCCGTCGTCATTTTCGTGAGCCAGCCGGATGGCGAATTCGAAAGCGACAGACGATAGCAGTCAGACCAGGAGGACGATCACCAGCAGCGCCGCGGGCAACAGCAGCGGGTAGGGCAGCAGAGGAATGATGAGCGCGCCCGCAATCGCGCCGAGCAGGTAACCCGCCCAGGCGAGCGACAAAAGCCGCAGGTCTGCAGCGATGACCGGCGGGTCCGATTTGGCACCTGGCCACAGCCGGTCGAGTATCGAGTCGGCGGCGCGCGTCAAGGTGCTCGTCACCACCACCGTGCTCACCGCGCTGGTGGAAAAGGGGCCGCTGGCGGAAGCCTGCAAGCCCATGGCCACAGCCACGACAAGGACAGCCGTCTCGGCGTCGATTGCCAGAAAGCCGACACCCGCCAGCAGGGCTGCCTCCAGTATGAGAGGCGCGATCGGCGTGCGCGCGAGGCGCTGCAGGCCGCGTGAAAGCATGCAGCCAAGAAAAAAAGCGACGAGCGACCAAAAGTAGTGCCAGGCGTCTGTATATCGATGGGCGCCGACGGCGATACCGGCGAGCACGGTGTTGCCCGTCATGTTGGCGGCGAACACGCCACCCATGGTGATATAGCCCACGGCATCGGCCATGCCGGCGAGTATCGTCAGTCCTGTTGCCTGCACAATTTGCCGTTCAGGAGACGTCTTTGACACTTTCGAAACTCCTTGGCTTGCTGCCGTGCAACCCCCTGGGATCACAAGTCATTATTCGACCAGCCTGAACCCAGGAGACAATCATGGCACAGTCGAAGCGCAAGGAAATGGAGAAGCGGGACCTTCCCAAAGCTTATGGCCGCTATTCCGCTTCGGACCAGGCCGAGGAGAATAAAGTCAAAAAGCGCGGCCGTAGGCACGGAGGAGACCGAAGCCGTCGTGGCGATCGCTCGGACGAGGTGCCGGGCACCTATGAAGGCTCAAAGGGGAACCAGGGCGAACGCGACCCACAAGGCGCTCGCGATCAAGCTATTGGGGGCGCGCCACGACGCGGCAGCGACGACTATCCCAAGGATGCGGGCGTGGATCGCAAGAATTAGGGCGCGTTCGCCCGGTCCTGGCTGTCCCGTGCCGAGAGCGGCGAGGCCACGTCTTCCAGGGAGCGTCGCTCAGCCTTGATTCCGATCTTAAGCTCGACAAGGGCAGCGGCGATCATCAGGCCTGCTCCCAGCAGATAGCCGGCCATGATTTCGGTCCGGCTGCCGCTTTCGATCAGCACGCCGAACAGCCACGGGCCACCGACGCCGCCCAGCAGCGTACCGAAAGCGTAGAACAACGCGATGGTGAGGGCACGCAGCTCGAGGGGAAAGCTCTCGCCGATCGTGAGATAGCCCGCGCTTGCTGCGGCCGAGGCGAAGAAGAAAACGATCGTCCAGGCCAAAGTCTGCGTCGTGGCATCGAGCAAGCCCAGGACGAAGAGCTGACCGGTGGCGGCGAGCAACAGGCCCGACAGGACATAGGTCGCCACGATCATCGGCTTGCGGCCGATCGTGTCGAACAGCGGCCCCAACAGCAGCGGCCCGAGGAAATTGCCGACCGCGAAGGGCAAGATATAGAGGCCGACACGGTCGGCGGGCACGCCGTAGAAGCGCGTCAACACCAGCGCGTAGGTGAAGAAAATGGCATTGTAGACGAAGGCCTGTGCCGACATCAGGGCCAGCCCCAGCAGGGTGCGCCGCGGGTAGCGCTTGAGGAGTGTTTGCGCCACGCTGCCAAGCGTGAGCTTATGCGGCGTGCCGAGCGTTATGCTCGTGTCGCAGGGCGGCAACGGCTGGGCGAGGGCCGCCGCCACCTTGGCCTCAATCTCGCACAGCACCGTGTTGGCCTCCTCCACACGGCCGTGCGTCATCAGCCAGCGCGGGCTCTCCGGCAGAAAGCGGCGGAGATAGAGGATGAACAGGCCCAGCACCGCGCCGGTGCCGAAGGCCACGCGCCAGCCCATGTCGGGCGGCAGCAGCGCCGGATCGAGCAGCCATACCGAGGCAACGGCGCCCGCCGCGGCGCCGACCCAGAAACTGCCGTTGACCGCTAGGTCGATGCGGCCGCGCAGCCGGGCAGGCACCATCTCATGGATCGCCGAATTGATGGCGGCATATTCGCCGCCGATGCCGGCGCCGGTGAGAAAGCGGAAGACGAGGAAACTCTCTAAGTTCCAGGAGACCGCGGTGAGCGCCGTCGCCACGAGATAGAGGCCGAGCGTCACATTGAAGAGCTTCTTCCGCCCGAGCTTGTCGGTCAGGTGGCCGAAGTAGAGGGATCCCACAACGGCGCCGGCGAGATAGGCGCTGCCGGTCAATCCGACCTGCTGGGCGGTGAGGTGCAGGCTTGGGCTTTGCTGGAGGGCGGCCGCCACCGAGCCGGCAAGCGTGACCTCGAGCCCATCGAGGATCCAGGTAATGCCGAGCGCGGCGATAACCAGCCTGTGGAAGCGGCTCCAGGGCAGACGGTCGAGACGGCCGGGGACGTCCGTCTGGAAAGTGCGTTCAGCCTCCATGAAAATCATATAGGGATCTTCCGGCTATGAGACCAGAGCGTGCGGGTGGCCTCCGAGTCGACCGCAGTGCGGCTGTCCGATAGTGTCGAAGAGGGCGAGGCTGCAGGAACCGTCTGAATTGGTACGATTTCTGCGTCGGCGACACATAACCATGAAGGGGGCTTGCGATGCGTCAACGTGAATTCTGGCTGGGCGGCGCGTTGGTCGCTGGGGTGCTGGCAAGCGCACTCTCCATCGGCATGCCGGCGCGTGCGGCCGATGACATCACGATTGGCCTGATCGTGCCGCTGTCGCCGCCGGGCGATCCGACCGGCGGTCAGTTGATCCGCCGCGGCGCCGAGCTGGGCGTGGAGGCGGTCAATGCTTCGGGCGGCATTCTGGGCGGCCGCAAGCTCAAGCTCTCGGTGCAGGATTCGCAAGGCCGCCCGGAGGCCGGCGTGGCGGCCTATCGGCGCCTGGTGAGCGAGGACAAGGCGGTCGCGGTGGCTGGTTTCTTCCACAGCTCGGTCAATATCGCGGTGAACGAGGTCGCCAAGGAAATGGGCGTGCCCACCATGTCGGTGCAGGCCTCGGCCGCCGACATCACGGCCAAGCACTACGGCATCGCCTTCCGCACCCATGCCGTCGATCCGGTCCGCGTTGCGGCCTGGATGGAGTTCATCAAGAAAAAGAACTTCAAGCGCGTCTCGATCATCGCCGAGACCACTGACTATGGTATCGGCCTTGCGGAAGAGACGGTGAAGCAGAACAAGGACAATAAGGCCGGCGTCGAGATCCAGAAGATCACCTTTGACCGCTCGGTGACCGACCTCACGCCGCAGTTGCTGCAGATCAAGGCCTTCAAGCCCGACCTGGTGATCAATATCGGCGTCGGCCAGCCGGCCGACCTGATCATCGACCAGGCGACCACGATCGGCCTTTTTCCGGCGACGCCGATGCTGTTCTCCTACGACGCGCCGGTGCGTCCGCAATACTGGCAACTTCATCCGAAGAACGGCGAAGGAATGTATTTCATCGCCTACTACTCGCCCAAGAGCGCGCTGTCCGACATCGGCCAGGCCTTCTCGAAGGCTTATCAGGAGAAGTACAAGGAGGCGCCGGTCTATGGCGGGCTGAACGGCTACGGCGCCATCATGATCCTGACCCAGGCAATGCAGGCGTCCGGCAGCAGCGATCCCAAGGCGCTGATCAAAGCTCTGGAGACCGGCACCTTCAAGAGCTGGCCGACGAATCCGGTGACCTTTCCGCGCGCCGAGGGCGTCTATTGGCACAACTGGTCGGCGCCGGTGCTGATCCTGCAATACACCAAGCCGATGCAGGACTGGAAGGACGCCGAGGTCGCGGTCGAGTACGCGCCGCCGGCCGCGAAGTAGCGGCCGCCTCGAAGGTCAGCCCGTAACGGTCGGATGTATTCAACCGAACTCTTTCTCCAGACCTTCATCTCAGGGGTGATGATAGGGGTGCTCTATGCGCTGATGGCGCTGGGCATCACCTTCATCTACTCGATCATGCGCATGATCAACTGGGCGATGGGCGAGTTCTACATGGTAGGCAGCTACCTCCAGTACATGCTGGTGGTGGGGCTACTCGGCACCGATCTATGGTGGCTCGCCATCCCCATGTCGGTGGCGGGCGTGTTCGTGATGGGCATCGTCGTGCAATGGGGACTGCTGAAGCCCGTCTTCACGCGACCGCCGGAGAGTCGCGACGACTATGCCACAGTCGTCACGCTCGCCTTGTTGCTGTTCCTGCGCAGCGTGGCGACCGGCCTCGCCGGCCCCTATCAATTCACGCCGGGCTCGAATCTGCCCGTGATCATGGTGGGGCCGATGCCGCTCGCCGGCGCGCGCGTGGCGGCGTTCCTGTTCGCGCTGGCCGCGCTCGGCCTCTTCTACGTCCTGCTGCGTTACACCTGGTACGGCCTGGCACTTCGGGCGACGGCGCAGAGCCGCGTCGGCGTGCAGACCGCGGGGATCGACGTGTTAGCGGTTGATCGGATCGCCTTCGGCATCGGCGTGGCGCTGGCCGGTCTCGCCGGCGCGCTGCTGGCGCCGGTCTTCCTGGTCTACCCGACCAACGGCCTGATCACGACCATGAAGAGCTTCGAGATCGTGGTGATCGGCGGCTTGGGGTCGATCCCCGGCGCGCTGGTCGCCGGCCTGCTGCTCGGCCTGATCGAATCCTTCGGCGCGGCCTTCATCGATTCGTCTTACCAGAATGTCTACGGCTTCATTCTGGTGCTGGCGATCCTGGCGCTACGTCCGAGCGGGCTGTTCGGCGAGCGTGGTCGGGAGGCCTCGTTGAAAGTTGGGCAGGGTGAAATCCGTGGCCTGATCGGACCCAACGGTGCCGGCAAGACCACGCTGGTCAATCTCGTGACCGGCGTCTACCGGCCTGATCTCGGCGATATCCGCCTCGCCGGCGCCAGCCTGCTTGGTCTCGGCATGCACGAGATCGCCCGGCGCGGCCTGCTGCGGACCTTCCAGGTGACGCGCCTGTTCGGTGGTCTGACGGTGCGCGAGAATCTGATGACGGCCTTTCTCGCCCGGCGGCACCATGCCTCCGGCGGTGATGCCCTGGCGCAGACCGCGCACATGCTCGAGATCACGACGCTTGGGCCCGTGGCCGATCTGCCGGCCAAGAAATTGTCGGGCGGCCAGCGCGCCATCCTGCAGATCGCCTGCGGCTTCATGATCCCCGGCCACTGCTACGTTCTCGATGAGCCCTTCGCCGGCATCAATCCGGTGATCAAGGACGCGATCATCGACCTTATCGAGGATGTGAACCGCCGCCACGGCGCCACCTTCCTGGTCGTCAGCCACGAGATGGCGGTCATTCGTCGGCTCTGCTCGCAGGTGACGGTGATGATGGAAGGCCGCGTCGCCGCGCAAGGCACCTTGGATGAGGTGGCGCGCTTGCCCGAGGTGATCGCGGGCTACCTCGGAAAGGCGCTGGAATGAGCGCACAGTCTCTTCTCGCGGTCGACGGCGTCTATGCGGCCTACCAAAGCGGCGTCGACATCCTGCAGGGCATGTCGATCGATGTGCCGGCCGGCAGCTTCGTACTGGTCATCGGCCCTAACGGCGCGGGCAAATCGACCTTGTTGAAGACGATATTCGGCCTGTTGAAGGTCCATCGCGGCACCGTGCAATTCGCCGGCCAGTCGATCGCGAGCCTCGCGCCGCATGAGATCAAGCGGCTCGGCATCAGCTATGTGCCGCAGGAGTTGAACACTTTTCCTCAGCTGACGGTCGAGGAGAACCTGAACGTCGGCGGCTGGACCTTGCGCAGGCAGCCCGCCATGCTGAAGCAGCGTCTGGCCCAGGTCTACGCCATCTTTCCCGTGCTGGCGGAGCGGCGGCGCGAGAAAGCGGGTGCCTTGAGCGGCGGGCAGGGGCGCATGCTCTCGGTGGCGCGCGAGATGATCACCGAACCCAAGCTGATGCTGGTCGACGAGCCCACGGTCGGTCTGGCGCCCAATCTGTCCGACCAGGTCTATGCGCTGCTGCAGACGGCACGGAAGTCGATCTCGACCACGATCCTGCTGGTCGACCAGAATGTCTCCGACGCGCTGAAGCAGGCCGAGCTGGTGGTCATGATGAATCTCGGCACCGTCAAGGCGGCGGGGCCGGTGGCCGAGTTCGGTGAGCAGCGCGTGCGCGACCTGGTGCAGGAGTGCCTGCTCGGATGATCCGGATCCCCATCGAGTTTCGCCGGACGGCGGTAGCGATCATGGCCGCGGCGGCGTTGCTGCTGGTCGTGCCGTTGTTCGTCACGTCCTTTGGCCTGCATGTGATGATCATCGGCTTCTACTACGTGATCCTGGCCGCGAGCTGGAACCTGCTCGCGGGCTTTACCGGTCAGTTCTCGCTTGCCCATCATGCCTTTGCAGCCGTCGGCGCCTACACTTCGGGCCTGCTGGGCTACCATCTCGGCACATCGCTGTGGCTCAGCATACCGGCGGGGGTGCTGCTGGCCGCTGTCTTCGGCTATGTCCTCGGCCGGCTGGTGCTGCGCATGCGCGCCATCTATCTGGCGATCGCCAGCTGGGCCTTCGCCGAGACCATGCATATCTTCCTCACCGCCAGCTATGGCTTCACCCGCGGCGAGCTCGGTCTCAGCGTCAAACCGATGTTCGGCAATGTGGAGCCGCTGGCCTACTACTTCACCTTCCTCGCACTGACGGTGGTGGTGCTGCTGGGGATCCGCGCGCTGATCGATTCGCCGATCGGCTATTTCATGCGTGCCATCAAGGACGACGAATTGCGCGCCAAGAGCCTGGGCATCGACACCACCCGCGTGAAGGTGGCGATCTTCTCGATCTCCAGCGCCATCGCGGGCCTCGCGGGCGCCTTCTACGCCCATTACATCACCCTGCTCAGCCCGCAGATGGTCGATTTCAGCGAAATGGCCAAGATCGTCATCATGGTGGTGATCGGCGGCTTCGGCACCTTCCTGGGCCCCATCATCGGCGCCGCGCCCGTGCAGATCGTCATGACCTACCTGCAGAAATACGGCGAATGGAACCTCGCGGCCTTCGCCCTCATCGTCATCCTGCTGATGCGCTTCAGCATGGAAGGGCTGGCCACCTTGTTCACGCCGCTGTGGCGCCGGCTGGGACGCCAGATATCGTGACCACAGTGGGCGATCTCGACTGCGACGTGGTCGTGGTTGGAACCGGTGCGTCCGGGCTGGCAGCCGCTCTGGCGGCCTCGGTCGAGGGCGCCAAGGTGGTCGTGCTCGAAAAATCGCATGTGCTGGGTGGCACGACGGCGATGTCGGCGGCCGGCACCTGGGTGCCCTCCAATCATCACATGCTGGCGGCCGGTATCGGGGACTCGCCAGCCGAGACGCTCGAGTATCTGCGCGCAACGGCGCCGCCGGGATGGCAGGAGAGCGAGGACGAGCTCTGGCGGGCGCTGGCGGAGGAATCGCCGCGCATGCTGCGCTTCGTCGAGGACAAGACGCGGCTGCGCTTCGAGCTGGTCAATCACCCCGATTTCTACGTCGAGGCGCCGGGTGGGCGGCTGACCGGACGCATGGTGTCGCCCAAGCTGATCAGCCGCTTCCTGTTGAGGGGCTGGTGGAACCGTGTGCGCAAATCGGTGAAGCCGCAATATTTCACCTACAAGGAAATGATCGGAGGCGTGCTCAAGGATCCCTGGCGCTCGATCTGGAAACTGGGGCCGAGCCTCGCTTATCGATTCGTCACCGGCCAGGTCGGCATGGGCAATGCGCTCACAGTGGGCATGACGCGCGGCTGCCTCGACCAGGGCTGCCGCATCCTGCTCGATGCCGATGTGAAGCGGCTTCTTGTCGACGGAGACGATCCCAAGACCAGCGCTGTGATCGGTGTCGAGGTTGTCATTGCCGGCAAAAAGCAGACGATCCGCGCCGCCAAGGGCGTGGTGCTGGCGACTGGCGGGTTCGACTGGAATACCGAGCTGATGAAGCGTTATTTCCCCGGCACCGAGATCATCGGCAGCCCACGCACCAACACCGGTGACGGCCAGACCATGGCGGCCTCGGTCGGCGCACTGCTTGAGCGCATGGACCAGGCCAATATCGCGCCGGTCACCTTCACGGCCTACGAAGGCGAGCGCCACGCGCAGCCGCTCTACGAGAGTTATGCGCCGCACTGCATCCTGGTCAATCGCGAGGGCCATCGCTTCGTGAGCGAAGGCAGTCCCGCCTTGGGCGTGACCATCGACGAGCGCGACGCATCAGGCCAACCGCGCCACCTGCCCGTATGGCGCATCTTTGATGCGCGCTACGCCGCCAAGAACGCGCTTTCGATGTATTTCGGCAGCAAGGATCCCGACTGGTTCCGCAAGGCCGCGACGATCGAAGAACTCGGCACGCGGATCGGCCTCGATCCGCAGATGCTGCGGGCCACGGTCGACCGATTCAACGGCTGGTCGAAGACGGGCCGCGACGAGGATTTCCACCGCGGAGAGACAGCCTGGGAAAAATATTATACCGGCGACCGCGCTCTCGGCGCCATCGAGGAGGCGCCGTTCTACGCCGCGCCCTTCCTCTACGGCAGCCTCGGCACCAAGGGTGGCGCACGCACCAACCGCTACGGTCAGGTGCTGCGGCCGGACCGCAGCATCATCGGCGGCCTCTACTGCGCCGGGCTCGCCATGGCGAGCCCGATCGGCACCAAGGCCGTCGGCGCCGGCACGACGATCGGTCCCTGCCTCACCTTCGGCTACATCGCCGGCAAGGCCATCGCGCGGCAGAACGTGTGAGTCCCACCTCATCCTGAGAGGCTGTGACTCTTTGCCGATCTTCGGTCAAAGCGCAAATCAGTGTCGGGTGGATTGGTCGGGACGTCGCGACGGAAGATCGAGTTGCGCGAGACTCGATCGCGGTTGGGTGGCGATGAGCGGTGGGGTGGTG
>WNFR01002991.1_pt1 | contig 17546 bp, 14 predicted proteins | sample 5400221 | NCBI WGS metagenome assembly WNFR01 (sample SAMN13153357, study PRJNA577476) | soil metagenome | isolation source: 40 cm soil under Madrone tree | place: USA:California | collected 2016-06-14
CATGGTGATGAGCAACCGCGAGGTGCAGAACCGGGTGGTCCAGCTCGACCGCTACTATTCGACGGAGGAGTTGCGGCGCGCCGCCAATTATCTCAATGAGGCGTTCGCGGGACGCTCGCTGAAGGATGTCCGGGCCCAGCTGGTCGGGCAGCTGCAGGAGACCCGGCAGCACATGAACCAGCTCATGCAGGACGCCATCCAAATGGCGCAGAAGGTCTTCGATGCCAAGCCCGACGAGGGGGTCGAATACGTCATTGCGGGCGAAACCAATTTGATGGGGTTCGCGGAACTGTCCAATGTCGACCGGCTACGGCGCCTGTTCGAGGCGTTCAACGAGAAGCACGACATCCTGCGCTTGTTGGATAGCTGCCTGCGGGCCGAAGGAATCCAAATTTTCATCGGTCAAGAGTCGGGCTACCGGATTCTGGACGATATCAGCGTGGTCACGGCGCCCTATACGCTGGATAACCGGGTGGTCGGGGTGCTGGGCATCATCGGCCCGACCCGCATGGCCTACGAGAGGGTCATTCCCATCGTGGATCTGACCGCAAAACTGCTGGGTTCGGCCTTGAACGCTCGTAAATAGCCCCCACCCAAGTCGCTTCGAGCGGCATTCATGCCGCCATTCCTTTTGAGGTCAAGCTTGTGAATGAAACCAATCATGCCGAAGGCACGATTCCCGCGGATATGAACCCGCAGGGCGGCGCGGACGCATCGGCGGCATTGGCCGCGGCCGAGGCCAGGGTCGCCGAGAACCGGAACAGCTATCTACGCGCGGTGGCAGAACTGGAGAATTTCCGCAAGCGCAGCGAGCGCGAGGTTGAAAATGCGCGCAAGTTCGCCATCGAACGCTTCGCGCAGGAACTGGTCACCGTCGGCGATGCCCTGGAGGCCGGGATCAATGCTGGTGCGGCGACTCCCGGTCCGGCCCTGCTGGAAGGAGCCCAAGCCACATTGCGGCAGCTGTACCGCGCTTTCGACAAGGGTGGGATCAAGATCATCGACCCTGCGGGCCAGCCCTTCGATCCGGAGTGGCATGAGGCCATGACGGTCCAGGACAGCCGGGAGCATCCGACGAATACGGTGCTGTCGGTGATTCAAAAGGGCTATTCGCTGAACGGGCGATTATTGCGGCCGGCACGGGTCATCGTAAGTAGAGCTCCGGGCGGTGATGGCAATTGAAAATGCCGGGGACTCCCCCCACTTAAGCGGTCATAGGTCAAGAATTCCTTAGAGGGCTTTCACATGGGTAAAATGATTGGTATCGATCTCGGCACGACCAATTCCTGCGTCGCGATCATGGAGGGCGGCAAGCCCAAGGTCATCGAGAACAGTGAAGGCGACCGGACGACGCCGTCGATCGTTGCCTTCACCAAGGATGGCGAGGTGCTGGTGGGGCAGTCCGCCAAGCGCCAGGCCGTCACCAACCCGGCGAACACGGTGGCCGCGGTCAAGCGGCTGATCGGCCGCAAGTTCATCGACGATGTGGTGAAGAAGGACATGAGCATGGTGTCCTACAAGATCGGCAAGGCCGACAACGGCGACGCCTGGGTGGAAGTGCAGGGCAAGAAGATGGCGCCCCCGGAAGTGTCGGCGCGGGTCCTCATGAAGATGAAGAAGACCGCCGAGGACTATCTGGGCGAGCCCGTCACCGAGGCCGTCATCACGGTCCCGGCCTATTTCAACGATTCGCAGCGCCAGGCGACCAAGGATGCCGGGCGCATCGCGGGCTTGAACGTCAAGCGCATCATCAATGAGCCCACGGCGGCCGCGTTGGCCTACGGCCTGGACAAGGACGGCGGCGATCGCAAGATCGCGGTCTACGACCTGGGCGGCGGCACCTTCGACATTTCCGTGATCGAAATCGCCGAAGTGGACAACGAGCGTCAGTTCGAGGTGTTGTCGACCAACGGCGATACCTTCCTGGGCGGCGAAGACTTCGACCTGCGCGTCATCAACTATCTCGCCGACGAATTCAAGAAGGAAAGCGGCATCGATGTGCGCAAGGATCCGCTGGCCATGCAGCGTCTGAAGGAGGCGGCGGAGAAGGCCAAGATCGAGCTCTCCTCGAGCCAGCAGACCGAAATCAATCTGCCTTACATCACGGCGGATGCGGCCGGCCCGAAGCATCTCAACATGAAGCTGACCCGCGCCAAGCTCGAGTCGCTGGTGGAAGATCTGGTGCGGAAGACCATGGAGCCCTGCCGCATTGCGCTGAAGGATGCGGGGCTGTCCATGAAGGACGTGAGCGAGGTCATCCTGGTGGGCGGCCAGACCCGGATGCCCATGGTGCAGCAAGCGGTGAAGGATTTGTTCGGCAAGGAACCGCGCAAGGACGTGAATCCCGATGAGGCGGTGGCGGTCGGTGCCGCGATCCAGGCCGGCGTGCTTTCCGGAGACGTCAAGGACGTGCTGTTGCTCGACGTGACTCCCTTGTCCCTGGGGATAGAAACCCTGGGCGGCGTCATGACCAAGGTGATCGAGAAGAACACCACCATCCCGACCAAGGCGGCGCAGACCTTCTCGACCGCGGACGACAATCAGACGGGTGTGACCATCCACGTGCTGCAGGGTGAGCGCGACCGCGCCGGCGACAACAAATCGCTGGGTAGATTCGATCTGACGGATATCCCGCCGGCACCCCGCGGCATGCCGCAGATCGAGGTGGCTTTCGACATCGACGCCAACGGCATTTTGAATGTCTCGGCGAAAGACGTGAAAACCGGCAAGGAACAGCGCATCGTCATCAAGGCGTCCAGCGGCCTGACGGAGGCCGAGATCAAGCGCATGGTCGGCGACGCCGAGGCCCACGCCGAGGAGGACAAGAAGTTCCGTGAACTCGTCGGCGCACGCAACAAGGCGGATGCGGCCATCCATACGGTGGAAAAGGCGCTCAAGGATGTCGGCGACAAGATCTCCGACGACGAGAGGAAGTCGGCGAGCGAGGCGGTCGCGGCGGTCAAGACGGCGATGAGCGGCGACGACCGCGAGGATATCGAGAGCAAGACCCAGGCTCTCGAGCAGGCATCGACTGCGTTGCTGCAGAAAATGTACGAGCAGTCTGCGGCGGGCGCGGGCGGCGGAGGCGATACTGGCGGAGCGGGCGGTCAAACTGAAAAGCCCAAAGATGATGTGCTCGATGCCGAATTCGAAGAAGTCAAGGAAAGCGATCGTAAGAAGGCCTAAAGCCTCTTTAGAATGGAAAGGGTTAGATGAAGTGGGCCGCCGGAACGCGAAGGTACCGGCGGTTCGTTTTTATGGGTGGCCCCCATAAGGTGAGCAATGGCGAAGCAGGATTATTACAAGCTCCTAGATGTGGCCAGAACCGCGACGGAGGCGGATATCAAGAAGGCGTATCGCCGCCTCGCCATGAAATATCACCCGGACCGCAATCCGGACGATCCGGATAGCGAACATAAATTCAAAGAGGCCAAGGAAGCCTACGAGATCCTGTGCGACCCTCAGAAGCGGGCGGTCTACGATCAGTTCGGACATGCCGGACTCGAAGGCGGCCGCGGCGGCGGCTTCAGCGCCGGCGAGGCCTTCGGCGACATCTTCGGTGAAATGTTCGGCGACATTTTCTCCGGCGGGCAGCGCGGCCGGTCGCAGGTATTTCGCGGTGCGGATTTGCGCTACGAGCTGGAGCTCGATCTCGAGCAGGCCGTCTTCGGCGCCGACACCGAGATCCGGATTCCCTCCCTGGCCGAGTGCAAGACCTGCAAGGGCTCGGGCGCCGCCAAGGGGACTATGCCCAAGACCTGCGATACCTGCCATGGTCAGGGCCAGGTGCGAGTGCAGCAGTCGATATTCACCATCCAACAACCCTGTCCACGCTGCAAGGGCCGCGGCAAGATCATCAGCAGCCCCTGCGATACCTGCTACGGTCAGGGCCGGGTGCGCCAGGAGAAGACCCTGTCGGTCAATGTTCCGGCCGGGGTCGATACCGGCGACCGCATTCGTTTGAACGGCGAGGGTGAGGCGGGCCGCAACGGCGGACCCTCGGGCGACCTGTATGTCGAGGTGCGGGTTCGCGAACACGCCATCTTCGAGCGCGAAGGCAGCCATCTGTCCTGCGAGGTCCCCGTCAGCTTCACGACCGCCGCCCTCGGCGGTTCGGTGGAGGTGCCAACCCTCGACGGTGAAGTGATCCTGAAGATACCGAGCGAGACCCAATCCGGCCGTGTATTTCGCATGCGTGAAAAGGGCGTTCGCCCGGTGCGCGGCGGCGCGGCCGGCGATCTCTTCTGCAAGGTGGTCGTGGAGACTCCCGTGGGCCTGGGAGCCGAGCAGAAAGAGCTGCTGAAGAGATTCGAGGCCTCGCTGCAGCAGGGCAGCCATCAGCCGAGGGAGCAGTCCTTCTTCGAGGGCGTCAAGAAATTCTTTACCGGCGCGGTGGACTAGCTGGTGAACACTCAGCTTTCTCGTGCACGGAGGCTGGATCGGGCAGGCATTTTCCGGATCGCCGTAAACCCGTCCCTGGGGGCTGCGGGAAAAACATCCTGTTTTTCACGCTCCGGAAAATGCCTGCCCGATCCAGCCTCCTTCTAAGCTTTCTATGGTTTCGAACGGAGGTCTGCCATGCCTGGGCTCGTCGTCTTTGGGATCACTGGACGCATGGGCCAATCACTGGTGCGTGCCCTGCGGGAAGCACCCGGGGCTTTGAGTCTCTGCGGTGCCGTCGCCTCGTCGGACAGTTCCCGATTGGGGCAGGATGCGGCGCTCGAGGGCGCCCCCATGGGTGTGGTGGTCACGGCGGACCCGAGCGCGGGTCTGAAGGGCGCGGCGGTTGCCGTCGATTTCAGCTTGGCCAGCTGCGTTGCGGCGAATGCTCGAGCCTGCGCACTGGCGGGTGTCCCGATCCTGGTGGGTACGACGGGGTTCGATGCGGCGACGCGCGGCATCCTCGAGCGGACGGCGCAGGACATTCCGGTGCTCATTGCGCCGAATACCAGCGTCGGCGTGAGCGTGGTGGCCAAGCTGGTGTCGATGGCGGCGTCGGGGCTGGGGCCCGCTTATGACGTGGAAATCTTCGAGGCGCACCATCGGATGAAGCGCGACGCACCGTCCGGTACGGCGCTGGCCTTGGGCGGGGCCGTCGCAGGGGCTCGCGGCCGGGACTTGGAAGATGTCGCGGTCTATGACCGGGCCGGCCAAAGCGCGGCGCGACCGCACGGCAGCATCGGTTTTTCGAGCTTGCGCGCCGGCGATATCGTGGGGGAGCATACGGTGACCTTCGCGGCCGCCGGGGAGCGGGTCGAGATCACGCACCGCGCCACCGACCGTATCACCTTTGCGCGGGGCGCCCTGCGGGCGGCGGAATGGCTGATCGGGCGGCCCGCGGGCCTGTACGGCATGTCGAATGTCGTCGGACTTTAGAAGGAACCGTGGACAGAGGCATGGACAGCCATCCCGCGCATCGTTAATATTCGCGCCCGGAAACTGATCGCGAATTAACCCATGAAGCGGGAGGACGTTCTGAAGGAGCGCCTCCCGCTTTGCGCATCTGCGGAAAGCGCCGTAGCGCAAAGCGAGGAACCGGAGTGTCGACACCTGCAGTGCTAGCTCTCGAAGATGGCACCGTGTTTCGTGGCGTCTCAGTAGGCGCAAAAGGCAACACGACTGGTGAAGTGGTTTTCAATACGGCAATGACGGGGTACCAGGAGATCCTGACCGATCCCTCGTACTGCCGGCAAATTGTCACTCTCACGTACCCTCATGTCGGCAACACCGGCACGACCCCGGAGGATCTGGAATCGGGCGCGGTCTATGCCGCCGGGCTCGTGATTCGCGACCTGCCGCTGTTGTCTTCGAATTGGCGCTCCACGGAGTCGCTGCCCAACTTCCTGCTCCGCTGCAAGGTCGTGGCGATCGCCGACATCGATACCCGCAAACTGACCCGCCTGCTGCGCGAGAAAGGTGCGCAGTCGGGGTGCATCATGACCGGCGACAACATCGACGAGACCGCGGCGGTGCGCGCCGCAAGAAAATTTCCCGGCTTGAAAGGCATGGACCTCGCCAAGGCGGTCTCGACCAAGAAGATCTACCAGTGGAACGACGGTTTGATCTGGAAATCCTCCAGCAAGCCGCCCCGGCCGCAGAGCCGATTGCACGTGGTCGCCTATGACTTCGGCATGAAGCGCAACATCTTGCGCATCCTTTCCGAGCATGGCTGCCGCATGACCGTCGTGCCGGCACAAACCCCGGCAGATCAGGTGCTTGCGATGAATCCTGATGGTATTTTCTTAAGTAATGGACCCGGGGATCCCGAGCCCTGCGACTATGCCATCCAGGCGATCGCGCGCTTTCTGGAGACCGACCTGCCGACCTTCGGCATTTGCCTCGGCCATCAGTTGCTGGGCCTCGCGAGCGGGGCGAAAACCGTGAAGATGAAGTTCGGCCATCATGGAGCCAATCATCCGGTGTCGGAAATCGACTCTGGCCGGGTGTTGATATCGAGTCAGAACCATGGCTTCGCGGTGGACGAGACGACGCTGCCGCCCACCCTGCGCGCGACGCATCGATCGCTGTTCGACGGTTCCCTGCAAGGCCTGGCGCGTACCGACCGCCCGGCATTCAGCTTCCAGGGGCACCCCGAAGCCAGCCCCGGCCCGCACGATCTGCGCCTGCTGTTCGAACACTTCATGTACCTGATGGTGAAGCGCATGCAAGCCAATTCGCGGGGCCGCAATTCCGTCAAGCAGAAATCGGCCGAGAGTTAAGTGCCCAAGCGAACAGATCTCGACAGCATTCTCATCATCGGTGCGGGACCCATCATCATCGGTCAGGCGTGCGAGTTCGATTATTCCGGAGCTCAAGCGTGCAAGGCCTTGAAAGAAGAGGGTTATCGAGTTGTGCTGGTGAACTCGAACCCGGCCACGATCATGACCGATCCGGAAACCGCGGATGCCGTCTACATCGAGCCCATCAATTGGCGGACCATTGAGCGCATCATCGAAAAGGAGCGCCCCAGCGCCCTGCTGCCCACCATGGGCGGCCAGACGGCGCTGAACACCGCTCTCGATCTCGTGCGCGAAGGCGTGCTCGACCGGTTCAACGTGGAGCTGATCGGCGCCTCGCAGCGCGCCATCGACATGGCGGAGGATCGTGAGCTGTTCCGCCGGGCCATGGCCGACATCGGCCTCGAGACCGCGCGGGCGCGCATCGCGCACAGCATGGAAGAGGCTCTGGCTGTGCAGTCGGAAATCGGCTTCCCCACGGTGATCCGGCCTTCCTTCACCCTGGGCGGCAGCGGCGGGGGCATCGCCTACAACCGCGAGGAATTCGAAGCCATCGTCGCTCGCGGACTCGATGCCTCGCCCACCAATGAGGTGCTGCTCGAGGAATCGGTTCTCGGCTGGAAGGAATACGAGATGGAGGTCGTCAGAGACCGGAACGATAACTGCATTATTGTTTGCTCGATCGAAAACCTCGACCCCATGGGCGTGCATACCGGGGACTCCATCACCGTGGCGCCGGCACAGACCCTGACGGACCGAGAGTACCAACGCCTGCGCGACGCCTCGATCGCGGTGCTGCGCAAGATCGGCGTGGACACCGGCGGTTCCAACGTGCAGTTCGCGATCAACCCGGACGACGGCAGGGTTCTGGTCATTGAAATGAATCCGCGGGTGTCGCGCTCCTCGGCGCTGGCGTCCAAGGCGACGGGGTTTCCGATCGCCAAGATCGCCGCCAAGCTGGCGGTGGGCTACACGCTGGATGAGCTCAAGAATGAAATCACCGGCGGCGCGACCCCGGCCTCGTTCGAGCCCACCATCGACTACGTCGTGACCAAGATCCCGCGCTTCACGTTCGAGAAGTTCCCGGGCTCGAACACGCGCCTGACCACGCAGATGAAATCGGTGGGCGAGGCGATGGCCATCGGCCGAACCTTTCAGGAATCGATGCACAAGGCGCTGCGCAGCCTGGAGACAGGTCTCGACGGCTTCGACGAGCAGTTGACGCTGCCGCTGACCGATGAGGCGGCGGAGAAGCTGTCCTACGAACTGCGTTGGCCGGGACCGAACCGTATCTTGTTCGTGGCCGACGCGTTTCGCGCCGGATGGACGCTGCAGCAGGTCTTCGACGCCACCAAGATCGACCCCTGGTTCCTGGCGCAGATCGAGGACTTGCTGCGCGAAGAGGCGCTGCTGGTCAAGGACGGCTTCGACAGCCTCGATCTGGCGCGCTTGCGCGCGCTGAAGCGCAAGGGCTTCTCCGATTCGCGCATCGGAAAACTGCTGGGGCGCGAGGAGGCGACGATCCGCAGCCGCCGGCGCAAGCTCGGTCTTCACCCCGTGTACAAGCGCGTCGATACCTGCGCCGCGGAGTTCGCGACTTCCACCGCCTATCTGTATTCGACCTATGAAGAAGAGTGCGAAGCGAACCCGAGCGCCCGCCGCAAGATCATGATCCTGGGCGGCGGGCCGAATCGCATCGGCCAGGGCATCGAATTCGACTATTGCTGCGTGCACGCCGCCATGGCGCTGCGCGAAGACGGCTTCGAAACGCTCATGGTGAACTGCAATCCCGAAACAGTCTCGACGGATTACGACACCTCGGACCGCCTGTACTTCGAACCGCTGACCTTCGAAGACGTCATGGAGATCATCGAGAAGGAGAAGCCCGAGGGAGTGATCGTGCAGTTCGGCGGGCAGACGCCCTTGAAGCTGTCGCGGGCGCTGGCCGCTGCGGGCGCCCCCATCATCGGGACGACACCCGACAGCATCGATGTGGCCGAGGACCGCGAGCGGTTCCAAAAGCTGGTGACCGCCTTGAAGCTCAAACAGCCGGCCAACGCCTCGGCACGCAACGAAGAGTCGGCGGTGCTGCTGGCGCGGGAAGTCGGGTTTCCGCTGGTGGTGCGGCCGAGCTATGTCCTGGGCGGCCGGGCGATGGAAATAGTGTTCAACGAAGACGACCTCCGTCAGTACATGATCGACGCCGTGAAGGTGTCGAATGACAGTCCGGTATTGCTGGATCGCTTTCTGGATCTCGCCATCGAGGTGGATGTGGACGCCGTGAGCGACGGCGAGGATGTGCTGATCGGCGGCATCATGGAGCACATCGAGCAGGCCGGGGTGCATTCGGGCGACTCCAGCTGCTCTCTGCCGCCGAACGGCCTGTCGCAGGAGATCCAAGAGGAATTGCGCGTCCAGACACGCAAGCTCGCCAAGGCGCTCAATGTGGTGGGCTTGATGAACATCCAGTTCGCCATTCAGAGCGGCGTCATCTACATCCTGGAGGTCAATCCGCGGGCTTCCCGCACCGTCCCCTTCGTGTCCAAGGCCACGGGGATTCCCCTGGCCAAGGTTGCGGCGCGCGTCATGACGGGCAAGACGCTGGCCGTGCAGGAGCGCACCGCGGAACGCATTCCCCCGTATTTCTCCGTCAAGGAGGCCGTGTTTCCGTTCACCAAATTTCCCGAGGCCGATCCCATCCTGGGACCGGAAATGAAGTCCACCGGCGAGGTGATGGGTACGGGACACACCTTCGGCGAGGCCTACGCCAAGGCGCAGGCAGCTTCCGGGGTGACCTTGCCGACGCACGGCCTGTGCTTCATCAGTGTGCGCGACCGCGACAAGCCCGCCGCCGCGGTGCTGGCGCAGATGTTGATCGCGCGCGGCTTCGAGATCGCCGCCACCGGCGGCACGGCGCTGGTGCTCGAAGAGGCCGGAGTGAAGTGCCGGCGGGTCAACAAGGTGCGGGAGGGTCGCCCGCACGTCGTCGATATGATAAAAAACGACGAGGTGGCCCTGATCATCAATACCACCGAAGGCAAGCAGGCGGTGCGCGAGTCGCGCTCGATTCGACGCGAGGCGGTCGCAAGGAAAGTAACCTATTACACGACGGTGGCCGGGGCGCGGGCGACTTGCGACGCGCTCGATCACCTGGGCGACATCGAAGTGAATCGGCTGCAGGATTTGCACAAGGAAATGTTGGCGTGAAACGAACCCGAAGACTTCTGCACACAGGGCAGCCGGCGTGAAGCCCGCTCCCATGACGCTTCGCAGAGAGTTGCCGACGTGGTGAAGCGCACTCCCATGACTCTCCGCGGCGCCGAGCGGTTGCGGACGGAATTGAAACAGCTCAAGAGCGAAGCCCGCCCGAACGTCATCAAGGCGATCGCAGAAGCGCGCGCCCACGGCGATTTGAGCGAGAACGCCGAATACCACGCGGCGCGCGAACAGCAAAGCTTCATCGAAGGACGCATCAACGACATCGAGAATCGCCTGTCGAACGCCGAGGTCATCGACGTCACCAAATTGAGCGCCAGCGGCCGGGTGGTGTTCGGCTCGACCATCGAGCTCGAAGACCAGGACGGAGGCAGCAAGGTCGTGTACCAACTCGTGGGCGACGATGAGGCGGACATCAAGCTGGGACTGCTGTCGGTGTCCTCGCCGATCGCGCGCGCACTCATCGGCAAATCGGAAGGCGATGTCGTGGATGTGACCACGCCGGGCGGCACGCGGAGCTACGAGATCATGTCGGTGCGCTACATTTGAAGCGCCGGCGTCGGTGCGGCGCCGCCCGCGGCGGCGCCACGGGCGGGGGATAGCACGTGCTTCGCAACGGGTTCCGAGTGCTGTTCGTGCTGTGGGCCGGCAGTCTGTGGTCGCTCGCCGCGTGGGTGGCGCCGACGCTGTTCTACGCGCAGGGCGATCGGCACCTGGCGGGCGTCCTGGCCGCCAAGCTGTTCAGCGTCGAGACGTATGTCGGACTGGGCGTGGCCGTGCTCGCGCTGCTGCTGCCGGGAAGGACGAAATTCGTCTGGGGGTATCTCGCGGCCGCGCTGCTGTCGGTCAACGAGTGGATCTTGAAGCGGTTCATGGCGCAGGCTCAACTTCACGGCACGGCGGCGGGATTGCGGTTCGGCGCCTGGCACGGCGTGTCGGCGGTCCTCTACGTGCTGGCTTGTCTTGCAGTGCTGCGGCTAGTCTGGAATCAGGATCTTCGGTAGTTCATTGCGGCGACGATAGAACACCCCAACGTGGCCGACGCGCTGCACGAGTTCGCTGGCGGTGCGGCTTGCGAGCGCGCCCAGGGCGTGGTTGCGGGCATCGCGCTCCCCCACCCGGGCGCTCACCTTGACCAGTTCATGGTCGCTCAAGGCACGGTCCAGTTCCGCGACCACCGAGTCGGTCAGCCCGGCGTTGCCGAGCATGACGATCGGATTCATGGGATGCGCCAGGCGGCGCAGATGTTTCTTTTGTTTCTCAGTGAGTGCCATGGCGGGATTATAGTCTCTAACCGCAATCGTGACTGATATGCCCAAGCGTTCAAAAAGCAGTGCCCGCTGGCTCGCCGAACATGCCAGCGATGAGTTCGTCAAGCGCGCACAGCGAGAGGGGTGGCGTTCGCGCGCGGTATTCAAGCTCGCGCAGATTCAGGAGGCCGAACGGCTGCTCAGGCCGGGAATCCGGTGCGTCGACCTCGGCGCCGCGCCCGGCGGCTGGAGCCAGTATGCCGCGCGCATCATCGGCGGCGCGAGCCGCATCGTGGCGACGGATATCCTGGCGATGGATGCCATACCCGGCGTCGATTTCATACAGGGCGACTTCCGCGAACCGGCGGTTCTGGAGCAAGTTCTGCATTGCGTCGGCGCCGACAAAGTTGACCTTGTTTTGTCGGATATGGCCCCCAACATGGCAGGCATAGACTCGGTTGATCAACCCCGTTCGATGTATTTGGCGGAGCTGGCGCTGGAGTTTGCGGATCGAGTCTTGGCCCCCGGAGGCGATTTGCTCTTGAAATTATTTCAAGGCGCGGGATTCGATCAGATCATCAAGGATGCCCGCAGCCGTTATGGACGGGTGGTGACGAAGAAGCCGAAAGCGTCACGAACACGCAGCCCTGAGATCTATCTGTTGGCGCGGCAGTTTGGGATGGTGTAAGTTCGGGAGGCCGGTAAGTGGGCCGCCCAGGATGGTAACTCAGGGAGCTCCGGCACGGCGGCACCGCCCGGGGCTGACGGCCGGTTGGGGAACGCCCGCTTAGATTGTTGGTCTTAAGTGTCGCGGCTGTAGGTGAAACTTGAACGATTTGACGAAACAAATTCTGCTCTGGGTCGCATTGGCGGTCATTCTTCTCGCTATTTTCAGCCAATTCGGGATGCGAACCGGCCAGCCGGCCACCATCGATTATTCGCAGTTTCTCTCCGAAGTGAAGAGCAACAACGTCGATTCGGTCACGCTCAAGGGCGAGATCATCGAGGGCAAGCGGCGCTCGTCCGGCGATTCCTTCGTCACCTACAACCCGGAAACCAGCAATGGGGCCTTGATCGGTCTGCTGCAGTCCCAGGGCGTCAAATTTCGCGGCGAGCCGCCGAAGCAGCAATCGGTGTTCCTGCAACTGCTCGTATCGGCGTTCCCCATACTGATTCTCATCGGCTTCTGGGCCTATTTCATGCGCCAGATGCAGGGTGCCTCCGGCGGGCGGGGGGCCATGTCCTTCGGCAAGAGCCGCGCGCGCCTCTTGGGCGAAGATCAGGTGAATGTAACCTTTGCCGACGTGGCAGGGGTCGAGGAAGCCAAGCAAGAAGTGGTCGAAATCGTCGACTTCTTGAAAGATCCCGGCAAGTTCCAGAAACTTGGCGGCAAGATCCCGAAGGGTGTGCTCATGGTCGGTTCCCCCGGAACCGGCAAGACGCTGTTGGCGCGGGCCATCGCCGGCGAGGCCAAAGTGCCGTTTTTCACGATTTCCGGGTCGGATTTCGTGGAAATGTTCGTGGGCGTAGGTGCATCCCGAGTGCGCGACATGTTCGAGCAGGCCAAGAAGCACGCCCCGTGCATCATTTTCATCGATGAGATCGATGCGGTGGGCCGGCATCGCGGCGCCGGCCTCGGCGGCGGACATGACGAACGCGAGCAGACCCTGAACCAATTGCTGGTCGAGATGGACGGCTTCGAGGGCAATGAAGGCATCATCGTCATCGCGGCCACGAACCGTCCCGACGTGCTGGATCCGGCGCTGCTGCGTCCCGGCCGGTTCGATCGTCAAGTGGTGGTGCCGCTGCCCGATGTGCGCGGCCGGGAACAGATCCTCAAGGTCCACATGCGCAAGGTGCCGCTCGGCGACAACGTCAAGCCGTCGGTCATCGCGCGCGGCACGCCGGGATTCTCCGGCGCGGATCTCGCGAACCTGGTGAACGAGGCCGCCTTGTTCGCGGCACGGGGCAACAAGCGCTCGGTCACGATGGAAGAGTTCGAGCGCGCCAAGGACAAGATCATGATGGGCGCGGAACGCCGTTCCATGGTCATGACCGAGGAGGAGAAGCGCAATACCGCGTATCACGAATCGGGCCACGCCATCGTGGGGTTGAGCGTGCCCGAGCATGATCCCGTATATAAAGTGACCATCATTCCGCGCGGCAGAGCGCTGGGTGTCACGATGTTCCTGCCGGAAAACGACCGCTACAGCACCAGCAAGCGCCAGCTCGAGAGCCGCATCGCCACGCTGTTCGGCGGCCGGGTTGCGGAGGAATTGGTCTTCGGCGCCGACGCGGTCACCACAGGCGCGTCCAACGACATCGAGCGTGCCACGGAACTCGCGCGCAACATGGTCACGCGCTGGGGCTTGTCGGACCGCCTGGGTCCGCAGACCTACAGCGAGGAGTCGGGCGAGGTATTCCTGGGCCGCAGCGTCACTCAGCATAAGCAGGTGTCGGACGTGACCGCGCACGTGATCGACGAAGAGGTGCGCCGCGTGATCGACAGCAACTATCAGCGCGCCTACAAAATCCTGCAATCCAACATGGACAAGCTGCAGGCCATGTCCGAGGCCTTGATCAAGTACGAGACCATCGACGAGGAACAGATCAAGGACATCATGGAAGGCCGGGTGCCGCGCCCGCCGCGCGACTGGGACGATACGCCGACGCCGACGCCGCGAGGCCCGTCCGCCGAGAAACCGGCAGCACCATTGGTCAATCCGGCGGGCCAACACTAAGAGCCTGCGGGGATGGGAAGCGGGAAGGCAACTTGGAAAATAAAGTTGCCTTCCCGCTTCCCATCCCCACAGGCGCGACAAGCGGAACCGGCCGACATCACAAGGTAGAAGAGCTGCCTTTTGCGCCGTACTGTTGACCCGCATGAGAGCTCTCAGGGAAGGGCTGGGGAGCCGCAGGGCAACTTTATTTTCCAAGTTGCCCTGCGGCTCCCCAGCCCTGCCCGCCGCACAGCCCATCATCGTTTTGCTTTAGGCTATGGGCATGCAGTGGCGTTGTCGACATAGAATCATTGACCTGACGCGGCCGGTGGTCATGGGGATTTTGAACGTGACGCCCGATTCCTTCTCGGATGGCAACCGGTATTCGAACGTCGATGCGGCGCTCGCGCGGGCCAAAGTCATCGCGGAGGAGGGGGCGGCCATCATCGATGTGGGTGGGGAGTCGACGCGGCCCGGGGCGGCGGCGGTGGATGAGGCGGTTGAGATCGCTCGGGTGGTGCCGGTCATCGAGGGCATCGCGGCCGTGTCGGATATCGCGGTCTCGATCGACACCAGCAAGCCGGCGGTGATGGCGGCGGCGGTGGCGGCGGGGGCCTGCATCGTCAACGACGTGTATGCCTTGCGGGCGCCGGGCGCGCGCGCCTGGGCTGCGGCATCCGAGGCCGGCGTCTGCCTGATGCACATGCAGGGTGAGCCGCGTACCATGCAGGACAACCCGCGTTACGGCGACGTGGCGGCCGAGGTGTGCGAGTTTCTGGCGCGCGAACGGGACACATGCCTCGAAGCCGGCATCGCCCGTGAGGCGATCGTGCTCGATCCGGGGATTGGTTTCGGCAAGGGGCTGGCACACAACCTGACGCTGCTGAACGAGCTGTCGCGCTTGGCGGCGCTCGGCGCGCCGTTGCTGGTCGGCGTATCGCGAAAGAGCTTCATCGGACGAATCCTCGGGAGAGCCGTCGATGAGCGGCTGTACGGCGGCCTGGGACTGGCGGCACTGGCCGTGATGAAGGGTGCCCGGGTCATTCGCACCCACGATGTCGCCGCGACGCGCGATGCCATCGGCATGGTGAGTGCCGTTTTGCAAGGAATAGACAGTTGAACAGATATTTCGGCACCGATGGGGTGCGTGGCCGGGTCGGTGAATCGCCCATGACCGTGGATTTTGCCCTGCGTCTGGCGAGCGCGGCAGCGCGGGTGCTTGCTCCCGGCGGCGGACGCGTGCTCATCGGCAAGGACACGCGGGTATCCGGATACATGTTCGAGTCCGCCATGGAGGCGGGATTCGTTGCCGCAGGCGTCGATGTCATGCTCATCGGCCCGCTGCCGACGCCGGGCATCGCCTACATGACGCAGCGCCTGGAGTGCAGCTTCGGTGTCGTCATCAGCGCGTCGCACAACTCCTATCAGGACAATGGCATCAAATTCTTCGACGCCACCGGCAGCAAGCTCTCGGATAAGGCGGAAAACGAAATCGAATGCCTGCTCGATCTTCCCGTGGTGACGCAGGAATCGCAGAGTCTGGGCAAGGCCGTGCGCATCGACCGCAGCCGAACGCAGTATCAGCAGTTTTGCGCGTCGACCATCCCTTCGGGAATGAATCTACAGGGCTTCAAGATCGTCATCGATTGCGCGAACGGCGCGGGCTACAAGGTGGCGCCGCGAGTGCTCGCCGACTTGGGCGCTGAAATCGTGCCCATCGGCTGCTCGCCGAACGGCCGCAATATCAACGACGGTTGCGGATCGACGGCACCGGAACTGCTCCAGCTGACGGTTCCGGGAGTGCGGGCACAGCTCGGGATGGCGCTCGACGGCGACGGGGACCGGGTGGTGATGGTGGATGAGCTTGGGCGCTGCGTGGATGGCGATCAGCTGCTCTATATATTGGCCAAGGCCGGGCTCGATCGGGGCGACCTCAAGGGTCCGGTGGTTGGCACCGTGATGAGCAATCTAGGGCTGGAGCATGCGCTCGCCGAGACCGGTATCGAGTTTCGCCGCGCCCAGGTAGGCGACCGCCAGGTGCTCGCCATGCTCAATGAAACGGGCGGAGTCCTGGGCGGCGAGACGTCGGGCCATATCCTGTGCCTGGACAAGACCACCACCGGCGACGGCTTGATCAGCGCCCTGCAGGTGCTCAGCGTCATGAAGCAGACCGGCGCGGGGCTGGCCGAACTCGGCGCCGGGATGCGCAAGTATCCGCAAGTGCTCCTCAATGTGCGCGTGGCCAGACGCTTCAATCCCCTGCAGGAGCCCACGGTGGTGAAAACGGCCCAGGAGGTGGAGCGCCGCTTCGATGGCCGCGGACGCATCGTGCTGCGAGCCTCCGGCACCGAACCCGTCATTCGGGTGATGGTGGAGGGGTACGACGCGAATCTGGTGAAGCAGGGTGCGCGCGAGATCGCGGCGGTGGTCGAGGCGGCGGCGCTCGCCGGAAAAGTCTAGGAGCCGTCTGACTGATGATGCGCCTGCTGCGGCCGGCTGCCACGCCATCCATGGCTGCGCAGCCGGACCGGGCTGGCCGCCCTGGGGGCTTGCAGTTAGCCGGCGGCGCGGCTAATCTTCGCCGCCTTTCCCGCAGGGCAAGTGCCCGAAGGTAGCCTATGCGTCGTCAGATGGTCGCGGGTAATTGGAAAATGCACGGCTCTCGGGCCGCCAATCAGGCATTGCTCGCCGAATTGGAGATGGCCCTCAAGCCGGAATGGCCGATCGACATCGCGGTGTTTCCGCCTTATGTATATTTGAACGATGCGGTCCGCATGCTGGAGGACGCTCGCATCTCGGTGGGCGCTCAGGACGTGTGCGCGGAGTCGGGCGGCGCCTTCACCGGCCAGGTGAGTGCCACCATGCTCAAGGACGTGGGTTGCCGCTACGTGATCGTCGGGCATTCGGAGCGGCGCCGCTGGTATCACGAGGATGATGCGCTGGTGGCGCGCAAGTTCGCTGCGGTTCTGGGCGCCGAGCTCGTTCCGGTGCTGTGCGTCGGGGAAACCCTGGAGGAGCGTGAAGCGCAGCAGACGGAAGCGGTGATCTCCCGGCAGCTCGACGCCGTGATCGCCATGCACGGGGTCGGCGGCTTTGCGCAGGCGATTCTCGCCTATGAGCCCGTGTGGGCCATCGGGACGGGCCGCACGGCATCGCCGGCGCAGGCGCAGGCGGTGCACTCCTTCCTGCGCGATCGGATTCACGCGCAAGATGCTAAGATAGCGCGCCATTTGCGGATTCTTTACGGCGGCAGCGTAAAGGCCGGCAACGCCGCGGAGCTGTTCTCGATGCCCGACGTGGATGGCGGTTTGGTAGGTGGCGCTTCCCTGAGCGCCGATGAGTTTCAGCAGATTTGCGCGGCAGCGGCCGCTCGCCATTGAGAGATTTCTTATGTTGCGTGGATTCATTCTGGGTGTGCATGTATTGCTTGCGCTGATGATCATCGGCCTCGTGCTCCTGCAGCGGGGCAAGGGCGCGGAGGCCGGGGCCGGATTCGGATCGGGCGCATCGGGCACCGTGTTCGGTGCCCGCGGCACCAGCACCCTGTTTTCGAAATTGACGGCGGTGTTTGCGGCGATGTTCTTTGCCACCAGTTTGACGCTGGCGTATCTTGGCGCCCGCCC
>WNFR01006385.1_pt1 | contig 17544 bp, 18 predicted proteins | sample 5400221 | NCBI WGS metagenome assembly WNFR01 (sample SAMN13153357, study PRJNA577476) | soil metagenome | isolation source: 40 cm soil under Madrone tree | place: USA:California | collected 2016-06-14
TGACCGACGAAATGCTCGCGCTCGCGAATGAAAACAAGCACAAGGCCGGAGCGCAGAACGTCGAGTTCCTTAAAGGCGAGATCGAAAACATCCCTCTGCCGGATAATTCTGTTGACGTGATCATCTCGAATTGCGTGATCAATCTTTCCGCGGACAAAGGTCGCGTGTTGCGGGAGGCATTCCGTGTATTGAAGCCGGGTGGCCGGTTCGCGGTTTCTGATGTCGTGACTCGCGGAGAGATTGCACCGGAGATCCGGGAGAGCGTGCTGTTGTGGGTAGGCTGCGTGGCAGGCGCGCTGGATGAGAAGGAATATCGCGCGAAGCTCGGCGCCGCGGGTTTCGAAAAGATTGATATCGAGGCGACTCGTGTCTATCGAGTTGAGGATGCGCACGAGTTTCTCTCGGCTGCGGGCGTTGATGTTGACGCAATTGCGCCCCAGGTTGATGGCAAAATCATGAGCGCGTTTGTGCGGGCGATAAAGCCGGCTGAGAAGAGTTGTTGCGGACCGACCTGCTGCAATTGAAAGAACAACCACAGAGGGCACGGAGTTTCACAGAGCAAATCATCACAGAGGAAGGGTAGGTCTTTTCAAGGGTGGAGCGCAAACTAGCGTCCTGACTGTGGACTGCGAGAGGAGCGGTCGGACAGGAATGTCCGATCCACACGGCCAATGCACGATCATTACAACGTTCTATTCCTCTGTACCGGCAACTCGGCGCGCTCGATCATGGCCGAGGCGATTCTTAACTTTACAGGCAAACCTCGGTTCAGCGCCTACAGCGCGGGGAGTCATCCGTCGGGTGCAGTCAGGCCTGAGGCGATCAGCCACCTCGAAGCCGCACGTATCCCGACGCAATATCTGCGGAGCAAGAGTTGGGATGAATTCGCCAAGCCGAACGCTCCCAAGATGGATTTCGTTTTTACCGTGTGCGACAACGCGGCCAATGAAGTTTGCCCGATCTGGCCGGGTCATCCAATGACGGCGCATTGGGGCGTTCCCGACCCGGCGGCGGTGCATGGCTCAGCACCAGAGGTGGAGCGTGCCTACCGCGAAGCGTTTGCGCTGCTCGAGAGAAAAATCAGCCTGTTTCTTTCTCTGCCTCTCGCAACCATCGACAGGCTGGCGCTCAAAAAAGAAATCGACAGCATCGGACGCCAATGAAATCTAAATTGCCGGCCCGCGTGGTGGCGGAATTCCTGGGCACTGGTTTTCTGGTTGCGGCCGTAGCGGGCTCCGGCATCATGGCTGAACGGCTTTCGGGCGGCAATGTCGCGGTCGCGTTGCTTGCGAATACCATCGCTACGGGCGCGGCGCTCGTGGCCTTGATCCTTGCCTTCGGGTCAATCTCTGGGGCGCATTTCAATCCCGCAGTTTCACTGGCGGACGCCATCGAAGGCGGACTGTCATGGCCTCATACCCTCGCGTATGTTCTCGCTCAATTCAGCGGCGGGATTGCAGGGACAATCCTGGCGCACGGGATGTTTCGGCTTCCCGCGATTTCCCTCTCGCGTCACATCCGCAGCGGTCCGGCACAACTCTTGAGCGAGTTTGTCGCCACGTTTGGCTTGCTGTCGGTAATTTGGGGATGCTCACGATCGCGTCCGAACGCGGTGCCGTTCGCCGTCGGGAGCTACATCACAGCCGCATACTGGTTCACTGCTTCCACCTCGTTCGCGAATCCGGCTGTGACGGTCGCGAGATCGCTCAGCAATACATTCGCCGGAATTCGACCTGCCGATGTTGCTCCCTTTGTTCTTGCTCAGCTGGCCGGAGGGATTGCGGCGACATTTCTGTTTCGCTGGTTGGTTCCGGAGTTGCGGTCGTCTGCCGAAGATGTGGTCGTGCCCCATGGCCGGTGGTGAACCAGGAATGTTACATGTGGACTTGGTGAAACAATTCAGAACCAATTTGTAACCCCAGGCGCTTGTTTATTTGTTTCGCAACGCACAAAGTGGGAAAGGGAGAACATCGAGCATGGGAGTGATGGAGTTCATCAATCCGCTTCGTTGTCATTGAGTCAAACGAACCAGCTCAGTAAAGGGTGCGAATCAAAATAGTAACAAGTGGGGACGTGGAGGCTGCGCGGCCGCAACGATCGTTAAATATCGGGTGTTAATCGCCATCGCAAGCGGGGAAAGTGGAGTTTAGACGCTCGGGCAGATCGAAAATGTAGACTTCACGCTCTTCGGAAATGAATCCAGACGTATGCGAGGAGAGTGACTACACCAAAACCGAAGATCGAGAGTGCGACGGATGGAACCCAGAACAATAGAATTCTGAGGGATTTGGTGCCAAGCCCACTCGCCGCGAAGAATAAAACAAAAAACAGAATGGCTGAAAGCCAAAATATCGGGGATAAAAGACTCTCAATCAGTCCGCCGGCGACGGCCATCAAGCCCGTGGCCTTTTCAGCACTCGCATATCTCAAAGTCATCACGACTTCTTGTACAAAGATAGCGGCGAAAATCGCGGCAACGATACTCAGCGCACCTCGGGCGTACTTCATTCTGCCCTCCCGATCTCGCGAGCATTGTAACCCGATGTTGCAATTTTAAGGAACAATGACCGCGGCGCCATCTATGGCGTCACCCTTCACAGCCATTAGCGCCTCATTCGCTTTTTCCAGCGGGAACGATGTCACTTTCGGCTTCAGTTTGATGTCGGCGGCCAGTTGCAGGAAGTCACTTGCGTCGGCGCGGGTCATGTTGGCGACGCTGCGAATCTGGCGCTCACCCCAGAGCAGGCGGTCGTAGTCGAATTCGGGAATGCGGTCGAGGTGGATGGCGTTGATGGCGACCACGCCTCCTTTGCGCAGACTGGAGAGAGCGGCGATGACGACATTTCCGCTCGGTGCGAAGGTGATGGCGCGATCGAGTTCGACGGGTGGTTTCTGATTTTCTGTACCGACCCATTTAGCCCCGAGCGACTCAGCAAGCTTGCGATGGGATTCGCCGCGGGTTGAAACGTAAACTTCGCAATTCCACGCGCGCAGGACTGCGATCACCAGGTGCGCCGAAGCTCCGAAGCCGTAGAGTCCGACGCGTTCACCGCGTTGCACTCCGGCTACGCGCAGGCTGCGAAAACCAATGATGCCGGCGCAGAGGAGCGGGGCGGCGTGAAGGTCATCGAGAGCGGCGGGAATCGGGAATACGAAATCAGCGCGGGCGAGGGCGTAGTCGGCGTAGCCTCCATCGACCGTGTAGCCGGTGAATGTGGGCGAATCACACAGGTTCTCCTCGCCACGCCGGCAGTACGGGCAGGTTCCATCTATGCCGCCCATCCAGGAGACACCCACGCGGGTACCGGTGCGAAGCGATCTTGTCGAGCTTGGCTCGACCGGACGGGCGGGGTCGCCCGTCCCCACACGGCCGGTGCTACGGTCGGCGTCTGCGGTAATAATTTCGCCAACGATCTGATGACCTGGGATGATCCTGGAATTGAGTGGTGGCAGCTCGCCTTCGACGATGTGAAGATCGTGGGTCGGACACGAGTGTCCGACCCACACGGACCAGCGTGTCCGACCTACACGGGCCCTAGCGGAAGTTGCTGAACATGACTACGTCGGAGTTATTGGTTCGGGCGCGGGTGATCGCGATTTGCCTTCCGTCCGGGGAGAAGGCGTAGGCAGAAATCCAAAGCGGCTCGGTGTCGAAATGTGTGAGTTGGGTTGGCCTGCTTCCGTCGAGCGGCTGGTAGAACAAGTTGGAGCCAGCTCCAGTCTTCTTATCGAGGAGCAGGGCGCGGCCGTCCGGTGCCCAGTGAGGTCCATGAACAACTTCGTTCGACGACAAGAAAATCTGATTCCCGCCATTCACATCCTGAACCACGATCTGGACCTTGTGGGCGCCGCCGGTCCCTGAAAACTGAAAAAAGGCGATCCGTTTTTCGTCCGGAGAGAAGGAAGAGCCGTTGGCTGAATTGGCGGAGACCAGTTCGGGCGAGGCACCGGCTGTGGAGACTCGCTTCAAGGAAGGACCCTCAAGGTTATCGAAGTAATAGAGTGTCTTTCCATCCTTTGTGCAGACGGGCCATTCGGCGTCGCGTTCGAAGGTCATCTGCCTGGTTTCACGAGTGGACACGGAATAGCGGAAAAGATTCAGTTGGTTGTCGCGCATAAGCGCAAAAACTAAGGCGTCAGGGCCGCAGGAAATCGGATACGCGGAGTTGGTGTCGCGATCTGGGACGCGGGCGCGTGAGCTCCCGTCAGGGTTCATTTTGAAGGAGTGGAAGTCTTCGTCATCGAAAAGCAACTTGCCGTCGCTGCTCCACTCCAGCCAACCGCCTTCGGCTTGTCCGGTAGTGACGGGAGTGGAAGCTAGGTTGATCTCCGCTGGCAATTTTGGCGGCGCAGTGCCAAGGTAAACGGCGGAAGACTGCTGCTTCTGAACCGTGGCCAAAGCCCTCCCGTCGGCGGTTACGGACACATCCTGATATTCGTTCAAATCATTGGTTATGTTTTGCAAGGCACCGGAAGGATAGGGCTGAAACTTGATCTGACTACGGAAGTGCATCTCCGGAGAGCGGCATTGCAGAAACATTCCAGTCGAATCCGGCAGCCACGCAATTCCATCCACCAAGAGTGGAAGCGGAATTGATTTCACTAATTCGCCGGTCGCCGTGAAAACCACAACTGAGCTCAGATTCGTGCTTGAGAGGTTATATTCGCTTACCGCGATGAGTTTGCCATCCCCGGACCACGAAAGCGACGCGCCGTTGACGGACAGGTCCGGCCGTTCCGCGATGGTATGACGATTTGATCCGTCGCTTCCCGCAATTACAAGTTCGGAGTTCTTCTCCCCGGGATCGCGATGGGCGAAGACGATCTGCTTGCCATCCGGCGAGAAGCTGACGGGAGTACCTAAATCACCCAGAATGCGCGCTGGCGTACCGCCGAGACTGGGCACCGAGAACAGGACGACCTCGTCTTCATTTTGCGGATCGCTGTGCTGGTAATAAATATAGTTTCCGTCTGGAGAAAAAGTGGGACGAAACAAAAAGTATCCTGGCCCTGGCGGCACAACTTGAACTTCGCTGCCGGTTGCAATCTGCTTAACCCACAGGCTCTGACGCTCACCCCGCTTCACACAGGCGACGTAACGGCCATCCGGGGAAATTGCGCCCTCGCTGGCCGCGCCATTCTCGGTCAGCTTAGATATTTGCATGGTCAGAGGATTGATGAGCGGTTGAGTGGAATTGAAGTGCTTGTAAAGCGCGAATGCGATGATCAGCAGCGCAGTAATGATGGGCATGAAGATGAGGCGCCACTTGTGGCGCTTGGCTTCAGCGAAAATGACGGCGGTTGAAGATGGCGCTGCTGCGCCGGAGGAAGAGGAAGCTGAACTCGAAGCTGAATTCGCGGGCGAGGGCGCCCGCGCCACACTGAAATTGTCGGACGAGAGTGTCCGACCCACACGGTCTGAGGAGGAACTCGATGCGCGCTTGATTCTTTTTAAATCAGCGCGGATTTCTGCTGCCGACTGACTGCGCAGATCGGGATCTTTCTCCAATGACTTGAGGATGACATCGTTCAATGCAGGGGGCAGGGAGGGGTTCAGCTCGGTTGCAGGCGGCGGAGTTTTCTCCAAGATGGCATGAAAAATTACTGCTGAAGTGGGGCCGTCGAAGGGAAGTCGACCGGTTGATATTTGATAAAGGACGGCGCCGAAACTGAACAGGTCGGTGCGCGCGTCCAACTCTTCGCCTCGGGCCTGCTCGGGAGACATATAGGCGACCGTCCCGACAGTGGAGCCGGGGCTGGTGAGCATGGGGTCGTCTATGGTCGCCCCCGCGGAAACCGCAGCTTGTTCGTGTTCCCTGGTGAGCTTCGCTAAACCGAAATCCAGGATTTTCGCCCGTCCACGCGTGGTGATGAAGATGTTGGCCGGCTTAATGTCGCGGTGAATGATCCCTTTGCGATGCGCTGCGTCAAGCGCATCCGCGACCTGAATGGCTATGTCGAGGAGCTGATCATTGGTGAGCGCCCGTCCCAGAAGACGGGCGGAAAGTGGTTCGCCTTCCAGCAGCTCCATTGCGATAAACGGCTGCCCTTCGTGCTCGCTGATTTCGTAAATGGTGCAGATATTTTCGTGGTTGATGGATGACGCGGTGCGCGCTTCCACGCGAAAGCGTTCCAGTGACTGAGGCCCGTGGGCGACATCGCGAGGCAGGAATTTAAGCGCGACCCGCCGGCCAAGTGTCAGGTCCTCGGCCTCATAGACAATGCCCATGCCGCCACTGCCAATTTCGCCGAGGATCTTGTAATGCGAGATAGTTGTGCCGATCAAAAGGAGAACCTGCAGGATAGCAATACTAAGGAGTGAGAGGAGCGAGGTCAAACTTCACGCGTACTCACTTTTCCATGAATTCAGCAAATGCGCCGATCTTCTGATAATAAACTCGCAGGCTGCATGTTTTCGGGCCCATGTGGGCAAAGGAAAGCTGGAGCTGTTTTACGCGATCAGGAATTTCGCCTATGTCCATCGGGGTGCGCGCTACGTCCTGCGAAGGGTCATAGGTTGAGCCGGTAGTCACGTTGCGGTTGACAATCAGGGTCCAGTTTTTTTTGTCAGGGATGAGATGGACGCTGAATGCGCCGAGCGGAATCCCCGTGCCGCCGAGCGTCATTGGAACCTGGACAAACAGCGTGATGCCGGGCGACCAAACGCGGCCGTTCTTCGGTTCGTCTTTGACGTTGGGGTTGTACTGCATGCTCACCTCATAGCCGTCCTGAAAGTTGCAGTAAGCGGTCTGAGGGTCCTGGGCGAAACTTCCAGCGGCGAACAATAGGACGAGAGCAAGCAGCGAAGTGAGCAAGCGCATTCCTGAGTTCCTTCCCGCAATAATGTAACATCCACCGCAAATCGGGAATTTCCAATCCCGAAAGCGGCCTCCTCTGACCCCATTCTCCATTCGGTCGTGATCTTCGGTTACGTTCACAAGCCGCGAGCACATTGCTAACGTCTGGTCAGGGAAAAGAGGCCCTGATATGTCTAAACCCGGTGCGTCGTTGAAGGTTCTTTACGGTGAATTGAACGAGCAAGTGTTGGCTGCGCAGGCAGTTGTCCTGGAGAAGGCGGGGCACCAGGTGCTGACGGCTGTGGGTCGGAAGGGCGTGCTGGACGCCCTGAACGACGGGAAATTCGACCTGGTGGTTCTTGGGCCGACGCTGACCCGTGACGACCGCCACCACATTCCCTATATGGCGAAAAAGAAGAATGCCGGTACGCGCGTGCTGGTGATGCACACCGATGGTTCGCGGCATCCGTATGTGGACGGCAATACCGATACCGGTAGCGGCATGGAAGAGTTGATCGCGAAGATCGGTGGGGGACACGGCCGGGCGGCAGGCGCAGCGGCAGGACGCTAGCGGCTTCGAAATTCATCTCAAGTTCAAAGGGCGGCCTTGCGCCGTCTTTTTCTTTTGCCCGTCTCTTTTCGGATTCGATGTCGGAGTCGTAAAATCCCTGTTCATCAATCTTGAAGGAGAACAGGTCTGACATGGGCGACGGGAATAATAATCAAGAAAACGAACTTTACGTCACGCAGGGTGGGCTTCCTTTGCTCATCCAGTTCGAGTGGCCATTTCACCGCTCTGGATCAGGAGCAGATTTCTGGGTCTTGCACGCGGATATCAAGCTGGGAAATTCCGATGGGCTGCACGCCCCGGTAGCCGTCAATGTGTCCGCGACGGTGCGCGAGGTGTTGCCATCGCTCGAGCCGAAGGATGTGGAAGGCCCTGTGATCAATTCGCTTCGCACGGAAGTCGACCGCCGGCAATTGGAGTTCGTGAAATCAGGAAAGCTCGTACCCGTGCAGTTTTCCAGCCGGTACTACGACTTCAAGCGCAATAAATGGGTCTTCGGCAAGGCCAGCGATGAGGAGATCGCGCTACTGGTCACACGGAAAGTTTTCTGGCACACGCGGCTGCTGGGCGGCAATGTCTGGGTGGGCGATCCCACTGAAGCTCTTTACGCGGAGAGCACCGTTCCGCATGTTCTCGAAATTGCGCGGCAGTTGGCGGAGTCGGGATTGATGACGCTCGAGGGCGAATGGGCGTCGGCCAATGCTTCTTTGATGGCGCAGGCAGAGAAGTTTGAGGCGGACATGAAGAGTGCTCTGGCGGAACTGGAGAAGAAGCACGCCTACGAGGGTGGGCGGAAGAAGTAAATATCTGTGCCCTTGATCAATTCACTGAAATTCTGATTTCTTGCTTTCAGTACTTCCTTCACTCACTCTGAATCGCCTCAATCGTCTGAAATAGTTTGCTGGTGTCCGTGACCTCGACGAATGGCCTTTCTGGATGGCGGCTGCTGACGACGTAAATCGTTGGAGTGTGCTGAATCCCAACCTTCTGTCCCAAGCTCTTGTCAGCGTTGACCAGGGCTGCGAACTTTCCTTGCGGGTCAACCACAAACGGCAAATCCACCTTGTGCTCGGCAGCAAATTTTGCGGCGAAGCTCTGCAGGTTATCGGGAGTGATTTCGGGCTGGTGCTGGAAGATGTACTCGCGGAATTCGGTCCCGAGTTGCTTCGATTGCGTGTCAAAATAGCGGGCCATTACGGCCGCGTTGAACGACCAGTTGTGCATGGGCAGAGGAAAATCATGCCGAATCAGCGGGATGTTGTGCGCTTTCGCCGCTTGCGACTCTAAAGGCGAGTCGGTGCGGCATTTTGGACACTGCAAGTCCTCAAAAACAACAATGGCCACCGGCACACCCTTCGGTGGTTTGAGCAGTGAGGCATCTTGCGCCAATGCCAATGAACTTAGCGAAACCAGGGCAAGGCAAAAGTAAAACGCATTCTTCATATGTAAGTTCGATGCGAATAACGCGATATTCATGGTACCGAAACCGCGAAGGCGAGGACAAGTGGAGTTACAAGAGTTTGAGCTGGCGGCGTTCTAAGGCGAGGAGCTTCTCTTTGATCGGCAGGCCGCCCCCATAGCCGGTCAGCTTGCCGTTGCTGCCGATCACGCGGTGGCAGGGAATCACGATCGGAATCGGATTCGATCCGTTAGCCAGGCCAACAGCGCGTGAGGCGTTTGGATTGCCGATCCGGCGGGCGAGGTCTCCATAGGAAATGGTGTGGCCGTAAGGAATTTTGCCGAGTTCGTTCCAGACCGTTTGCTGAAAGGGCGTGCCCTCGGGCGCGAGTGCCAGATCGAAGGTTTCCAGCTCTCCCGCGAAATAGGCGCGGAGCTGGCGAATGGGTTCATCGAGGGCAGCTGCGTCTTGTTTCCAATCAGGATTCGCAGGAGCAGCGCGGCCATTCTCAGAAAAGACAATCTGGCGAAGTCCGGAACTATCCCCGACTAGCAACAGCGGCCCGATCGCAGAAGGAATCTGGGTGTAGCAGATGGGCATTTTTAGATTACCACGGCCAGTTGGCGCCGCTTGGCTTGAATTTCGATGTAAACATTCACGAGTGATACGGCCGCTGGAGTCACGCCCGGAATACGAGAGGCGTGGCCCAAAGTTCGCGGGCGAATCTTGACCAGTGTTTCCTGCATTTCGCGGGAGAGGCCGCTGACTGATTTGTAATCAAACCATTCCGGGATATTACGCTGCTCGGATTTCTTCAGGCGCTCGATGGCGCGCTGCTGCTGCTGCAGATAGCCTTCGTATTTAATTTCCGTTTCGACCGACTTGAGTTCATTGCGGATGGCGGAAGGCAAGTGGCCATCGGTCACCTCAGGGGCTAAAGCCCCACCCCCGTGCGCGGCTTTTTCGGCACGACTGAAGTCATGCCCTTCCCGTCTTGGAAACGCTTCGCGATCAAAAAATTCCGGCGCCAGGTCGCGAAGCGCGAAGACAAGATGCTCGATTGTGATCTCCGGGCGCTTTAGAAGTTGAGCCATCGGCTGGCCAAGTGCAGAAGAGAAGTCGTTGGTCGTTGGTCGTTGGTCGTTTGCCGAGCTTTGCTCAGGCGGACAGCCGAGGCCGGCTGTCCCCACATCGGTAGTGTCATGGTTTGGCTGATTGCTGAGTGCTGAGGGCTGAATGCTTCCCAGCATCCCTGAGTTCAGCTTCGTCTTCTCCAGCAACTGTCTCATCCGCTCCTGGCGTTCTTGTTTAGCGAGGAAGTCAGCCCAGGCTTCATCTGAGATCAGTCCAACCCGGCGGCCGTGCCGGGTCAGGCGGCGGTCGGCGTTGTCAATACGCAAATGCAAGCGGAACTCGGCGCGCGAAGTGAACATCCGGTATGGCTCGTTCGTTCCCTTGGAGATGAGGTCATCAATCAGGATCGCGGTGTAGGCCTCGGTGCGGTCGAGAATTAACGGCGCCTCGTTCTTCACATTCAGCGCCGCATTGATTCCCGCCATCAGGCCCTGGCACGCGGCTTCTTCGTAGCCAGAGGTGCCATTGATTTGTCCGGCGAGGAAGAGACCGGCGATTTGCTTGGTCTCGAGGGTGCGTTCGAGTTCAGTGGGATCGATCGCGTCATACTCGATGGCGTAGCCGGGACGCAGCATCTCCGCAGTTTCGAGGCCGGGAACAGATTTCAAAATTGCTAGCTGGACCTCGACCGGCAAGGAAGTGCTCATGCCATTCACGTAAATTTCGTGGGTGTTCAGGCCTTCGGGCTCGAGGAAAAGCTGGTGCGTGGTTTTATCAGGAAATTTGACGATCTTGTCTTCGATCGAAGGGCAATAGCGGGGCCCGATGGACTGAATCTGGCCGCTGTACATGGGCGAGCGGTGCACGTTCTCGCGAATGATGCGGTGGGTTTCGGGCGTGGTCCATGCTATGTAGCAGGGAACCTGGTCGTCATGATGCGCCACCCGCTTGGTGCGGAAGCTGAACGGGGTTGGATCGGGATCACCCGGCTGCACCTGGAACTTAGACCAGTCGATGGTGCGGCCATCCAGGCGTGGAGGAGTTCCTGTTTTCAGACGGCATCCCCGCAGGCCGAGCTTCTTCAGAGCCTCGCCGAGCAGGATGGCATTTGGCTCGCCGGAGCGTCCCGCGGGATATTGTTGTTCGCCACAGTGGATTAGTCCGTTGAGGAACGTTCCAGTGGTGATTATGACGGCCTGCGCGCCCACGGTGCGTCCGTCGCGAAGGCGAATGCCGAGAATGCGGCGCCGGTGGACGGCGAGAGCGTCGTTGGTTGTTCGTCGTTCGTCGTTGGCAAAGTCCCCACCCTTCGAAAACCGCGAAGGATGGGGCACCCCGGTTTGAGGGTCTTCGGCCAACGACGAAGGACCAATGGCCAACGACGGTCCGTCTGGCTGACTGCTGAGTGCTGAGTGCTGAATGCTCCCCGAGTTCTCCTCAATCATGAGGTCTGCAACTTCCGCCTGCTTGATTTTTAAATTGGGCTGCGCTTCCAGGAATTCCCGCATCTTGAGCCGGTAAGCCTGTTTGTCGCATTGCGCCCGCGGGGACCAAACCGCGGGGCCACGGGAAGTATTCAGCAGACGGAACTGGATGCCGACCGTGTCGGTTATTTCTCCCATGATGCCGCCGAGAGCGTCCACTTCGCGGACGAGATGCCCCTTGGCGATGCCGCCAACGGCTGGGTTGCAGGACATTTGTGCGATTAGATCAACATTGAGCGTATAGAGCGCAGTCTTGAGGCCCATGCGGGCAGACGCGACCGCGGCTTCGCAGCCGGCATGGCCGGCTCCGACTACGACGACATCAAATTGTTCTGTGAACTGCACTTCATCATTTTACAGGTAGAAATACAGAAACATTCACCACAGAGGCACAGAGACACAGAGAATTTATTTCTCTTTTGTGTCGGTGAATGCTGCGTCTTGCCATTGGTCTGACGGGAAATACCACGTGCTGGCTCCTGCTTCATGATTGTTTCCACCCGAGCCATAACCTATTGTCGGATTTCGCCAGTAATCCATGCCTACTTGCAGCAGTGCGCCGCGTGAGATTTTGGCGCGGACTCTTACGGTGCAGCCTTCAAGATGTCCAGACGGAAGAGCTGCGCGGGGAGAGGCAGCCCAAAAATGCCAGACGCGATCAGGACGAGTTCCGAGGTGCAGAATTACCGTGTGCTCTGGGGAGTAGGCAAGCGGGATGGGAGCATGCGCATCAGTGCCAAACCAGGGATGGCGGCGATAGAGGCCTCCGCGAACGTTTCCGCGATCGTCGTTCAGAACGACGTCGTCATCTTCATTTGTGTCTCTATTTTGGCCGATCACTCGGCAGGAGAGCTGGGTGTGGGCAATCTCTACTTGCGCTTGTTCGTATCCCGGGACACGCGTGTCCGCAATTGCAATTCCCCAGAGCATGGCGGAGTTGAACTCCTTCGGCTTGGGAATAGAATTGATGTACCCGGATTTGTGGCGGACTTCGTCGGGAACACGCGGGTCGGTGTGTGCGACGGAAAGAAGGCAAATCAGCAGAACTGGGGCGACCGAGCGCATGCACAAATAATGTCATGCAGCGTTCTCACATTATTCAGAAAATTCGCATTAGGACTGGCGGATTTCCCAAAAGTGAACAATCCACACTTGAGTAAAAATCGACTCACCACAGAGACGCAGAGGCAGAGAGAGAAGCGTTTCCGGTTGCGAGACAGATTTGTTCCTCGTAGTATGATTTCTCGGCACGGAGGCACGATGACCACCAAAGAATTTTTCACTGAGCTCGATGCGCGCATCGCGAAGTATGACCTGCTTTCCCATCCTTTCTACAAGGCATGGAGTGCTGGCGAGCTGACGCGCGAAAATTTGCGGGACTATGCCCGCGACTACTTCCATCACGTGGTGGCGTTTCCTGAGTATTTGCAGGAATTTGGATCGCGGGTTGAAGACGACCAGTTGAGGCGCGTGGTGTTCGTGAACCGCGATGATGAAATTGGGACAGGCGGATCCCGGTCGCACGCGGAACTCTGGCTTGATTTCATTGAGGGCATGGGCGGTGAGCGCGCTGAAAATACGACAGCACTTCCCGAAATCGTGGAGCTGACGGAATCATTTCACGCGATCGCACGAGAGGGATCCTCGGAAGAGGCGCTCGCTGCCTTCTACGCGTACGAGTCGCAGGTGCCGCGGGTTGCAAAAGAGAAGGCACGAGGGTTGCGCGAAATGTACGCCGCAGATGAAAAGACATGCGGGTATTTTACGCTTCACACCACGGCCGACATTTATCATTCGAGGGTTTGGCGGCATCAGCTTGGGAAGTTGGTTGAGAAGAATCCTCAGGCGGCCGAAAAAGCTTTGAACGCCGGAGAGAACGCGGCCAAGGCTCTCTGGAATGCGCTGGGCGGCATCGAGGCAGCGAGAACGGCGCGCGCCGCGTAAAAGCAATTACCGTGAAGGGCGCGAAGTAACACAAAGTAAAACACCGGGCCGGCGATTCTCTTGCATCGTTGGCCCGTCTTGTTTTTGAGGACAATGGCCAAACCTGTTCCCATCGGCGCGCGCGGCGAGGCAGAAGAGACGGTTGAGTTCAAGCACACACTGTCCGCGCATCATCCGGAGCTGCCGCCGGTCTATTCCACTCCCGACATGGTCCGCCTCATGTAGACCGCCGCGTTTCACGCAACACAGCCTTATTGCGAAGGCGATGAGATCACCGTGGGGACCTCGATCAATGTGGAGCACCGTGCCGCCAGTGGCGTCGGGGCGCGGATTCGTGCAGAAGCGACCGTGGAATCGTTCGATGGACGGTTCTACACAGTGCGGGTCTCCGCCAAGGACGACAGGCAGGAAATTGGACGGGGAACAGTGGGCAGGGCGGTGGTAAGCGTAAGCAAGTTTCTGGAGAGAATGAGAAAGGTATAGTCGTCTTTAGTTACGAGAACAACCCTTCGTAGAGAATTCAAATGCTCAACCTGCAGGATCAAAAGAAAAAGGCTGAAGCATTCCGCGACATGCATCTCGGGCCAAATGTCCTCGTGTTACCCAATGCATGGGACGTGATGAGTGCTCGCATCTTTGAAGAGGCTGGGTTTCCCGCGATTGCCACAACTAGCGCAGGAATTGCCTTCACCCTGGGGTATCCCGATGGTCAGAAGATTCCGCGCGACGAGATGCTTGCAGCGGTGTCGCGGATCGCGGCGGCGGTTAAGGTTCCGGTGACAGCAGAACGTGGAGTCCGGATATGGCGAGCGTCCGGAAGATGCTGCACAAACTGCGCGCGCTGTCATTGATGCCGGGGCCGTGGGAATGAATCTGGAGGACGCCACACACCACGAAGAACACGCTCTTGTCGATCTGCCGCTGCAAATTGAAAAAATTGCCGCAGTGAAAGAGGCAGCGCACACCTCCGGCGTGCCCATTGTTCTCAACGCCAGAACCGATATCTATCTATTGGAAATCGGTAAGCCTGAGAGCCGCTGCGACGCAGCTTTGGAGCGGCTAAGCGCGTTTCGAGAAGCCGGCGCAGACAGCCTGTTTGTACCCGGATTGCGGGACGCGGAGACCATCCGGCGGATAGTGAGCGAGCTGCGGTATCCAGTGAACATCCTGGCTGGACCGGGATCTCCTTCAATTCCGGAGTTGCAGCGACTGGGCGTGGCGCGGGTAAGTCTCGGCTCGTCACCCATCCGGGCCACCCTAAGATTGCTGCGGAGAATGGCTCAGGAATTGACGACCACAGGAACTTACCGGTCGCTGGAAGACGCGCCCTCCCATGCGGACGTGAATCGATTGTTGGGATGAGGCATCCGCCAGCCAAGATGTACCATTGAGCCGTGCACAAGCTGGCACAATCGGTGCTTGGGTATATCCGAAAGCATGATCTGCTGCGGCCGGGCGACCGTGTCGGGGTAGCGGTTTCCGGTGGGGCGGATTCCGTGGCTCTGCTGCGGTTAATGATCGAGCTCCGGGGCGAGTTGGGACTTGTTCTTTTCGTTGTTCATCTCAATCACAAGTTAAGGGAACCACAGTCCGATGCGGACGAGCAATTTGTCGGTAATCTGTCGGCAAGGCACGGGCTGGAATTTCTCAGTGAGAGCCGCGATGTGAAGACCTACGCGGCAGAGAAGAAGTTGAGCCTCGAAACCGCAGCCCGGGAAGTCAGATATGCGTTCTTTAAGGACTGTCTTCAAGACAAGTCTTTGGAAAGGATCGCGACGGCCCACACCTTGGATGATCAAGCGGAGACTGTGCTGATGAAATTGGCACGTGGGGCGGGGACGCGAGGACTGGCGGGAATTTACCCGAAGATCAGCATTCAGCATTCAGCAGTCAGCAGTCAGCTGAAACAACAATCAATCATTCGGCCACTACTTGAAACGAAAAGACGCGATCTCGAAAGCTACTTAGTTGAAATTCACCAAGACTGGCGCGGCGGGAGGCGCTTGCGGAAACGGCCGAGATTTCCCGAGCGGACGAGGAGTACTGGGCGGCTGAGATCGAACGGATCCTTCCACAAGTCTGGGCCAAGACCTCGGTCGGTGGCTTCCTAAAAGCTGGGCTTTGGGATCAGCCACTGGGCGTTCAGCGAAGATTAGTTCGAGCTGCCGGGGAGTCGCTTGGCCTAATGTTGGAATTCCGGCATGTAGAAGAAGTCCGCGGGCTGTCCAATGACGGGGGGACCGCCTCGTTCCGGGGGGGCTGGAGCGTATCCCGCAACAAAGGAGAACTCAGGTTTGAGCCGGCCTGCAGTGCGTCAGCAGATTACGAGTATCAACTCTCGATTCCAGGAAAGGTCACCGTTGCTGAAGCTCGGGTGCAGGTGGAAACTTTGCTGGTACTCAGGGGGCATTCTTCGGAGCTATATAATCCCGAACAATTGGTGGAACCGAAGTTCTTGCAGCAGGCTCTTACGATTAGAAACTGGCACTCGGGCGAGCGGTTCTGGCCAGCGCACATGAAGGAGCCTAAGAAGCTGAAGGAACTACTGCAGGACCGGCATATTACGGGAAGAGAGAAGAAGCTGTGGCCGGTCGTCGCGAGCGGAGGTGAGATTGTGTGGGTGCGCGGATTCGGGATCAGGCGGGACTTCCAATCCAAAGATGCAAATGGAGTTCTGATTCGAGATTCCCCAATTTCGGAGGGCATTTCCGATGAACGTTTGTAGCCAAACACGCGCATGAGCACGGCAGCACAACCCGGCAAGCCCCAGGTCGTCATTCCTGCTGAGCAGATACAGAAGCGCGTCCGGGAGATGGCGCGTCAGATTTCCGATGATTACAAGGGCAAGAGCATTCATGCTCTGGCAGTTCTGGAGAACGGCTTTATTTTCCTGGCGGATCTGGTCCGGGCCATCGAAATCCCCGTGGTTTGCCAATTCATTAAGCCGCGTTACCAGCCCCAGCAGGGCAGTCGCGGGGGAGTGATGGAGATTTTCTTCAGCCATGAACTGGAAATCAAAGGGCAGCATGTGCTGTTAGTCGAAGGAGTTGTGCACTCGGGGGTGACGACCGAGTTCCTGATGAACGATCTGCGGGCACGCGGGGCGTCGTCGGTGAAGATCGCGACCCTTCTAGACCGCCAATCCGTCCGCCGGGTCCCGTTGCAGCCGGACTACTTTGGTTTCCTGGTGGATAACGCTTTTCTCATGGGGTACGGCTTGGGGTCGACTCAGCAGACCAACCGTAATCTGCCCTATCTCGCAGTGTCATCTTGAAACCTTTGTGACCTAAGTTATTGAAACATGCCGAGCCTTTTCTCGCAGAGCGGGGTAGAATACCTAAAGCGGCATTTGATCAATCGAAAGTCCAGGTTGAGCATCTAATCTGATGAGAGGGGATGCCGTTTCCGCAGTTATCCCGATGCGACCCTAACCTCAGGAGCTTTTAGTGAATTCCACTGTTAAAACAATCATTTTTTGGGTAGTTATTGCAATATCGGCCGTTGCCTTGTGGCAAGTGGTCAAGACGGCGAACTCCGGCCAAAAGGTCAAGGAGATCAATTTCTCGCAGTTCATGGCTGATGTGGAGCAGGGCAACGTCAAGGACGTGACCCTGACCGGCATGGAGGTCACCGGGAAAACCGGAGACGGCTCCGGCTTCCACACGACCGCGCCGGCCAACTATCCGGACATGATCAAGAAGCTGCAGGAAAAGGGCGTCAGCATTACTGTGCGCGATGTGAACAGCGGAAGCTGGAGCTGGCTGGTGCAGCTCGCCCCGCTGGCATTGCTGGCAGCGCTCTGGTATTTCATGATCCGGCAGATGCAGACTGGCGGGAACAAAGCTCTTTCTTTTGGCAAGAGCCGGGCGCGACTGCTCTCCATGCAGCAGAAGAAAGTGACATTCAAGGATGTCGCCGGGGTTGACGAAGCCAAAGAAGAGCTGCGCGAGATCATCGAGTTCTTGCGTGAGGCCCAGAAGTTCCAGAAATTGGGTGGGCGGATTCCGAAAGGCGTGTTGCTGGTCGGGCCTCCGGGAACAGGCAAGACCCTGCTGGCGAGAGCCGTTGCCGGCGAAGCCAATGTTCCATTCTTTTCGATCTCGGGTTCCGATTTCGTAGAAATGTTTGTTGGCGTGGGCGCCAGCCGGGTGCGCGACCTGTTTGAGCAAGGCAAGAAGAATGCGCCTTGCATCATCTTCATCGATGAAATCGACGCCGTGGGTCGTCACCGTGGCGCCGGACTCGGCGGTGGGCACGACGAACGCGAGCAGACGCTGA